>Ga0209476_10001928_pt1 | contig 13939 bp, 9 predicted proteins | sample KloWWTrecipitate_FD_187179 | JGI IMG/M metagenome (GOLD analysis project Ga0209476, IMG submission 187179) | Active sludge microbial communities from Klosterneuburg, Austria, studying microevolution and ecology of nitrifiers - Klosterneuburg... | ecosystem: Engineered > WWTP > Aerobic digester >... | reverse complement strand
CGGCATCATTAATGCCTACGGCACCAATGCCCGCCTCGGCGGCGGCGAGTGGATGGTGGTGGAGGCCGATGAGTCCGACGGCACCTTCGTAAAACTGCCCGCCGACGTTGCCGTGGTCACCAATATCGACCCCGAGCATCTCGACCACTACCACGACTTCGATGGCGTCAAGCAGGCCTTCATCAACTTCATCGAGAACGTGCCGTTCTACGGTTTTGCGGTGATGTGCCTTGATCATCCGGTGGTGCAGGATCTCGTGGGCCAGATCCGCGATCGCCGCGTCATCACCTATGGCCGCAACCCGCAGGCCGACGTGCGGCTGGTCGATCTCGAAAACCACGATGGCGTACAGACCTTCGCCGTCGAAATCCGCGACCGCATCCGGCTCACGCACCTGCGCATCGAAGGCCTCGAACTGCCGATGCCGGGCGAGCACAACGCGCTCAACGCCACGGCCGCGATTGCCGTCGCCGACCAGCTCAAGGTGCCCGCCGAAGCCATCCGCAAGGGCCTCAAGGGCTTCTCGGGCGTGAAGCGCCGCTTCACCCGCACCGGCATCGTCAACGGCATCACCATCATCGATGACTACGGCCATCACCCGGTCGAGATTTCCTCGGTGCTGCGTGCCGCGCGCCAGTCGGCCAGGCGCGACGTCATCGCCGTGGTGCAGCCGCACCGCTATTCGCGCCTCAACGATCTGTTCGACGATTTCGCCACCTGCTTCAACGACGCCGACACGGTCATCGTCGCGCCGGTCTATGCGGCCGGCGAGCAGCCCATTCCCGGCGTCACGCACGAGGAACTGGTCAACCGCATCCGCGCCCGCGGCCATCGCGACGCGCGCGTCATCGACCGGCCGGAAGCGCTGGCGCCGCTGATCGCCAGCCGCGCCGAAGCGGGCGACTATGTCGTCTGCCTCGGGGCCGGCAATATCACGCAGTGGGCCGCGGCCCTGCCGGGCGAACTCGGCGCGCTGCTCGGCCAGGAACCGGAGGCGGCATGAGCAATCCCGCGATAACCGCGCCTGATCTCGCGCACCAGTGGCCGATCTGCTCCCGGACCTCGGCTCGTGGGTCGCCGACGTGCGCGGCCAGCTCATTCCCAACCAGTCGCTCGGCGAGATGACGACGCTGCGCGTCGGCGGCCCGGCGCAACTGTTTTTCCGGCCGGTGGACGAGGAGGACCTCGCATTCTTCCTCAGGAACCTGCCGGCCGAGATCAGGGTAACGGTGATCGGCCTCGGCTCGAACCTGTTGATCCGTGATGGTGGCCTGGACGGTGTTGTGATCCGGCTGCCGGCCAAGGGCTTTGGTGCGATCGACATCCTCGACGGCCATCGGGTCCGCGCCGGTGCCGCGGTGCCCGACGTCAAGGTCGCAAGCGCCTCGGCGGAAGCGGGCATCGACGGCCTCTGGTTCTATCGCGGTATCCCGGGGGGGATCGGCGGCGCGCTCTACATGAATGCCGGCTGCTATGGCACCGAGACACGGGCCCGGATGGTCGAGCTGCGCGCGGTGACGCGGCAGGGCGAGATCGTGACGCTCAGCAATGCCGACATGGGCTATCTCTATCGCAAGTCGAACGGGCCGCGCGGCGCGGTATTTGTCTCAGGGACCTACCAAGGCTTTGCGGGCGAGCCGGAGAAGATCCTCACCGAGATGCGCACCGTCACCGAACGGCGCGAGAGCTCGCAGCCGACCAAGGCCAGGACCGCCGGCTCGACCTTCAAGAATCCGGAAGGCCATTCGAGCTGGAAGCTGATCGATGAAGCGGGCGGGCGCGGCTTCACCTTCGGGCGTGCGCAAATGAGTGAGATGCACTCGAACTTCCTCATCAACACCGGCGACGCCGACGCCTACGAAGTCGAGACGGTCGGTGAGACGATCCGCCAGAAAGTCCGCGACAAGCACGGCCTCCTGCTGCGCTGGGAAGTGCGCCGCATGGGCCATTTCCTCCCGGGCCGCGAAGTGCGCGAGTTCCTCGACGGCGATGTCTTCACGGGCGCGGTGTGACGGTGATGCCTGCCCCGGCGCTGCGCGCCATCCTTTCCCGTGAGGGAAGGGGAACCCCGACTGCGACTTCCCGGAGCGTCCAAGAATGACCAAGCACGTCGCCGTCCTCATGGGTGGGCTCGCCAATGAGCGTCCCGTCTCGATCAAATCGGGCACCGAGTGCGCGCGCGCGCTGCGCGAAGCTGGCTATCGCGTCACCGAACTCGATGTCGGCTACGATGTCGCCGAAAAGCTGCGGGCGCTGAACCCCGACGTCGCCTTCAACGCGCTGCATGGCCCCTATGGCGAGGACGGCACGATCCAGGGCGTGCTCGAATTCCTGCGCATCCCCTACACCCATTCCGGCGTGCTCGCTTCGGCTCTGGCCATGAACAAGCATCAGGCCAAGATCGTGTTCAAGGCGGCCGGGATCGCAGTCACCGACCACGTGATCGCCACCCGCTCGGACGTGGCGCGTTCGCACGTCATGGCGCCGCCCTATGTCGTCAAACCCATTTCCGACGGCTCGAGCTTCGGCGTGTTCATCGTCAAGGCCGACCAGTCCCATCCGCCGCAGGAGATCCTGCGCGAGGACTGGAACGGCGGCGAAGAGGTCATGGTCGAGCGCTATATCCCCGGCCGCGAGCTGACCTGCGCCGTGATGGGCGACCGCGCTCTGGGGGTCACCGAGATCATGACTGACCTCGCCTTCTACAATTATGAGGCGAAGTACGCCAAAGGTGGTTCAAACCACGTCATTCCTGCGCCGATTCAACCGAAAATTTACGACAAAGTGCAGAATATGGCTCTCAAGGCGCATGCTGCGCTTGGGTGCCGGGGCGTGACGCGGTCAGACTTCCGCTTCAACGAACAGGCCGAGGAGGACGAACAGCTCGTCTGCCTCGAAATCAACACCCAGCCAGGCATGACCGAAACATCGCTGGTTCCAGAACAGGCCCGCCATGCTGGCATGTCGTTCCCGGAACTGGTCGCCTGGATGGTGGAGGATGCGAGTTGCAGCAGGTAGGCGCGAATAGCTACGCCACCGTCCAGACAGTCGATCCTCGACAGCTTCCGGTTCCCGTTACCGATCTTGGCCGCAAGGCGCTGATCAGCGTATCCCATACGTGGGTGCTGCATCGCGCCATCATCGTGCGGGCGGCGGCGGCGATGCTGGTCCTGCTGCTGGCGGTCGGGGCGTATCAGGCGCGCGATCTGCTGGTCGCGGTGGGTGAGCGGGTCGGCCGGATGGTGCAGGGCGAGTTCGCCGCTGCCGGCTTTGGCATCGAGCAGATCCAGATCAGCGGCCAGAAGCTCACCACCGACGAGCACATCTACACCATGATGGCGCTGACCACCGGCGCCTCGACGCTGACCTTCGACGTGCAGAAGGCCGCTGCCCGGCTGCACTGGCTCGCCGCGGTCGAGAGCGCCACCGTGCGCCGGGTCTTCCCCGACAAGGTGGTGGTCGAGATCGTCGAGAAGGAGCCGGTGGTGCGCTGGCGCATCGGCGATGCGACCTATCTCGTCGACGGCAAGGGCGAGCCCATCGCCAAGGACGAAGGCCACTACAACGACCTGCCGCTGGTCGTCGGCGTCGGTGCGTCCGATGATGCGCTGATCATGGTCTCGAGCCTGTCGCGCCACGAGATCCTCAAGAAGGACCTCGCCGCGCTGAGCCGCATCGGCGACCGGCGCTGGGACCTCATCTATTACACCGGCCTGCGCGTGCAGTTGCCGGAGCAGGGCGTCGCGCAGGCGCTCAACCAGCTCGAAATGTATCAGCGCGATTACGCGCTGCTCGATCGCGACCTGACTCTCATCGACCTTCGCGTGCCCGGCATGATGGCCGTCAAGCAGACGGTCCGCGAAGAGCCGGAAGCCGAAGCCGACAAGAAGAAGAAAAAGCCATGACCATGACCGACGCAATGACGGCCCGCCTGAGGCCCGTGCAGCCGGGACGCACCACGCTGGTCTCGGTGCTCGATATCGGCTCGACCAAGATCTGCTGCGTCATCGCCCGCCTCACGCCGCGCCCCGAGGGCAAGTCGCTGCGGGGCCGCACGCACGTCGCCGAGGTCATCGGCTTCGGCTATGGCCCGTCCTCGGGAATCAAGTCTGGCGTCATCACCGATCTCGAAAAGGCCGAGCACGCGGTGCGCGGCGTCGTCGGCATGGCCGAGCGCGCGGCCGGCCTCACCGTCCAGTCGGTCATCGTCAATGTCACGGCGGGCCGCCTCGGCTCCGAAACGTTCTCCGCCACCGTCAACCTCGGCGGGCAGGAAGTGGAGCGCGCCGATATCCAGCGCGTGCTCAAGTCGGTCAACGACCGCAGCGTGCGACCGGAACGCTCGATCATCCATGCGCTGCCCATCGGCTACACGCTCGATGGCCAGAAGGGCGTCAAGGACCCGCGCGGCATGGTCGGCGAGCGGCTGAGCGTCGATGTCTCGGTGATCTCTGCCGAGACCCTCGCGATGCGCAATATCGAACTGGTGCTGCACCGCTGCCACCTGCAGATCGAGGCGCTGGTCGCCACCCCCTATGCCTCGGGCCTCGCCACCCTTGTCGATGACGAAGCCCAGCTTGGCGTCGCCTGCATCGACATGGGCGGCGCGACGACCACGGTTTCGGTCTTCGCCGAGAGCCAGCTCGTCTATACCGATGCCATCGCCATCGGCGGCCATCACCTGACCCTCGACATCGCCCGCTCGCTCTCCGTCTCGGTCCCCGACGCTGAGCGGCTGAAGACGATGTACGGCTCGGTGCTGCCGGGGCAGGCGGATGAACGCGACCTGATCCCCATCGTGCCGGTCGGTGCGGCCGCCGATGAAGCGCCGGGCCAGATTCCGCGCTCGCACATCACCCGCGTCCTGCGCCCCCGTATCGAAGAAGTGCTCACCGCCGTCCGCGACCGCATGCAGGCCACAGGCATGATGGATGTCTGCGGCCGCCGTTTCGTGCTCACCGGCGGCGCGTCGGAGCTGACCGGCCTGCCGGAAGTCGGCCGCCGCATGCTGGCGCGCAACGTCCGCAACGGTCGCCCTATGGGCATTGCCGGCCTGCCGGAAATGGCCAAGGGCGCCGCCTTCGCCACGGTCGCCGGCATGCTGATCTACCCGCAGGTCTGCGCCCAGGAGTTCACCGAGCCGCACCGCGCGGCAAAGCTCACCGGCACCGACGGCTACCTCGCACGCGTCGGCAGCTGGCTGCGCAGCAGCTTCTGAGACGGCCGAATCCGTTACCGCCGAGTCGGATCATCGTTAACGGGTGTTAGAGCGGCCGGCTGAACCGTCCCGCACGAAAATTTACGTCTGCCGCGCCGCGATGGCACGTGACGGGCCGCCCGGTGCGACAGAAAATTGCAGGGATCAAAATCGGTTAGAGCCGGGGGCTCGTCCTCAGATTCATGTTTAACCGGTGGTTACCGGCGACCATCCTGCCTGTTGCAAAATGCACTTTCGTTAAGGGATTGCCCGCAATTGTTAGGAGGTAGTTAACGAATTGGCGACTAACAATGCTCCCAGTACGCCACCCACGGGGCCCTCCATGACCATCAACCTCACCATCCCGGATATTCAGGAACTGAAGCCGCGCATCACCGTCTTCGGTGTCGGCGGGGCAGGCGGCAACGCCGTCAACAACATGATCGCCTCGGGGCTGAGTGGAGTGGACTTCGTCTGCGCCAACACCGACGCCCAGGCGCTCGCGCTGGCGAGTGCGCAGCGCATCATCCAGCTGGGTGTGGGCGTGACCGAGGGGCTCGGCGCCGGTTCGCACCCCGAGGTTGGTAAAGCTGCCGCCGAAGAGAGCTACGACGAGATCAACGATCATCTGTCGGGAGCGCACATGGTGTTCATCACCGCCGGCATGGGCGGCGGTACGGGCACTGGTGCCGCGCCGGTCGTGGCGCGTGCGGCGCGTGAGCAGGGCATCCTGACCGTCGGCGTCGTGACCAAGCCGTTCTCGTTCGAAGGCAACCGCCGCGCGCGGCTCGCCGAAGACGGGATCGATGAACTGCATCGTCATGTCGATACGCTGATCGTCATCCCGAACCAGAATCTCTTCCGCGTTGCCAACGAGAAGACGACCTTCGCGGACGCCTTCAAGATGGCTGATCAGGTGCTCTATTCGGGCGTCGCCTGCATCACCGACCTGATGGTCAAGGAAGGTCTCATCAACCTCGACTTCGCCGACGTGCGCGCCGTGATGCGCGGCATGGGCAAGGCGATGATGGGGACCGGCGAAGCCTCCGGCGACGATCGTGCCCGCCACGCGGCGGAAGCGGCGATCGCGAACCCGCTGCTCGACGATGTGTCGATGCACGGTGCGCGTGGCCTCCTCATCTCCATCACCGGCGGTCCGGACCTCACCCTCTATGAAGTGGACGAGGCCGCAAGCCGCATCCGCGAGGAAGTCGACTCGGACGCCAACATCATCCTCGGCGCCACCTACGATCCGGACATGACCGGCACGATCCGCGTCTCGGTCGTTGCGACCGGCACCGATGCCACGATGGTCCAGGCGCTTGAACCGGTTCAGACCAGCACCAACCCGAATCGCGCCCCGCTTGCGGTGAAGCGTGCCGAGGCCAGCGCCGACGAGCAGCGCGCCATGCCGCCGGTCCAGACGCTGCCGGCGTTCGAGACGCAGGTTCAGCAGGCTGTGGCCGAAGCCATCCAGCACGAGCAGTCCACGGCGCACTACGAGGACGACGGCGTCACCGTCGAGCCCTATATCCCCGCGGCCGATCATGCGCCGATGGACGATATCCCGCCGCTGCTGCAGGACGAGCCGATTCCCAGCGTCTATGTGCCCTCGAGCGCCGAGCGCCCGGTTGGCCAGCGCCGCATGCCGCGCACGGAGGAGTTCTCCCCTGTTGCCGGAAGGCAACTGAACGTCCAAGAAAAGCAGGATCCGGAGCCGCGCAATGCCCGCGCCCTGTTCAAGCGCCTCGCCTCCAATGTTGGTCTTGGCCTGCGCTCCAACGAAGCTCCGCCGGCTCGCGAACCGGTCCGGCAGCCGCTTGATGATGCCGCCGCCCGCAGCGCAATAGAGGCAGGTGCCTCAAGGGTTTCGCACGCTCCGCACCCCTCCGAAGGGGCGCGTGGCAACCTCGATCAGCATGGCCGTCAGGCCGCTCCCGGGGGGCCGCGCGAGCACATTGAAATTCCCGCCTTCCTTCGTAAGCATGGTTAACTGCTTCTGAATCGGGCTTGGAAACGGGATACGGCGCGGCTTCCGCGCCGTATCGTTTTTGTTTATGAGTGCACGTCGGCCCGCCGGCTGGAGTCTATCTATGCAGAAATTATCAACGCGGCAGCGTACTCTCGCGGGCGCCCTTGAGTTTAGTGGTTTTGGGGTCCATTCGGGCTCTCCGGTTACCCTGACCATCGATCCGGCTTCGCCGAACAGCGGCTACCAGATCACCCGTGTTCTCGATGACGGCCGCAAGGTTGGCCCCGTCCCGGTGCACTTCTCCCGCGTTTCGCGCACCACCCTTTGCACCACGCTCGATCTTGGCGAGAGCGTTTCCGTGGCGACGATCGAGCATGTGCTCTCGGCGCTTTCGGGTCTCGGCGTCGATAACGCCCACATCACCGTCAATGGCGCCGAATGCCCGATTCTCGATGGCAGTGCCTGGCCCTATGTGCAGGGCATCATGAGCGTCGGTCTCGAGGTCCAGCCGGCCAGCCGCCGCTATCTCAAGATCATGCGGCAGGTCATGGTCCGCAACAACGAGGCCTCGGCCGCGCTTGAGCCCTATAACGGGCGCCTCCTTGATCTCGAGATCGAGTTCGAGAGCCGCGTCATCGGCCGCCAGCGGATGATCTTTGATTGGACGCCGCGCAAGTATCACGACGACATTTCGCGCGCCCGTACCTTCGGTTTCGTGCGCGACGCCAAGATTCTCCGCCAGGCCGGTTATGCGCTTGGCTCCTCGCTCGACAACTCGATCACCGTGCACGAGGACCGCATCCTCAATCCGGGCGGGCTGCGCTACGAGGACGAGTTCGTGCGCCACAAGCTGCTCGACGCCGTCGGCGATCTGGCGCTCTGCGGCCTGCCGATCTACGGCCGGTTCCGGTCCTATCGTGGCGGCCACGCGCTCAACGCGCTGGTTCTTCACGGATTGTTTGCCGCTGAGGCGAATTATGAGATCGTCGATGCGGAGGATCTGCCGCTGGATTTCGACGCGCTCGACGACGTGCCGGACGGGTTGTCGGTGCGTCCTTACCTGCGGTCTGTCGGCTGACGGCCCCTGTGCCACAGTTTTGATCGTTTTACCCAATAGTCCGCGTGCCGGAAGTGGCGCGCGATTACCGAACGGGGAAGTTCGTGATTCTTAAGGCATTCGAAGGACTCTCCGGTCGCTCGCTCCGGCTCATGGCCATGGGTGCACTGGTTCTGGTGCTGTCCGGTTGCGGCCTGTTCGGTCCCCAGAAGATCAAGGAAGAGTCGATTGTCCCCGACGCGGTGCTGTACCAGACCGCGCTCGACGAGATGGACCGGCAGCGCTACCTGACCGCCATCACGGCGCTTGAGCAGTTGTCGCGCCAGCACCCGTATTCCAAGTTCAACGAACGCGCCAAGGTAATGGAAGTCTACGCGAACTACCGTATTGGCAAGTTCGACGAAGCCATCCTCGCCGCCGACCGCTTCCTCGCGCTCTATCCTACCAACAAGGACGTCCCGTACGTCCTGTGGCTCAAGGGCACGTCCTACTACGCGCAGATCAAGGACATCACGCGCGACCAGCAGCTGTCGAAGGATGCCATCGACACCTACCAGCTGCTGATCTCGAACTATCCGCAGAGCGAGCACGCCAAGGACGCCCGCGACAAGCTGAACGTCGGCTACGACCAGCTCGCCGGCAAGGAAATGTCGGTCGGCCGCTACTATGCGGGCAACGGCCAGTATGCCGCCGCCATCAACCGCTTCCGCGTGGTTGCCGAGCAGTACCAGACCTCGACGCACATCGAAGAGGCGCTGTACCGCCTCGCCGAGTCGAACCTGGCGCTTGGCCTGACCCACGAGGCGCAGACCGCGACCGCCGTGCTCGGCCACAACTACCCCTCGAGCGAGTGGTACAAGCGGGCCTACGAACTGCTGCAGAAGCAGGGCCTCAGCCCGCAGATCAACCCGAACAGCCAGCTCGCCGGGCTGAAACGCAACTGACCGCGATGCGCGGTCGGTGAATTTCGTTTCTCTTTTGTTCTTGTTGACGCTATAGTCCAAGGCGCTTGTATTCGCACGCCCTGTGCTAGGGTGAGGGCCTCATGCTCAGCGCGCTCTCGGTTCGCAATATCGTCCTGATCGACCAGCTCGATCTCGCGCTCGACGTGGGCCTCACGGTCCTCACCGGCGAGACCGGCGCCGGCAAATCCATCCTGCTCGACTCGCTTGCGCTCGCCCTCGGCGGCCGCGGCGATGCGGCGCTGGTTCGCAGCGGCGCTGAGTCGGGGCAGGTGGTGGCGATGCTCTCGCTGCCGCCCGCGCATCCCGCCCGCCAGCTCCTGCGCGACAACGAGATTGCCGACGACGAGGACCTGATCCTCCGCCGCGTCCAGTATGCCGACGGTCGCACCCGCGCCTTCATCAATGACCAGCCAGTGTCCGCCGGCCTGCTGCAGACGGTCGGCCAGCTGGTGGTCGAAATCCACGGCCAGCACGACGACCGCGCGCTGGTCGATGCCAACACCCACCGCACGCTCCTCGATGCTTTCGGCGGCCACGTTGCCGAAGCCGCAAAACTGCGCGAGACCCACGCCGCGCTCGTCGCCGCCGAGGATGCGGTCGCCGCTCAGCGCGCCTTCGTCGCCGAGGCCGCGGCGCGCGAAGACTATGCCCGCCACACCGTCGATGAGTTGACGGCGCTCGCCCCGGAAACCGGCGAAGAGGAGACTCTCGCCGAGCGCCGGCAACGCCTGATGCAGCTCGAAAAGGCCGCCGAGGAAGTCCGCGACGCCGACGAAATCCTCAACGGCCCGACCGCGCCCGGCCCGGTGCTCGCCGGCCTGATGCGGCGCCTTGGCCGCAAGGCCGATGCCGGGGCCGCCGTGTTCCAGCCCATTGTCGAGGCGCTCGACATCGCGCTCATCGCCATGGACGGCACGACCAGTGCGATCGAAGCGCTGAAGCGCGACATGGCCTTCGATCCGCTCGATCTCGACCGCGTCGAGGAGCGTCTGTTCGCCCTGCGCGCCGCCGCCCGCAAGCACCACACCAGCTGCGACGGCCTGCCGGAGACGCTGGCCAGGTATCAGGCCGATCTCGATACGCTGCAGAGCGGCGAGGATTCGCTGGTGGCGCTGGCCAAGGCCGCCGCCGTCGCCCGCGAGGCCTATCTCAAGGCCGCCAACAAGGTGAGCGCAGCGCGCGAAAAGGCCGGCAAGCAGCTCGAAAAGGCCGTCGCCGCCGAACTGCCCGATCTGAAGCTTGGTGCCGCAAAGTTCATCGTCGACCGGCAGGTCGACCCCGAGCGGGTTGCGGCCACCGGCTTCGATTCCATCGCCTTCCACGTGCAGACCAACCCGGGCACCGCCGCCGGCCCGATCATCAAGATCGCCTCTGGCGGCGAGCTCAGCCGCTTCCTTCTCGCGCTCAAGGTGGTGCTGGCCGAACGCGGCTCCGCGCCGGTGCTGATCTTTGACGAAATCGACACCGGGGTTGGGGGCGCGGTTGCCGATGCCATCGGCCGCCGCCTGTCGCGGCTCGCCGGCCGCGTGCAGGTGCTCTCCGTCACCCACGCCCCGCAGGTCGCGGCGCGCGCCAGCCAGCACCTGCTCATCGAGAAGCAGGCGGTGAGCGAGGGCGCCTTCATGCGCACCCACGTCAAGCCGCTGAAGGGCCCCGCCCGTCAGGAAGAAGTCGCCCGCATGCTCGCCGGCGCCACGGTGACCGACGAGGCCCGCGCGGCCGCCGGCCGGTTGATTTCGGAAGTCTCATGACCGGCACTGAACGCGAAGTCGAAAGCTACTCCGAGGCGGAGGCCAGGGCGGAGCTCGACAGGCTGCATGGCCTGATCGCGGCCGCCGATATCGCCTATCACCAGAAGGACGATCCGGAGATCACCGATGCCGAGTACGACGCCCACAAGCGCCGCTACATCGAGATCGAGACCGCCTTCCCGGAACTGCGCCGCCCCGACAGCCTCAGCGACGCCGTCGGCGCCGCGCCCGCCGAAGGCTTTGCCAAGATCCGGCACCAGGTGCCGATGCTGTCGCTTGCCAAGGCATACGCCGATCAGGACGTGGTCGATTTCATCGACCGCGCGCACCGCTTCTTCGATCGCGACAAGGATCTCAAACTCGCCTTCACCGCCGAGCCCAAGATCGACGGCCTCTCGGCCTCGCTGCGCTACGAAAACGGCATCTTCGTCAAAGGCGCGACGCGCGGCGACGGCTCGGTGGGCGAGGACATTACCGAGAACCTGCGCACCATCGCCGACATCCCGAAGAAGCTGAAGGGCTCGGGTTGGCCCGCGGTCATCGAGATCCGCGGCGAAGTCTACATGACCTATGCCGAGTTCGAGGCGCTGAAGGCGCGCTCCGCCGCCGCGGGCGGGCAGAACTACGTCAACCCGCGCAACACCGCCGCCGGCTCGCTGCGCCAGAAGGACCCCTCCGTCACCGCCAGCCGCAACCTCAAATTCTTCGCCTACACCTGGGGCTTTGCCAGCGAAGAACCGGCCGAAACGCAATACGACGCGGTGCAGAAATTCGCCGAGTGGGGCTTTGCCATCAGCCCGCTGCTGATCCGCGCCGAAACCGTCGATGAATTGCTCGCCCAATATCGTCTGATCGAGAGCCAGCGCTCCTCGCTCGGCTACGATATCGACGGCGTCGTCTACAAGATCGACCGGCTCGATCTGCAGCAGCGCTGGGGGTTTGTTACCGGCGAGCCGCGCTGGGCCATCGCCCACAAGTTCCCCGCCGAACAGGCGACGACCGTGCTGCGCCAGATCGATATCCAGGTCGGCCGCACCGGCACGCTCGCCCCCGTCGGCCGGCTCGATCCGGTGACGGTCGGCGGCGTCACGGTGGTCAATGTGACGCTCCACAACGAAGACTACATCAAGGGCTTCGATTCCTTCGGCGAGCCGATCCGCGAGGGCGTCGACATCCGCATCGGCGACACCGTCGTCATCCAGCGCGCCGGCGACGTGATCCCGCAGATCGTCCGCGTCATCCTCGACAATCGCCCCGCCGATGCCGTGCCCTACGTGTTCCGCGACACCTGCCCGGTCTGCGGCTCGCCCGCGGTGCGCGAGGTCAACGAAAAGACTGGCAAGACCGACGCCCGCCGCCGCTGCACCGGCGAGCTCATCTGCCCGGCGCAGGCGGTTGAGCAGTTCAAGCACTTCGTCGCCCGCGGCGCGCTCGACATCGAGGGCCTCGGCGACGAGCAGATCAACCTGTTCTTCAACGAAGGATTGCTCAAGTTCCCGGCCGACGTCTTCCGCCTCGAGGCCCGCCGCAGCGAGGTCGAGGCCGCGCTGTTCAAGCGCCGCGAGGAGCAGGCCCGCCTCCGCGAAGAAGCCTCGGGCGAAAAGCGCAAGAAGGTGCAGGCCGCCGGCGAGCGCTCCTACGAGTCGCTCGACAAGCTCTTTTCCAACATCAACACCCGCCGCGAGCCCGAGCTCGACCGCTTCATCCTCGCGCTCGGCATCCGCCATGTCGGCGAGACGACCGCCGCCACCTTCGCCAAGACCTTCTCGACCATTGAGGCGTTCCGCGAGGCCGGCATCCGGGGTGAGTTCCCCTCGATCCACGGCATCGGCGACACCGCCACCACCGCGGTCCGCGATTTCTTCTCGAACGAGCAGAACGTCGGCGCCTTCGACGACCTGCTGACCGAGGTGCACCCAAGGCCCTACGTGCTCAACATCTCGGCGACCAGCGAAGTGGCCGGCAAGACCGTGGTGTTCACCGGCACGCTCGAAAAGATGACGCGCGGCGAAGCCAAGGCCATGGCCGAGCGTCTTGGCGCCAAGGTCGCGGGCTCGGTCAGCAAGAACACCGACATCCTCGTCGCCGGCCCCGGCGCCGGCTCCAAACTCAAAACCGCCACCGACCTCGGCATCCGCATCCTCGACGAAGACCAGTGGCTGGACCTGGCAGGCAAGTAGCCCCCACCTTCACCCATCCCCCATCTCTCAGTCGTCATGGCCGGGCGTGACCCGGCCATCCACTCGATCGCCCGGCGTGCAGCGTCGCATCGAGTGGACCTGCGGGTCGAGCCCGGGGGTGACGCCGTGGGTGGGGGAACACCACGCCCCGCATGACGACGCCAGAGCACCCTGAGTTCTTCGTTGTGAGCCAGCCTGCCCCCGCGAAAGCGGGGGAACCACGAAGAACGGGCACACCATTGCCCCCAAAATCCGGCCGCCCACGCACCACGCCACCTCCCCCATCTCTCAGTCGTCATGGCCGGGCGTGACCCGGCCATCCACTCGATCACACAGCGCGCACCGCGGCATCGAGTGGGCCCGCGGGTCAGGCCCGCGGGTGACGCGGTGGATGGGGGAGCACCGTGCCCGCGTGGCGCCGCAACAGCGCCCCTGAGTTCTTCATGGTGAGCTTGTCGAACCACGAAGAACGGGCACCCAATCGCCCCCCACAAAAATCTTATCTCCCCACCCAAGCCCCCAGCATAATCTCCTCCATCCCTCGCACATCGCGAGATCATGACGAGTGGTCTGCGGGGGAGCCGGGTGGTGGGTGTCGATCCACCGGTCCGGACCGGAGTCGCCTCTGACGGATAGGCTCGTCACGGGTGGCCTCGCGGCCCCGCTGCAGGGGACCGCAAGGATCGAGCCCGCCGGCAGCGGCGGGCAAAGGTCTGGCCATCTGGCAGGAGATAGCCATGAAGATGCGTAGGTATCCGGTCATCAGGATCAAAGGCCCGGCGCGAGGGCGAGGCTCAGCCTCTTTCATCGCGGACTA
>Ga0209476_10001927_pt1 | contig 13941 bp, 9 predicted proteins | sample KloWWTrecipitate_FD_187179 | JGI IMG/M metagenome (GOLD analysis project Ga0209476, IMG submission 187179) | Active sludge microbial communities from Klosterneuburg, Austria, studying microevolution and ecology of nitrifiers - Klosterneuburg... | ecosystem: Engineered > WWTP > Aerobic digester >... | reverse complement strand
GATTTTATTAAATCTATCTTTGAGAGATGGGGAATTAGTGGCAAAGAAAAAGAACAAATCTATATGGACCTTATTGATAAAATTATATCTACTCAAGATGCAGTGGTTTCTTATAGCGCAACCCCAGGAACTTATAGTATTATATCTCCACAGCTTCCTTTCATACTACACACCAATACCCCTTCATCCCACTCAGTACCACCACTAACATTTTCAGAATTAGCATCGCCACCACCCCTCCCTTTTTCAGGGGAAAAATCGTCACAAGTTTCTAAGACTACATCTAAAAAGCCGTGACTACTCCCCCTGTTCGCAACAAGCGTGGAAGCCAGCACCAAATAAGCGAGGTGCTGTAAATGCACTTATGCTGAATGAATTCCTGTGTTCTGGCTCAGTCTTAAATCATAGCGGTTCTACAGTTCCGATTTTTTACTTGATCTTAAGGTTTTGATGCTAGAAGGGGTCATCTCAGGAAACGGAAAAAATTGTACTCTAAGCCGTTTTGGAGAGTCTGTCCATAAATTTGTGTAAATAACCATTACCCAAATTACCTAACACGATCAACAACCCTATCACTGAATTCAATGATAAACCAATTCATAGCTCCATTCCAATGTAAGCGATAATTTTCACCCACCTTTTCATCGTATCCCAAACCTTGCCACACTGGTCTTAACATTAAATTTTGAGGGCCTGTTAACCGCGCTCGCAATTGATCCCTCTTCGACACTCTCCGCGTAATTAATTGTGATCTGTACCCGATTTGCCGGACTTCTCTCTATGCAGCAATTGCCATCAGCTCATAGCTTTCAGGCGATTGGTAGCCTAAAGTAGAGTGTCGTCTTTTCCTATTGTAAAACACTTCAATATATTCAAAAATGCTTTGTATTGCCTCCTCTTTAGTTTTATACCTGCAATGGTAAATTAACTCTGTTTTTAAAGTGTGAAAAAAACTCTCAGCAACCGGTCGAGTAAACCGAGGGATTTCACCCGCAGTTTCTCACAGAACCGTACGTGAACCTCTCAGCTCATACGGCTCTTATTAATCGATCTTTTCCTGTCATGCTAAACCTCCAATGAGCAAACAAATCGGGATCTTGAATTTGTATTTGTTTCAACCAAACTCCAGCTCGTGCTGGTCTTCTACGCAAATTTTTGAATTTTTGCATAGCCCATTTCATAAGCGTGGTATTTAGATAATCAATTACACCAGAATAAAGTGCAGAGCCATGGAATCGGCTATAGTAGTTAATCCATCCTTGAATTGCAGGGTTGAAGGCTACAGCTAAATCCTTTAACTCCATGGATATTCTGCTCTTCAACTTCCATACCTTCTTAATCGTATGACGAATGTTCTTTGCTGCTTTGTTGCTGATAGCAGGGCAAAAGCTGACAAAGAATTCCTTATCTTTTCCCCTAACAATACGGGGTCTAAAGGTATATCCAAGAAAATCGAATGCTGATGCAATCGTTTCCCAGCTCTCCTTACGATTATTATCTTTACAGTATACTACTTTTGTCTTCTCGACACTTAGTGCTAGTTTGCATTGTGTAAAGCGAACTTCCAGTTTTCCTTTTATCATTTCTAATTGCTTCATACTCCGGCAGTGAATGACGATATCATCTGCGTATCGCTCGAAGTGGACACACGGATATTTCATCTTCATCCAGCTATCAAAAGTAAGATGCAAGTAAATGTTTGACAATAAAGGACTGATCACTCCACCTTGCGGAGTTCCTATGCTGCGCTTATGAAGCTCGCCGTTCTTGGTTACCACATCTGCCTTGAGCCACCTCTCTATATAGAGCAGCGCCCACGGACAATCAGTGAATTTCCTGACAGCTACCATCATCAGCTTGTGATCAATTGTGTCAAAGAAGCTTTTAATGTCTAAGTCTAAGACCCAATCGTCCCGCCAGCATCTGATCCGTGCTTGAGCAATTGCTTGCAAGGCTGATTTATTTGGACGATAACCGTAAGAGTCCTCATGAAAGTGAGGCTCTACAATTGGTTCCAAATATTGTTTAACAACAGCCTGTGCAATCCTATCACTGATCGTCGGTATCCCCAGCTTTCTTACACCACCATTTGCTTTCGGTATTTCTACTTGCAAAACTGGCGGTGGAAAATAGGTGCCAGAAGCCATTCGATTCCATATCTTGTACAAATTATTCTTAAGATCCTCCTCAAATTTCTGCATGTCCTCATTGTCATAGCCTGGACCTCCCTTGCTAGCTTTTACTTGCAGGTAGGCTGCCCAAACCATTTGTCTTGAGATAGAAAATGATTTTGCCAATGTCATGGATTCCTCCCAGTAATGGTTGATCTATAACATTGGCAGATTAATGTGGTTCCTTTGCTCCATGGGCTTTCGCCCACTTCAACACTACTACAAACCACTCCGTCCCTGCATGTTAGGGCATAGAGTGCCCCAAGCATGCAAGTTCCCAAGTTCCACATATAAGCCTGAATCGAACTCACGCTGCTTCCATGCCGGATACCACCCGTGCAGTAACACAGGTAACCCATGGATTTATCCCAAGCCAATAACGCCGCTTGGTTTTGATATCGTAAATTTGCTTTTCGACACGTCATCCGCAGTTCACTTTCGTTCGTCTTTTCGATCCGTACTTGATGTCTTTATCGACACCTTTTAACATCGACGCTCACCACCTCAATATGTTTCAATCTTAGCAGCTCGATGCAGTTTAGAACCCGCTCCTGTAAAACCGATTCTGAAGGGCCTACCTTCATCTTATATGTAGCATTGACCACCCTTTGGGAGGTCATTCTTGGCGCACCATTATCCCAGCAATTACCTTTACGACTCATGCTGGATGTAATCTGATGCGCTGACAGAAGAGATTGATATTCAAAAGATGCGTACTGACTGCCTCTATCCGAATGGTGTACTAACCCCTTTGATATTTTTCGACCCTTTAACGCTTTTAATAAAGCAGATTTCACAAGACCCGTTTTCATATTATCTTCCATCTCCCAACCAATAACTTTTCTCGAAAACAGATCAACCACAACTGCCAGATACAACCATCCTTCTAGCGTTGAAATGTAGCTAATATCAACCACCAAATGCGTGTTAGGCGCTAAAACATTAAATTCCCTATTCAATATGTTTCCGCTAATGGGAAGTTCGTGTTTAGAATCCGTTGTAACTTTAAATCGTCGCCGAGTCTTCGCCATAATTCCCGCTTTACGTTTGAGACGAACAACGCGATTTTTACTGCAAGAGATCCCTTGAGCGCGCAATTCTGCGTAAATACGCCGTCCTCCATATATCTTGCGACTTTCCTGGTGTACCGACCGTATCTGCTTTGTAAGCTTATTATTCGCTTGTTCTCTGCTGCTGATGCCCCGATACAACTATTCGTGATAGCCACTCTTAGATACAGCCATTAATTTAAACATAAGGTTCATGCAAAATTCCTCGCGATGGTGCTGAATAAATTCGTACTTTATTGAGCTTCTTTCACGAAGAAGACTGCCGCCTTTTTTAGAATTTCCCGTTCCTCCCGCAAACGGGCGTTTTCTTTCCTAAGTTTTGCCAATTCATCAAGAATTTCTTTTCCGTTGTTTCCATGCTGTTCAACATAGGCGTTCCGGTTACTTTTTACCCACGAGTAAAGCGTGGCTTCATTCATGCCCAGTTCTTTTGCGGTTTTTGAAATTGGTTGGGAAGAGGCTAAAGCAAGCTTAATGGCTCTTTCCTTAAATTCTTTGTCATAGCTTTTTAACTTGGTACCCATAAAAACTCCTTATTGAAACTAAGTTTATCAAATAAAAAGTCCGGGGTAACGGGTACAGATCAATCGTCATACCGTCGCGAACGAAGGCCTGCTACCGCTACACTAAATGAATGAAAAATTTGACGTACATTTTAAAATTGATTAGGATGACTAATATGTTTTGGGGGATCAAATAACTCCGCGGCGTAGAGGATCAATTAGAGGCGCGGTTGACAAAGATATAACGTGAAGTTATTTGCAAAGGGAGCTGGAAAAAATTTCTAGTTCCCGATGCAGATTCTGTACAATAAATAATAGGCGCGCTGCCTATCATTAGCCCTCGCCCTAATGGTGGATCAAAAACCATGATAAAAGCCTATCAATAGAGTCGGTTTTTTAATATGATAGGACTTCTATCATAACCTTTAGAATCTTGTGATTGAAAAAGAGAGCGGGTGGCATTAATGTCTTTGATGCTGATGATCTGGATCTCTTTTACCTAAACTCTCTGAAATCATAGACACAACCAGTGTATTCAGACTAACGCCCTCATTTTTTGCTCGTGCCACTAAGCGTGAGTGTAATGACCTAGGAACACGTTGAACCCATTTGCCGGTGCGTGGTTCTACTGGATTTGGGATTTCTCTGCCTATTTCCTTAGCGGCTGAAATCCAGCACGCCATCGCATCGCTTCCATTGGTAATGGCTTCTTCAAGTGTATCACCATCAGACATGCAACCTGGTAAATCTGGAAACTCTATTAGATAACCACCTCCCTCACTTTGAGGCAACGTGCAGACTGTAAAGGGATATTCAATTTTATTCATAATCCTTCTCCAAAAGCTGTATTAGAGCAATAAATTTTTTAACATAAATTGGCTTTATTGGCCTTCGAGCAGGTACAGAAAGCAACTCTACCCACATTGGGTGGTCAAATATAGCGTGACTGCCGCCTCCCTTGCGAACTGTAACACCATGTTGCTTTGCAACGGTCTCAAAGTCCTCAATACGCCAATCTTTAGGATTAAGGCGCATTTTTTTCAAAATCTTGTTTGCATTAGACATACTGAATGATACTATATCTGATATCAAATTACAAGATTGATTGGTCTACATTTTTATAACCTATGGACAATCCTGTTTATATGTCTCTAGTCACATGCCCGAAAAATGTCTAGAGCCACGGGATAAAAAATGACAAATTAGGTTTGCCAGCATCATTTTTTAATTAGCCACTTTTTTAGTATGAAGCTAATTTGTAAATATTAGTATCGACCATCCAAATAAGCTTTATACGCCATTTCTTCTGGGTTGCTTTAAAAAAAATAGCCTAAAAGATGGGGATTTTTTTTGTTTCGTTCGTTCGATAGCTGTCTTTTTATAATAAGCATAATGTAAAGAAGCGTTCAAATAACCGTATATATTTGTGTTACTCATAGGGGAACCTCCACTTAAAACATTCCATTTAGGCCATCCATGACCATTCCTTGGGATCTCATATCTTGTAAAAAAGTGGCATTAAGGGTGCAAGCAAAGCCTTAAGCGATGCGATTAGAGACGAGGTTGACGCATCCGTTAGGCAAACTGTAGATGCCTCTGCAGCGAAACTGTCTTTTGCTTGCCAAAAAAATATTAAAATAATGAATGATTACGAAGCCCTTGCCTTTACGATGAATATTCGGTGGATGTTGTGTTCGTTATTAGCAGCTTTTTTGATAGCGTTGAGGGTGTTTTATTTTTTTAACGTTATATGTCATGCATTCCTTGTATTAGCGAATGTACTTGTAAAATAGCTGAACCTCAAGCCACTCAAGAAAAGAAAGATGTGCCAGCTAAAAAATAAGCAGTTAAATGGGTTGTTTAGCTTATTCAAATAGAGATAGATAAAAAAATGGGATAGTTAAAAATATTAAATTTGTGTACAATTGAGCCAATTATTCAGATCAGTTGTACTTGGCTTTAGGTGCTAATAAGCGGTTCAACTAGATTTTGTGAATAATTTTTAAGGTTATTAGGGAGAATATGCTCATGCCTCAAGATAATAAAATTCCAGAAAAATATTGCTGTTCCATTACACACCAAGTTATGATTGATCCAGTTATAGCAGCAGATGGCTACAATTATGAACGAGAAGCTATTACACAATGGTTACAAACCCATGACACAAGTCCTAAGACAAACGAAAAACTTGATCATAAAAATTTGACGACTAATCATGATAAGCGTAGCGATATATTAGATTTTTTAGATAGCTACCCTGAGCTTTACATCGGTGATGAAGTTTATCTCTGTAAGTCTTGGATAGCAGAATTTATTACGGCAATTAAGCAAAATAAACTTCAAGAAGTTCAGCGGTGGCTAGATAAAGATAAACGTTTATTAACTTGTAAGCTCGAAGATGATTTTACAGCTCTACATCTGGCTTGTGAATTTAGCTATGAAGTCGTAGATATACTATTAAAAACATTAAAACAAAGAAATCAATCCATACTGCCGGGTGAAATTGGGTTTAAGCCTGTACACTTAAATTTATTGCTAGAAAGAGCACTAAGTAGTCGTGACCATTTTCATTACGACTTATTGTTAAGTCTCGGAGCTGAACTTGAGCAACCCGATGCTCTTCAAAATACTTTATTGCATCGAATGGTTGTTAATAATAACCCAGAGGCAGTAAGCTGGTTGTTGGAACAAAAGACGGTTTTAGAAAGCTATAACAGTGAAGGCAATACTCCATTATTGCTATCGGTAATACATAATAATAAAGAGCTTGTCGAATTTTTATTAAAGAAGGGCGCTGATCCAAAGGTTAAAAATATAAAACAACAAATTCCTGTTTTAATAGCTTTGCTAAATCGAAATGAATCTATACTCTGTTTATTGACAGGAACTGATAAAGCAACTCTGCCGTCTCTTCATTTAGCCTTAGAGCTTAACGATAATGCAGTTATCGAAGCTTTATTAAAACAGAAGATAGGAGCTATAGAAGCTCAAGATGAGCGAGGAAGAACGCCTTTTTATAGTGCAGTTGAAAGGGGTAATTTAGAAGCAGCAAGGTTATTGTTATCCCAAGGCGCTAACCATAATGTCAGTAATGTCAGTTGTGGTATAAAAAAATTAAATGTCTTACATGTTGCCACAGAGCGTGCCGATGTAGAGATGCTTAAATACTTATTACAAACTGAAGTAGCAGATCTAATTGACGTTCAAAATTCAAAGGGCGACACACCTCTTCATATAGCGGTACAATTTGGACATAATGATATTATTACTATTCTTTTAGAAGCGGGCGCCTATCATAAAGTCAAAAATGAAAAAGACCAAACACCTGTAGAATTAGCAAGATTTCAGAAAAAACTAAAAATAGCAAACCTTATTGTGCAAATCGTAAGAGAACTCAAAAAAGATAGACTAAAAGAAACAAAAAGATTACGTCAAGTAGTTTTAGAGCAAACAAATGAAATTTTGAGTTTAAAAGCTAGCCTTTCAAGACTTCTCAACGGAAAAACACCGCTTTATATTGCTGCCCAAGATGGAGACGCAAAAGCAATAGCCGCGCTTCATGCTTCAGGTGTGAATCTAAATAAACCGGATCATGAGGGTTTGGCACCGATTTATATTGCTGCTCAAAATGGACATATGTCAGCTGTTATTGCTCTAATTGATGCAGGTGTGAATATAAATGCGCTAAATGAGAATGGTAGAACACTGATTTGTTTCGCTGCTCAAAACGGGGATGCCTCAGCTATTGCTACCTTGGCTGCTGCAGGCGCGAATGTAAATACGCCAGATTGTGAAAGAACGCCGATTTGTTGGGCTGCTGGAAATGGGCATACATCAGCCATTTCTGCTTTGATTGCTGCAGGTGTGGATGTAAATACGCCGAATAGTAATGGTTCAACGCCGATTTGTTTTGCTGCTCAAAATGGACATATGTCAGCTATTGTTACCCTAATTGCTGCGGGTGCAAATGTGAATACGCCAGGTAGTGGCAATAGGGTACCGATTTGTTGGGCTGCTGAAAATGGGCATACGGCAGCCATTTCTAGACTAATTGCTGCAGGCGCAAATGTAAACTCTCTTGATCAAAATGGCGTAACTTCTATTTATGTTGCTGCGGACAATGGACACGCAGCAGCAGTTGTTGCTTTATTAGATGCTGGAGCGAATGCAAATCTTATGAACAATTCGTACGAAACAGCATTAGGGGTATCTAAAAAAAGAGAGAATCGAGAAGTTGTTGAAATATTGGAGGCACATTTTAAACAATATCCTTCTGGAATTAAACCTGTGCAAGTTATAAAAAACGAAGAAGTTTGTTTTCACGAAAAATCATCCAATTTATTAGAGCAAAAGAACCCTCCTATATTAATTCAATTTGAGCAGAAATCTGCCATACCTGTTCAAAAAGATCTTCCTAAGCATTCGAAAAAAGTTTCAAAAAATAGAAAGCAATAACACGGTTAAAATAGGATTTCAATATCATCCAAAATTATGAGTTAGAGCCCGAGTTCTGAAAAAATTCTGTTTTGTAAATACAGTCCACTTTAAAATTCGTAGCCTTATTTATATGGCTAATGCCATATAAGAGCATTTACTTCTGAAATTGCTTTAGTTAAACTAATTTTTATATTTTTACGGAGAATGTACTCATGCCTAAAGATAATCAAATTCCAGAAAGATACCGTTGTTCTATTACAGGTGAGATTATGATTGATCCGGTATTCGCAGCAGATGGCCATACCTATGAGCGAGAAGGAATTGCACAGTGGTTAAAAATAAACGATACAAGTCCTAAGACAAATATAAGGCTTAAGCATAAAGAGTTGACAGATAGTCATTATACGAGAAGTGATGTATTAGAATTTTTAGATAGCTATCCTGAACTTTATGAGGGAGATGAAATTTATATGCCTAAATCCTGGATGTCAGGGTTTGCTAGGGCAATTAAGGAAAATCAACTTCAAGACGTACAAAGATGGTTAGATAAAGATAGGCGTTTATTAACTTTAAAACTGGAAGATAATGCTACCGCTCTACACCTAGCTTGCGAGTTTAGTTCTCCGGAACTTGTAGAGGTGTTATTAAACATATTACAACAAAAAAATAAACTCGTTATGGGTGGGGAAATTAAGTTTAAGTCTACTCACTTAAATGTGCTATTACAACAAGCTTTGATCAGGGGTGATTGCCCTAAGTGCGAGTTATTGGTTGGGCTTGGGGCGGAAGTTGAGCAACCTGAGGCTATTACTCAAAATACACTGCTGCACCAAATGGTTATTCGAGACAATTTAGAAGCAATAAGTTGGTTGTTGGAACGCAACGCGATTTTAGAGAGTCGCAATTGTGATGGAAATACGCCATTATTATTGTCAGTAATACATAAACATAAAAAGATTAGCGAATTTTTATTAAAAATGGATGCTAACCTTGAAGTTAAAAATTTACAAAAGAAATTAGCTTTTTATATTGCAGTTGAAAAAAATGATTTAGAGATGGCAAAGTTACTTTTGGCATATGGCGCCAATCCCGCCCTTATTTACGGGGAAAATCAATTGAGTGTTTTACATCTTCGAGCACAGGATAAGGCTGACGTGATGCTCGAATATTTATTAGAAACCAAAGCGATAGTTTTAATTGATATACAAGATGCTAATGGTAATACCCCGCTCCATTTGGCGGTTAAAAGCTTGAATCACAAAGCTGTTTTAGTATTGTTAGAAGCAGGAGCGTATCATAAAATTAAAAATGAAGAGAACCAAACTCCCATAGATTTAGCAATAGCGAGTCAATCATTAGAAATTGCCGATTGTATTTTTCAAAAAGTACGAAATTTCAAGAAATCTAAATTAAAAGAAACAGATAGATTGCATAGAGTAATCACAGCGCAGAATATTAAAATTAGGAATTTAGAAGCCGTTCTCAATGGGGCGCTCGCATTAGAGGAAAAAGAAGAAAACGAAACAATTCAGAAAATTAAATCAGATCGAGATCCTCTTAAAATTAAAGAAAATAATTCTAAATCAGATATAAGTTTTATAGAAGCGATTAAACAAGGCAATCAAGAAGAAATTTTTAGAGTTTTAACTATAAAAACAGATTCTTTTGGAGAAAAATTCATTGATGAGGTCGACTCAGAATATGGAGGAAGTGTTTTATATTGGGCCGCTAATTATGGTTTAATTCATTTAATAGATTCTTTGGTTAAAGAAGGCGTGGATATCAATCAACAAAATAAAAACGGTGAAACGCCTATGTATGCGGCAGCTCGCAATGGAGACCCACAAGTGATAACCTTATTAAAGTCTTTAGGCGCAGCTGTGGATATACCAGATGAAGATGGTGCAACACCGGTTTATATTGCTGCTTATGAGGGGAACGTTGAAGCCATAATTGCCCTAAATGCTGCAGCAGCAGATATGAACAAGCCAGATAACTGCAACCATGCGCCCGTTTACGCGGCAGCTCTCAACGGGCACGCAAAGTCAATAGCGGCGCTCAGGGCCTCGGGTGCAAACATAGATGCACTGAATAATAAGGGTGAAACCCCTCTTTACATTGCTGCTGAGCAAGGGCATAAAGAAGCCATAGTTGCTCTTATTTCTGCAGGGGCAAATGTAAATACGTTGAATCATGATGGTGAAACACCGATTTTTAGTTCTGCTAAAAATGGGCATTCAAGCGCAATAACTGCACTGCATGCGGCGGGTGCAGATGTAAATACAAAAAATAAACACGGCTTAACGCCTATTTGTTTTTCGGCTGAAAATGGACACGCAGAGGCAGTAACTATATTTCATACTTTAGGAGCTGATGTAAATACGCCTTGCACTAGTGGCTTAACTCCGATTTTTTTCGCTGCTGAAAATGGGCATGCATCAACTATAGCAGCCTTGCGTGCAGAAGACGCAAACGTAAACGCGCGCAATAATGATGATGAAACCCCGGTTTATGTTGCTGCTAAAAAAGGACACGCAGCAGCTATAGCTGCCCTGCATGCAGCGGGTGCAGATGTTAATGCAACAAAGAGTGGTATAACACCTGTTTATGTCGCTGCCGAAAATGGGCACACAGAAGCTATAACTTCACTGATTACAGCCGGTGCAGACGTCAATATACTAAAGCCGGATGGTACAACATCCGTTTATGCAGCTTCTCTACGCGGATATGCAGAAACTATAGTCGTCCTGCATGCCGCAGGTGCAAACGTAGATACGGGTAATAATAATGATGAAACACCCGTTTACGCCGCTGCTAAACATGGACATGCAACAGCTATAGCTGCTCTGTACACCGTAGGGGCAAATGTGAATACAGCGAATCATGATGGCATGACGCCAGTTTTTGTGGCAGCTCAAAATAACCATCCATCGACCATAACTGCTCTGCACGCGGCAGGGGCAAATATGAATACAGCGATCCCAGATAGCAGAACGCCGATGTTTATGGCCGCTCAATTGGGGAACCCGGAAGCAATAACCGCTCTGCTAGCAGCAGGAGCAGATGCGAACATTAAAGCACAGTGGGGTACAGCATTAGAATACGCTAAGAGAGGTAAAGAACCAGGGCAGCTAGAAGTTGTTAGGCGCTTAGAAGCACATTTAAAACAATGTCCTAATGGGGTAAAACCAATAGAAGCCCATAAAAATGATGTTGTTTTTCGTGCAAATGTAACTAGCACTGCTGAACAAAAGAATCCTCCCGTATTAATTCAATTTGAGCAGAAGTCCGCCATACTTCCGCAAAAATATTTTCCTAAGCATTCGATATGGAATTCAAAAAACAGACGAAACAGAAATTAAGTAAATATTATTCTTAAGTGTAATCGATATTTTTGATTTTAAGGGGTTTAAAAATGCCAAGCTCAGCCAAGTTAAGAAATGATACTCTTTTATGCACTGTTTATGAAGGCGATATAGAAAAAGTAAGACTATTGATTGCACAAGGTTTAAACGTTAATGCAATCTCATATAGTGGGATGACAGCTATGCATATTGCTGCTCAGGAAGGGCAGGTAGAGGCAATAAAAGTGCTTCAAGCGGCAGGTGCAAATATAAACTCTTTTGATAAAGACGGTGGAACGCCAATTTGGATTGCCGCGCAGGAAGGGCAAGTAGAAATAATAAAAGTCTTAAAGGCATTTGGTGCGGATGTGGATAAACAGCTTAATGATGGCAGAACGCCACTTTATGTCGCTGCTCAAAATGGGCATGTAGAATGTATCAATGCTTTATATGCCGCAGGTGCAAATGTGGATAAGCCAAACAAAAATGGCGAAACACCGATGCATACTGCCGCCAAAAACGGTCATACTGAAGCTATTACCGCTCTAAGTGTAGTGGGCGCTAATGTGAACACACCAAACAAGAATGGGGAAACTCCGCTTTACGTGGCCGTATTGAATGGCCAATTAGAGGCAATAGAGATATTACGTACTTTAGGTGCAAATTTGAACATGAGAACGCGAGAGGGCGCAACACTAATTCATGCCGCTGCGCTAAATGGACATGCTGAAACTATCATCGCACTACATGCTCTAGGTGTAAATGTGAATACGGCAATGCGAGATGGTTCAACACCAATTTACATTGCTGCAAAAAAAGGGCACTCAAAAGTTGTCACTGCTCTATATGGTTTAGGCGTGAATGTGAATGCTTTTAATCAAAAGGGCAGAACATTAATTCATTTAGCTGTTAATAATGGGCATGCTTCGGTCCTTTTTGCGCTGCAGGCCGCTGGCGCAGATGTGAATGCATCTTCGCCTCTTGATGGCACAACGCCAATCCACGTTGCTGCCATCAAAGGTAATGCCGAAATGATACGTGTTTTACACACTTTGGGTGCTCATATGAATGTTACAAATAACAATTCGACAACACCAATTTATATGGCTGCACAAAAAGGTCATGCTTCAGCCATTAATGCGTTACATACAGCAGGCGCAGATGTGAATGTGGTACACCGAAATGGCACAACGCCCATATTTATTGCGGCGTCTTATGGTCACGTAGAAGCGATACATGCCTTATATGCAGCAGGCGCAAATTTGAATGTGAGAACATATTTTTCTGGTTTAACGCCGGTTTATGTTGCCGCTCAAGAAGGACATGCTTCCGCTATAGGCGCTCTTTGTGCATTAGGTGCGTATGCCGATATACCCAACGAAGATAATGATGCAACGCCAATTTATATTGCTGCAGAAAAAGGACATGCCGCAGTCATTACTGCTTTACATGCGGCAGGCGCTAATGCAAATATGCAACAGAAAAATGGTACGACACCTCTTAGTATTGCTGCTTTTCATGGTCATGCAGATGCAGTATGCGCTTTGCATGCGGCAGGAGCTAATGTGAATACCCCAACACGTGATGGCTTTACACCAATTTATATCGCTTCACTGAAAGGACGTCTTTCGGTTGTCACTGCTTTATGCGCAGCGGGCGCGAACCCAAATACCCTAAGCAGAGATAATGTAATGCCAATTTATATTGCTGCTCAGAAAGGATTTGCATCAATTATCACTGCTCTACATACGGCAGGGGCTAATGTTAATATTTTACACAGAGAAACAACGCCTATTTTTGTTGCAGCTTTTTTTGGTCATGAGAAAGCAATATATGCCCTACATGCAGCGGGAGCGGATGTAAATGCGCCAACGTCTAACGGTTCTACACCGATTTATATTGCTGCACGAAAAGGACATGCTTCAGTCATCACTGCCCTACATGCAGTAGGTGTTAATATAGATACGGTACATAAGAATGGTATAACGCCTCTTTATCTCGCTGCGTTTTACGGTCATGCAGAGGCAATACGCGCTTTGCGTGCAGCAGGTGCAAATGTAGATACACCAAACAGAAATGGCTTAACGCCGCTCCATATTGCTATGAAAAAAGGGCACGCTCCCGCCATCGCTGCCCTGCAAACATCAGGTCAAAATACGGCGATCAAAACTCAAAGCGACATACTGTTATTTTCTAATAAGCCTTCTATTTATTTGAATCAACCCTCTGTTTACAAAGTTGCGCGTCCTTTAGGCAAGCTCTCTAAGAAGCATTAAGAGATGGAGCAATAAAAAAAAACAACCATCTAAAGACAATATTGCCAATCAGCTTAAAATGGGAGAAGTTACAATATATCGAATCCTAAAAGGGGTGGCGTCAGGAAACGGAATTTAAAACACGTTAAGCCTAAATTAGA
>Ga0209476_10001926_pt1 | contig 13941 bp, 11 predicted proteins | sample KloWWTrecipitate_FD_187179 | JGI IMG/M metagenome (GOLD analysis project Ga0209476, IMG submission 187179) | Active sludge microbial communities from Klosterneuburg, Austria, studying microevolution and ecology of nitrifiers - Klosterneuburg... | ecosystem: Engineered > WWTP > Aerobic digester... | reverse complement strand
GTTGCTGCCGAGCAGCCAGCGCGGTGCCCCCGCGCCGTCGTACAGGTAGGCGACCTGGACCTCGGTGCCCGGCAGCGTCAGCACGCTGTAGCCGTACCCGGGCAGCGCGGGCGCGTACCACGCGCCAGAGTAGTCGACCGGCCCGCCGGTGGATTGCGGGCACGCCGGCGGGGCGATCGGCAGCAAGGGCTCGCTGCCCCACGCGCCGTCCAGGCGCCAGCTCCACTGGAACCCGCCATCGACGCCTGGCGCGACGACCACCTCGCCCACCACGCTGCCGACCGCAGCCGTACCGTTCCAGGTGAAACGCGACAGCGCGGCACGCCAGCCCGCCGCGCTCGGCGCCGGCAACGGCGCCTGCGCGAGGTACCACGCGGGCGTGCCGTCCTGCAGGTAGGTGTACCAGTACGCGACCCACTGCCCCGCGCCCTGGCCCAGGAACACGCCATGGCCCGAGCGGGCCGGATCGTAGTAGGCGTTGTCGGCGGGCAGCGGCAGTGCGCCGCTGGTGGTCACGCGCGCAGCGAGGCGCACGCTGGCCATCGCGCTGCCGGCATTCACCGGCGTGAGGTACCAGCGCCCCGGCGTGAGCGTGGCGCCGGCGAGCTCGATGCGTTCGACTGCACCCGGGTTGATCGAACTGGCGCGTGCTTCGGCGCGCGCGGGCGCGGCGGCGATCGCCGGTCCCGCGGGCGCCGCGCTGGCGGCCGCCACGTAGAGGTCCACCTCGCCGCTGCCGCTGGTCTCGACCAGCAGGCGCTGCGCATTCGCCGGCACGTCGAGCACGATGCGTTCGTGCGCGGCGCCCGCGGCCAGCCGCAGGTCCAGCGCATCCTCGCCGGCAACCAGCACCTGCGCCCCCGGCATGAACGTCTGCGACACCGTGAGCACCAGTGGAATGCGCGCCAGGGGCGCGGGCGCGGCGCGCGCGGCAGCGATGCCGACCAGCGCGGCCCAGCGCTCGCCGGGCGCGATCCGCGCCTCGTTCCAGGCCAGGCGCAGTTCGAAGGGCGCCTGCGCGGCAACGCGGCCCGGCCCGCTTGCGACCAGGTTCGAGTCGACGCCGGCCGCCACGGGCGCGCCCAGGCTGGCGTAGTCGAGATGCAGCAGGTCGGAACCGTTGGCGCTTGCGAGCACGTTGCGCGCGTAGATCCACACCACGGCGTCCTCGCCCGCGGCCAGTGGCACCTCGACCAGGCAACGTTCGACGGCAGTGCTTCCCTCCGCGGCGCAACGGAGCTCGTCGATGTCGGGCGCGCCGTCGCCGTCGAGGTCGGGACCGACGTAGAGGTCGACATCGCGGGCGCTGGGCGACGTCAGGTCGGCCAGCACGATGCGGTTCGACGCGGCGCCGGGATCACCACTGACCGTCAACAGGGCGATCATGCTGCTGGCTGACGGATTCGCCCATGGGTCGACACCGCCGGCCGGAAGCGTGGCGCTGCGTCGTTCCATGCGCTGCAGCGCGCTGGCGCCGAATTGCGGATCCGGCAGCGCCACCAGGTTGGAGAAGGCGACATCGGCATGGCCCGAATCGCTGCTGGTGCCGAGGTCGATGCGCGCGCGCACGGCGCCAGGATCGGCGTACACCGAGACCGGCAGCGACTGGCGCGCGCCGCCGGCCTCGACCAGCACGATCGTGCCGCCGACCTGGCGGCCCGCCAGCCGCGGATCGCCCACGTCGACCTCGATCGCCAGCGCCTGGGACTGGCCGGCGCCGAGCGCGAACTCGAGGGGCGACACGCGCAGGACCACGCCCGCTTCCGCCTGCGTCTCCACGCGCCAGCTCGCGGCGCGGTTGGCGGTGGCATTGCGCACGAAGCTGCAGCGCGTGCTGCAGGCGGCCGATACCAGCGAGGGCCGGTTGAGCGTGGCGGGATTCCCGCCACGCAGGGGATCTGCCGCGGCGTAGCTTGCGCGACCGAGCGCGAAGTGCAGGCCGGCGCGCGCCGCCTCGGCGGGCTGCACGCGACCGCTGCCGGCCTCGAATGCGGTCGCCGGCGTGGCGCCATCGGTGTCGAGCACGCCGGCCAGCGCCGTGGTGAGCAGGGCCGATTCGACCTGGTCGACCGACCACGCCGGGCGCGCACCCAGCAGCAACGCGGCGGCGCCGGCGACGTGCGGCGCCGCCATCGAGGTGCCGCTGAGGATCGCGAGATCCTGGGTCCCCGACTGAGCCGCCGCGAGGATGCTCGAACCCGGCGCGGAGACATCGGGCTTGAGCCAGCCGCCGAAGGGCGTCACGGGCCCGCGACTGCTGCTGCTGTTGAGGACATCGCCACGGCCATCGAGCAGGCGCTGGTAGCCGCTGATGGCGCCGCTGAGCTGCCCGCCCGCGGCGCTCGCCGTGGCCAGCCGCGCCAGCAGGTCGATGCCGGCTTCGTGGCCGATGTGCACCGCCGGCAGGAAGTGGTCGTCGCTGACCACGCTGTCGCCGGTGCTGGCCTGGTTGTAGAGGATCATGCCGCCGCCGCCCGCGGCGCGGACGTTGTAGCCCTTGGCCACGCGCGCCTGCACGCCGCGCAGGCAGACCACGATCTCGCCGTTGAAGGTGCCCGGCGGCCACGGATTGCTGCGGCCGTTGTAGGGCGGATCGAGGTCCTCGCCCTCGGCGCACAGTGCGTGGCCGTACGCGGCCGCGTCGACGATGCGCCGCGTCGGCAGCGCGGCCGAGATGCCGAGGCCCTCGTAGTCACGCGGCGCCACGCCCGGCCCGCTGACGCCGAGCACGCGGTTGAGGAAGCGGCGGTCGTGGCTGGCGTTCGCGGTCGCGATCACCCACGGCGCGTTCGCCGGGCTGCTCACGGTGGCGGCAAAGGGCCCGTCGTTGCCGGCCGACACCACCGGCACCACGCCGGCCGCACGCAGGTTGAGGAAGGCCTCGGCCATGTCGTCGGCGCGAGCGCTGCCGGCGCGCACGCCCTCCCAGGGATCGCGCGCGCCGCCGCCGATCGAGAAATTGACCACGTCGACGCCATCGAGCGCGGCCTGGTCCAGGGCCTGGATCAACGCGCCCTCGGCGCAGGTGGAATCGCCCTCGGCGGTGTCGGTGCAGGCCTTGTAGCTGATGAGGTTGGCGTGCGGCGCGACGCCCGAAACCCGCAGCGGCACGTCGATGGTCACGCCATCGAGCACCGCCTCGACCACGTTGCCGGCCACGGTCGCCGCCACGTGCGTGCCGTGGCCATCGAGATCGCTGCCGTCGCGCGCGCCTTCGTTGGTGAAGTCGTGGATGCCGAGCAGCTTGTCGTTGCAGCGCGCCGGCGCCTGCGCGCACAGGCCGTACAGGCGACCGCGCGGATTGGCGTGGTCGTGGCCGTCGTCGCCGCGGTCGGCGAAGGACCGATGCGCGGCGTTGATGCCGGAATCGATCACGCCGACCACCACGCCCTCGCCGCGCGTGGCTGCCACGCCGGCAACGGCGCCCGTCCAAAGCGCTTCCGCGCCGATCCAGGCCGGGCCGCGGTCCGTGTGGAGCCAATAGTTGCGCTCGGGCCGCACGCCGGCGACGCCAGGCAGGCTGCGAAGGCGATGCGCCTCGCTCGCCGTCAATTCGACCACGAAGCCGTTGGCGACGGCATGGAACGCCGCGACCGGCACGAGTTCGCGCCCGAGCGCCGCGCGGGCATCGGCGAGCCGCCGCGACTGGCGGCCGCGCAGCTCGTCGAGCGCGGCGCGGGCCTGTGCCGACGCCAGCGGTCGTACACGCGCGCCGAGGGCGCCGGAGGCGGCCTTCGACGCCGCCAGGGTCTCGAGCAACGGCGCCTCGGCCAGGCTCACCAGGTAGCGCGTGCGGCCCTCGACCTCAGCGGCGGACGCCACGACGGCCAGCGCGCCCAGGATCAGGGCGGCAAGGACGGGAAGGACTCGACCACGCATCGTGCAGGACTGTTCCTCGATCGCCACGCAGCTTAACGTGCGCCGCTACCCGCCGATGCTGAACGTCCCGCCGCTCGCCCCGCCGCCGCGACCGCCGACCGGAAAAGCGGACGAAATCAATCGGGTGGGTTAGCATCCGCCCGGACCATCCGCACCGATGACGACCCCACACGACCACGACCTGCCGCCCCTGATCGAGGTGCGCGGCCTGAGCCTCGCGCGCGAGGACGAGCCGATCTTCGGGCCGCTGGACTTCCGCCTCGACGGTGGCGCGGCGCTCGCGATCGAAGGCGGCAACGGCGCCGGCAAGACCACCCTGATCCGCGTTCTGGCGGGACTGCTCGCCCCGAGCGCCGGCAGCGTGCTGTGGCGCGGCGAATCCTGGCAGACGCTGGAGCCGGCGCCAGGCCGCATCGCGCTGCTGGGCCACCAACTCGGGCTCAAGCCCGACCTCACGCCGCTCGAGCACCTGCGTTTCCGCGCCGCGCTCGAGGGCGTGCGACCCGGCATCACGCCCTCGGCCGCCCTGCGCAGCGTCGGCCTCGAGGGCTACGAGGCGTTGCCGGTGCGGATGCTGTCGGCCGGCCAGCGCAAGCGCACCGCGCTGGCGGTGCTGCTGCTTTCGACCGCGAGCCTGTGGCTGCTCGATGAGCCTTACGCCAACCTCGATCGCGAGGGCCAGGTGCTTGTGGATCGCATGATCGAGACCCACTGCCGGCGTGATGGCGCGGCCATCCTCACCAGCCATGGCCTGGTGTCGCCGGGCCTGTCACGACTGGCGACCATCACCCTGCGGGGCTCGCGGCCGTGACGCCGGGCAGCACCGGCGCCGCCTTCCTCGCCCTGCTGCGGCGCGACCTGCTGCTGCTTTGGCGGCGCCGTTCCGACGCGCTCAATCCGCTGCTGTTCGCGCTGATGGTGGCGACGCTGTTCCCGCTCGCGCTGGGCCCGGAGGCGCAGAAACTGGCCCGCATCGCCGGCGGCGTGGCCTGGGTCACGGTCCTGCTGGCGAGCCTGCTGTCGCTCGATGCGCTGTTCCGGCCCGACGCCGAAGACGGCACCCTCGAACAACTCGTGGCCAGCGGACAGCCGCTGGCGGCGCTGGCCGCCGCCAAGATCCTCGCGCACTGGATCGGCACCGGCCTGCCCCTGACCTTGGCGGGCCCCGCGCTGGCGGCCCTGCTCGGCCTCGAACGCGAGGCGCTGCCGACGCTGGCGGTCGCGCTGGCGCTGGGCACCCCGCTGCTGTCGATGATCGGTGCCTGCTGCGCGGCGCTCACAGTCGGCATGCGACGCTCTGGTATCCTGCTGGCGCTGTTGGTGCTGCCATTGACGGTGCCGGTGCTGATCTTTGGCGCCGGGGCCGTCGACGCCGCGCTGACCGGTGCGGCGACGCAGCCGCCCCTCCTGTTCCTCGCCGCGGGACTGGTGCTGGCGCTGCCGCTGGCGCCGCTGGTGTGCGCGGCGGCGTTGCGGCTGAACGCGAGTTGAGATGGCGAGTTGAAATGAACCCGGTCCTGCTCTGGTTCCACAAGCTCGGTTCACCGCCGTACTTCTATCGCTTCGCGGGGCGCCTGCAGCCGTGGCTGCTCGCGCTGACCGTGCTCTGCGCCGCCGCCGGCCTGTGGCTGGCCTTCCAGGCCCCGGCCGATTACCTGCAGGGCCAGAGCGCGAAGATCATGTACATCCACGTGCCCAGCGCCGGCATGAGCATGATGATCTACGGCTTCATGGCCGTGTGCGCGGTGGTGGCGCTGGTCTGGCACGTCAAGCTCAGCGAGACCATGGCGATGTGCGCGGCGCCGATCGGCGCGGCCTTCACCGCCATCACGCTCATCACCGGCTCGCTGTGGGGCCGTCCCACCTGGGGCACGTACTGGGTTTGGGATGCGCGGCTGACTTCGGAACTGGTGCTGCTGTTCCTGTACTTCGGCGCGATCGGCCTGTATCGCGCGATCGAGGAGCCGCGCAAGGCGGCGCGCGCGGCCTGCCTGCTGATCCTGATCGGGGTGGTCAACCTGCCGATCATCCGCTACTCGGTGGTGTGGTGGAACACGCTGCACCAGGGTCCCTCGGTGCGGCTGATGGGCACCAGCACCATCGATGCCAGCATGCTGCCGCCGCTGCTGCTGATGATGGCGGCCACGCACCTGTACTTCGGCTGGGCGCTGCTGGCGCGCACGCGCGTGGCCCTGCTCGAGCAGGAAAGCGGCAAGGACTGGGTGCGGGCGGAAATCGCGCCGGCGGGGCCGGCCTGATGGACCACGCACCCTTCATCATCGCGTCTTACGCGGTATTCTTCGTGCTGCTGGCGATCGACGCCGCCACGCCCTTCATCGCCCGCCGCCGCCTGCTGGCGCGGTTGCGGGCCCGACTGCAGCGGCAGCAACGCCGCGAGGCCTCATGAATCCGACCCGACGCCGACGCCTGTGGCTGGTGGTGCTGGTGGTCTTCGCGGTCGCCGGCGCGACCGCGCTGGCGATGACCGCGTTGCGCCAGAACATCCAGCACTTCTACAGCCCGACCGAACTGACCGAGGGCAAGGCGCCGCCGGAGCGGCGCTTCCGCCTCGGCGGCGTGGTGGCCGAGGGCAGCACCGAGCGCGCTTCCGATTCGCTCGAGGTCCGCTTCGTGGTCACCGACCGCTTCAAGGAAACCCCGGTGCTCTACGTGGGCATCCTGCCGGACCTGTTCCGCGAGGGCCAGAGCGTCGTCACCACCGGAACGCTGCGCGCCGACGGCACCTTCGTCGCCACCGAGGTGCTGGCCAAGCACGACGAGAACTACATGCCGAGCGAAGTCGCGGAGGCCATCGCCAAGGCCAAGGCGAAGTCGGATGCCGCGGCGCAACCGGGCAGCGGTTGAGGGTGCGGCGTGCGCAGGTTGCTGCGGCGATCACCCCCATCCCCAGCCCTTCCCCCCTCAAGGGGGAAGGGAGCAGTGCGGGGCATCGCCTTGCTCCCTTCCCCCTTGAGGGGGGAAGAGCCTGCCCCGGACTTGATCCGGGGGTTGGGGATGGGGGTGACCGCGGAACCGCAACAAGTCGCGGCGAATCCAAGACCCACACGATGAGCGTAGACAACCATGCTGCCTGAACTCGGCCAACTAGCCCTCATCCTCGCCCTGCTGCTGGCCCTGGTGCAGTCGACGCTGCCGCTGCTTGGCGCCCAGCGCGGCAACGCGCGCTGGATGGCGGTGGCGCGGCCCGCCGCCTATGCCCAGTGCGCGTTCGTGGTGTTCGCCTTCGTGCTGCTCACGCACGCCTTCGTGGTGCAGGATTTCTCGGTCGCCTACGTGGCCCAGAACTCCAACCTCAAGCTTCCGATCCACTACCGTTTTTCCGCGGTGTGGGGCGCGCACGAGGGCTCGCTGCTGCTCTGGGTGCTGGTGCTCAATCTCTGGACCGTGGCAGTGGCGGCGCTGTCGCGCGACCTGCCGGCGCCGTTCATGGCGCGCGTGCTGTCGGTGATGGGCGTGATCTCGTTGGGCTTCCTGGCGTTCATGGTGTTCACGTCCAACCCCTTCCTGCGCCACATCCCGGGACTGCCCGACGGCAACGACCTCAATCCGCTGCTGCAGGACTTCGGGCTCATCGTGCATCCGCCGATCCTGTACCTGGGCTATGTCGGCTTCTCGGTCGCCTTCGCGTTCGCGGTAGCGGCCTTGATCGAAGGGCGCGTCGACACGCGCTGGGTGCGCTGGTCGCGGCCCTGGACCAAGCTCGCGTGGTCGTTCCTCACGCTGGGCATCGCGCTCGGCAGCTGGTGGGCGTACTACGAGTTGGGCTGGGGCGGCTGGTGGTTCTGGGATCCGGTCGAGAACGCCTCGTTCATGCCGTGGCTGGTCGGCACCGCATTGATCCATTCGCAGGCCAGCACCGACAAGCGCGGCAGCTTCCGCGGCTGGACCGTGCTGCTGGCGATCTTCGCCTTTTCGCTTTCGCTGCTGGGGACCTTCCTGGTGCGCTCGGGCGTGGTGACCTCGGTCCATGCCTTTGCCAGCGACCCGACGCGCGGGCTCTTCATCCTGCTGTTCGCCGTGCTGGTCACCGGCAGTGCGCTGGTCCTGTACGCGATCCGCGCGCCCCGCCTGGCCGATGAGCCAGGCCAGGCCTTCGCGCCCGTATCACGCGAGAGCCTGCTGCTGGCCAACAACCTGCTGCTGGGCGCCGCCGCGGCCATGGTGCTGCTGGGCACGATCTATCCAATGCTCGTGGATGCGATGGGCTGGGGCAAGCTGTCGGTGGGACCGCCCTACTTCGCCAGCCTGTTCATCGCACTGATGGCGCCACTGGTGCTCCTGATGCCATTTGGCCCCTTCAGCCGCTGGCAGCGCGACGGCATCCGCGCGCTGTGGCGGCCGATGCGCGTGGTCTTCGCGATCGCGCTGCTGTCCCTGCTGGCGCTGCTGCTGCCGGCCTTCGAAGGCCTGGATTCCGGCAAGCGCCTGCGGGCGGCCGGCGCGATCCTGGGCTTCGTGTGGGTCAGTGGCGGCACGCTGGCCTACGTGTGGCAACTGGCGCGCGATCCGGTGCGCCGTCGCGCATTGGGTTACGGCGAGATCACCGGCATGTGCCTGGCGCACTTCGGCATCGGCGTGTTCGTCGCCGGCGCACTCATGGTCGAGGCGCTCAGCGTCGAGAAGGACGTGCGGATGGTGCCCAAACAGGACGTGGCCGTGGGCCCTTATCGACTGTACTTCGAGGGCATGGATCGCTACGACGGCCCGAACTACCGCGCCGACCGCGGCGAGTTCATCCTCTACGACGGCGAGCGCGAAGTCGCGCGGTTGTTTCCGCTCAAGCGCCAGTACCTGGCCGGCGGCCAGGTGATGACCGAGGCCTCGATCGATCCGGGCCTGACCCGTGACATCTACGTCGCGCTGGGCGAACCGGTGGGCAGCGATGGCGCCTGGGCGGTACGCGCGTACCACAAGCCGCTGGTGCGCTGGATCTGGCTCGGCGCGATCCTGATGATGATCGGCGGCCTGGTCGCGGCTGCCGACCGGCGCTACCGCCGCGCGACCGTGACCGCAGCCGATCCCGGCGCCGCCGCGACGGCGCGCGCATGAGGTCGCTGCGCTTCCTGCTGCCGCTCGCGGTATTCGCGCTGCTGGGCGCCCTGCTCTGGAGCGGCCTGGGCAAGGACACTCGCCTTGTGCCATCGCCGCTGATCGACAAGCCGGCGCCCGACTTCGACCTGCCGGAACTGCGCGACGCCTCGACGCGGGTCAGCCGCGCCGCCCTGCTGGGACAACCTTACCTGCTCAATGTCTGGGGCAGCTGGTGCTTCGCCTGCACCGAGGAGCATCCGGTGCTGGTGGAACTGGGTGGCCGCAAGCTGCTGCCCATCGTCGGCCTCAACTGGAAGGACGACCCGGCCGACGCCGCGCGCTGGCTCGCCCGCTTCGGCGATCCCTACGCGCACATCGCGCAGGACCGCGAGGGCCGCACCGCGATCGACTTCGGCGTGTACGGCGCGCCTGAGTCCTTCCTGGTCGATGCCCAGGGCATCATCCGCTGGAAGCACGTCGGGCCGTTGACGCCGGCCGTGGTCGAGGAAATCCTGTTGCCGAAACTTGCCGAGCTCAGCCGATGAACCATCGCCGGATGGCCCTGCTGTTGTGGCTGCTGCTGGCCGCCGCGCCGGCGCTCGCGATCGACCCCTTGCCGTTCCAGAGCGCGGTCGAGGAGCGGCGCTTCCAGGCCCTGGTGGCCGAGCTGCGCTGCATGGTGTGCCAGAACCAGAACCTCGCCGATTCCGACGCCGAGCTCGCGCGCGACCTGCGCAACGAGGTGTTCGAGATGCTGCGCGCCGGGAAATCCGACGGGGAAATCCGCGATTTCCTGGTCCAGCGCTACGGCGACTTCGTGCTCTACGACCCGCCGTTCAAGCCGGTGACCTGGATCCTGTGGCTGGGCCCGGCGCTGGTGGTGTTGGCCGGCATGGCGGGCATCGTCACGATGGTGCGCCGGCGCGCGCGCCTGCTGCCCGCCGAAGCGCGCGGCGAGGAGGACCTGCCTTGAGCGCGTTCTGGATCATTGCCGCGCTGATGACGGCGCTGGCGTTGTACGTGGTGCTGCGGCCGCTGCTGCGCGGCGGCGACGGCGATCCGCGCCTGGCCGCCCTCGAAGCCGCGCACCGCGCCGGCGTGCTCGACGCCCGGGAATACGCCAGCAAGCGCGCCGCGCTGACCACGGATGGGGCGGCGCCCACCGCGCCATCTTCGCGCGCGTTGATATTGGGCCTGGCCTTGCTGGTCCCGCTGGCCACCTTCGGCATCTACCGGCAGATCGGCGATCTGCGTGCGCTCGATCCCACCCTGATGGCCGCCGCCGCGGTCGCCACGCACGCGTCCACCGGGGAAGCGCCGGCACCCGACATGGAGCAGGCGGTCGCCGGACTGGCGGCCAAGATGGCGGAGAACCCGGACGACGTCGACGGCTGGGTATTGCTCGGCCGCGCCTACAAGCAGATGCAGCGCTTCACCGAATCGCGCGACGCGCTGGCCAAGGCGATGGCGCTCGCGCCTGACCAGCCCGACGTGATGGTGGAGTACGCCGAGGCACAGGCGATGGCCGCGCCGGATCGCCGCATCGAGGGCGAACCGCGCGCGCTGCTGGAGAAGGCGCTCGCGGCCAACCCGCAGCACCAGCGCGCCTTGTGGCTGCTCGGCATCAGCGACGCGCAGGCCGGCGACGCCGCCGGTGCGGTCCGCCGCTGGGAAACCCTGCTGCCGTTGCTGCCGCCGGATTCGGAGGTGGCCAAGTCGGTCGGCGAGCAGATCGCGCAGGCGCGCGCCGAGGCCGGCCTCGCACCGGGCGCCGCCGTGCCAGCACCGGGCGCCGCCGCGCCGGCGTCGGTGCCCGCCATCGCCGCCGCCGCGACCGCCGCCACGGCCGCCGGGCCGAAGCTGGTGGTTCGGGTCGACGTCGCGCCCGAGCTCAAGGGCCGCATCCAGCCGGGCGATACCCTCTTCGTGTTCGCGCGCATGCCCGAAGGCCCGCGCATGCCGCTGGCGATCCAGCGCCGCCAGGCCGACAGCCTGCCGATCACCGTCACCCTCGACGACAGCATGGGCATGCTGCCGACGATGAAGCTGTCCTCGTCGCCGCAGGTGGTGGTGGGCGCGCGCATCTCGCGCTCGGGCAATGCGACGCCGCAATCGGGCGACTTCCAGGGCCTGTCTCCGCCGCTCGCGGTGGCCGGCCAGGACGGCGTGGTCGATCTCGTCATCAGCGAAATCGTTCCCTGAGTCGGATGCCGTCCCGCCCGTAGGAGCGGCTTCAGCCGCGACCGACGCACGGGTCGCGGCTGAGGCCACTCCTGCAGGCGACGTCGTCGCGTTTGTGATTCCTGGCGGCGATGGGCTATAAGTTCCCGCCCCGCACGAACCGCCACGACGCATGCCCGCGACGCGCCATCACGAGCTGTCTTCCCCCTTCGCGATGAAGCGCGGCGGCGAGCTGCACGGCGCGCGCATCGCCTACGAGACCTGGGGCACGCTGGACGCCGCGCGCGACAACGCGATCCTGATCCTGACCGGGCTCTCGCCCGGCGCGCATGCGGCCTCGTCGGACGCCGACCCCAGTCCGGGCTGGTGGGAGGAGATGGTCGGGCCAGGCAAGTGGATCGACACGCGGCGCTGGTTCGTCATCTGCGTCAATTCGCTCGGCAGCTGCAAGGGTTCCACCGGCCCCGCCTCGAACGATCCCGCCACGGGCGCGCCGTACCGCCTGCAGTTCCCCGACCTCACCCTCGAGGACGTCGCCGACGCGGCGCACGAAGTGGTGCGCGGCCTCGGCATCGAGCGTCTCGCCTGCCTGATTGGCAACTCCATGGGCGGCATGAGCGCATTGGGCTACCTGCTGCACCATCCGGGCAGCGTGCGCGCGCATATCAGCGTTTCGACCGCGCCGCAGGCGCAACCCTTCGCGATCGCGATCCGCTCGCTGCAGCGCGAGGCGGTGCGCCTCGACCCCAACTGGCGCAACGGCGAGTACGACGACGATAACTATCCCGACGCCGGCATGTCGATCGCGCGCAAGCTGGGCGTGATCACCTACCGCTCGGCGGTCGAGTGGGTGGGACGCTTCGCGCGGATCAAGCTCGGCGAGGAGCAGCGCGAGCAGCAGCCCTTCGGCGTCGAGTTCGCCATCGAGTCTTACCTCGACGGCCACGCGCGCAAGTTCGTGCGCAACTTCGATCCCAACTGCTATCTCTATCTGTCGCGCGCCAGCGACTGGTTCGACATCGCCGAGTACGGCGACGGCAGCGTGGCCGCCGGCCTCAAGCGCATTCGCCTGGAGCGCGCGCTGGTGATCGGGGTCGAGACCGACATCCTGTTCCCCCTGACCCAGCAGCAGGAGATCGCCGAAGGCCTGGCCGCCGCCGGCGCCGAAGTCGATTTCGTCGCGCTCGACAGCCACCAGGGCCACGATGCCTTCCTGGTCGACATCCCGCGCTTCGGCGCGGCCTTCGCGCGCTTGCTGGCCCGGCTGTAGCGTTACCCCGCATTCGTGGGGCCCGGCCCCGCTACCTGCAATCGTGGGGGTCCGTGCCCGCCACCATCCGGGTGCCGGCTCAGACATTCAGTGGAACTCGCCGGCACCCGGATGCTGGCGACCCCGGACTCGCTCCGATCCAGCGCGAAGGGCGTGGCCCTTGCCCTGTAGGAGCGGCTTCAGCCGCGACCAGACTTGGCTACGTAGCGCCACTTGGTCGCGGCTAAAGCCGCTCCTACAGGGCAAGGTGAACGCCGCGCAAGGACCCGGCTACAATGCGCCCGCGCAAGGCCGCGCCGCGGCAGGACCATGCCCATGCTGCAACGAGAATTCCCCGGCGCCGAGGACCTGATCCGCTCGGTCGACGCCGCGGTCCGGGCCGGCAGCACCGCGCAGGTCACCGATGCGCTGCGCAGCACCCTGTGCCGCCTGATCCGCGACCAGGCCGTGCGCCTGCCCGACTGCTGCTTCGAGGCCTGCCCCGACCACTACGCGCGCCGCGAGCTCTACCAGAGCGAGGACCTCGGCTACAGCGTGATCGCGATGACCTGGGGTCCGCGCCAGGGCACCCTGCTGCACGACCACTCCGGCATGTGGTGCGTGGAAGGCGTCTGGACCGGCGCGCTGGAAATCACCCAGTACGACCTGGTCGACCGCCAAGAGCCGCGCTACCGCTTCCGTCCCGTCGGCTCGATCCAGGCCGGCGCCGGCTCGGCCGGCAGCCTGATCCCGCCGCACGAGTTCCACACCATCCGCAACCCGTCCGAGGACCAGGTCGCGGTCTCGGTGCACATCTACTCCGGCCCGATGAAAAGCTGCGCGGTGTTCCGCCCCGCCGGCGACGAATGGTTCGAGCGCGACGTGCGCCAGCTCGGCTGCGACTGAGCCCGATCGCTTATACTGCGCGGCCCTTCAGCCGAAGTGGCGGAATCGGTAGACGCAGCGGACTCAAAATCCGCCGCCCTTAAAAGCGTGGGGGTTCGAGTCCCCCCTTCGGCACCAGTTACGCACGAAGTCGCACGAGCTTGCCCCGACTTCGTACGCACTGAAGCGCAACCAACAGCGCGCAAAGGACCCCTCGACGGGGTCCTTTGCGCTTTCGGAGCGCACGCCTCCGAACGCCGCATCCCCCCATCACCCAATCCGCCCTACTCGAACCCATCCGCAAACACCCCATCCGCCCCCACCGCCAGCGTGAAGCTGGCATCCGTAATCGCCGCGCAATTGTCCGTCGCCCGGATCGTGATCACATGCGCCCCCGGCGGCGCCGCATTCGCCAGCGTGACCACCCCCGCCGCGTCAACCGAAATCGTGCCGGTGTAGGTCCCGGGACTCTGCACGACCACCGTCGCGACCAAGCCGTTGTCACCCGGCCCGCTGGCCGGATCGATCACCGCCCCGCCCCCGCTGCCCACCGACTGGTTCGCATACGCCAGCACCGGGCCCGTGTTCGCGGCCACGTCGAGCTGCAAGTCGCCGTTGCCATTGAGCCCCCCGTCCGAAACCTGGAAGCGCACCGTCCCGGCCGTCGCGCTGCACGAGGCCGCCAGGGTCGCCGC
>Ga0209476_10001920_pt1 | contig 13950 bp, 6 predicted proteins | sample KloWWTrecipitate_FD_187179 | JGI IMG/M metagenome (GOLD analysis project Ga0209476, IMG submission 187179) | Active sludge microbial communities from Klosterneuburg, Austria, studying microevolution and ecology of nitrifiers - Klosterneuburg... | ecosystem: Engineered > WWTP > Aerobic digester >... | reverse complement strand
CGCACCGGTGTTCCATGTCTCGAATCTCGCCGCCGGCGAGCGCGGACTCGTCACGCTGGCGCGACTGCTCGATCTGCTCGTTCTGGCGGACCTCGAAGTCCGGGTCGAGCCCGGCCGCGATCGACCCGAGTTCGTGCCCCTCGAGCCCCTCGAGCCCCTCCAGGTCGTCCCGCCGGCCGAGTGGCGCTCCCGGGTCGAGGCGACAGGCGCCGCGGCGTTGCCGATCCTGGACCGGCTGCGGCAGTCGATCCCCTCGCTGCCGCGCACGCCGTCGGCCCAGTTCCGCGCCGCAGTTGGCGGGGTGGGGGAGGCGCTCTCGGATCCCGGGATCGACACGGCCACGCTGGCCGCCTTCGTCCGGGCGCACGCGAGCCTGGTCCACTCCGCAAGATAAGATCGCGCCTGAGCTCGGAAGGAGGGTGGCGACGACCATGGCGAAAAGTGCGACGTCGATCGAACCGGAAGTACTGGACGAGTTGAATCGGCTGGGCGCCGAACGCGGACCGATCGCGGATTGGCTCGAGGGCTTAGAGGCCCGACGCGCGGAGGTTTCGCCGACGGTCTATCGGCGCGTTCGCGAAGACTACGCGACCCGGATCGCCGACATCGATCGCCGTTCCAGGCCGTTGCGGGTCCAGGCGACGCGCACGATCGCGCTCTTCGACGAACAGCTCGCCCGGCTCGCGACCGAGAAGGGGGAGGTCGAATTCGATCTGCAGGAGCTCGAGCTGCGGCACCGGCTCGACGAGTATTCGGACGCCGAGCTCGACGAGCGCGCCAAAGGGCCGCGCCAACGGATCGAGGAGCTCGGGCTCGAGCTCGAGAAGCTCCGCGCGACCCGCGAGCTCTGGCTCGCCGCCCGCGGCGAGGAGCTGGATGAAGCCGCGGCGCCGGAGCCTGCCAGTGCCCCGAAGGCGACCCCGGCCGCCAGTGCGACGGCCGCCGTCAGCGTCGCTCCGGCCCCGCCGGCTCACACGGCTCCACCGACTCCCACGCCTCCACCGGCTCCTACGCCTCCGCCGGCTGCCACGCCTCCTGTCGCGCCGACGGTCCGCCTGGCTCCGATGCCGCCTGCGCCCGGCGGCGTCGAGCCCAACCCGGTCGAGATCACCTTGCCGCATTCGATCCCGCCGCCGCGGCCGTCCTCGCCGGCGATCCCCTTGCCGCACGCCGCTGGCGCACCGGCGCGCCCGGCGCAGGTGTCGAGCCCGGCTCCGTCCTCGCCGGCGCCGCCGACGCCAGTTGCCAGCATCGATCCGCCGCCGCTCGATCGAACGGTGATCTACACGCCCGAGCCTCCGAGCCCGGTATCGGATGGTGGCGAGGGTGGGGATGCGGGCGCTGCGGCTGGCTCCACCCATCGTCTGCAGGCGAAGCTGGTCCCGGTGGACGGCGGCGAGGCGGCCGCGGGGCATCTGCTCGCCGAAGTGAACACCATCGGGCGGGTGGCCGAGAACAGCCTGCAGATCCAGCAGGGATCGGTCTCGCGGCACCATGCGATCCTCCGCTTCACGGCCGAGGGCTGGACGCTGGAGGATCTCGAAGCGGAGAACGGTACCTGGGTGAACGGCGAACGGATCGAGCAGCGCCGGCTCCTGGACGGCGACCGCGTCAACATCGGCACCGTGCGCTTCCTCTTCCGGATCGGCTGAGGAGATCTGCCGATCAGCTGAGAGCGATCTCGAGCTCGATCCGGTTGCGGTCGCCGACGCGCGACCAGTGGATCTCCCGCGCCAGCGTACGGACGAGATGAATCCCCAGCCCGCCGGGGGAGCGATCGGCGAGCGCGGCTTCTGTGTCCGGCGTAGACCGGGATCCGGGATCGAACGCCGCCGCGTCGTCTTCCAGCTCGTAGCGCACCCGTCCCTGCGTCCAGTCGAGCGCGATCCGGAACGACATCTCGCTCGCGCCGGCTCCGTGGCGCGCGACGTTCGAAGCGAGCTCGTCGTGGACCACCAGCAGGTCGCGCAGCGGGCGCTCGGCCACCCCCTGCTCGCGCGCCCAGAGCTCGATCTCGCCGGCCACCTCCGCCACGGCGGCGATCGTCGGTGGAGCGACGCGATGCAGGGTCTGCGGCACGGCAGGCGCGGGTAGCGAGCTCATGCCGCCCATCGCGATGCCGTCGAGCCCGAGAGCCGCGAGGCCGAGGAGCTGCCGGGCGCGCGCGTCCGCAGGGAGCGGCGCGACGGGCAGCCTCTCGAGAGCCAGCGCCGCGCGCTCGACGAGCCGCGCCAGGAACGGAATCGCCGCCTCGGGCAGCGCGCCGCGGTAGATCTCCCAGCGACCTCCGGGCAGCGACGGCGCGTCGACCTCGAGGCCGAGAAACCGCAGGGCGCGCCGGGCGTTATAGCTGCCGAAGGCCGCCAGACTGCCGACATAGTCGGCGAGCAGCTCGTCGAGCAGATGGCTGCGGATCCGGCCGTGCCGCCGCAGGGTCAGGCAGTGGAAACACTCGTGGGCGAGCCGCAGCGCCAGCGAGCGCTCGCGCCAGGTCGCCGGATCGAGGCCGACCTCCGCCGCCGGAACCGCCGAGTACGGCCCGTCGGAGAGCAGGATCAAGCGGTCCTGCCAGAGCTCCTTGTGTGGCCGGATCCGGCTCGCCATCTCCGCCGCCCACTCGTCCGCAGTCGCCGCCCGGCCGAGCGCTTCCTCGAAGCGGCGACGCGCGGCACCGACCCGGTCCCAGTTCACCAGGCCTTTGACCAGACAGGCGCCCATCGCCTCCGGCACGGCCTCCGGCTCGTTGCGCGCGGTGAGCACGCGCACCAGGTGCACGAAGTCATTGCGGTGGCGCGCGATCAGGACCGGAATCGCCCCGGCGATGCTCTCTTCGACCTGCAGCGAGAGGAGGTCTTCACGCTCGATGCCGAGCGGCACGCGTCGCGCCGGCTCGACCTCTCCCTGCCGCGTCGCGCGGCGATACTCGGCGTCCTCCGAGATGCCGGCCGCCACCGGGAAGCCGAGCTGCGGGAAGCGCAGCGCGAGCGTCTTCGCGACGCCCACCTCGCGCGCTTCCGCCGCGTACTGGCGCCAGAACGGAATCTGCGGCTCTTCGGCCAGCGGGGCCGCGAGCTCGGCCGCCGGCAGCTCGGGGTACGACTGCGCGAGGTAGTCGGCGAGCGCGTCGAGTGCCGGGTCGTCGGATTCGAGGACGGCTGCGAAGTCGGCTCCGAGCTCGGCCAGCAACCGCCGCCGCTCGTTCCTGTCGGGTGCCGGAGTCGCGGGGGTCTCCGGGGTTGCCGGCGGGTCGGACATCGTCACTGGAGGGTGGGCCGCTCAGGCGAGCTGGCGCTTGGCGAGCGCCGCGAACAGGCCGTCCTTCGCCATGAGCTCTTCGAACGTGCCCTGCTCCTTGAGCTCGCCCTGCTCGAGATAGCAGATCCGGTCGGCCTGGACGATGGTCGACAGCCGGTGGGCGATGACGATTCTCGTCGCCGCCAGCTTGTTCATGCTCTCGGTGACGATCGCCTGCGTCTTGTTGTCGAGCGCCGAGGTCGCCTCGTCGAGGAACAGGATCCGCGGCTTGTGGACGATGGCGCGGGCGATCATCAGGCGCTGCTTCTGGCCGCCCGAGAAGCCGCCGCCGCCCTCCGAGATCACGGTATGCATCTGCATCGGCATGGCGCGCACGTCGTCGGCGATGCCGGCCTTTTCCGCCGCCTCCCAGGCCTCCGCGACGGTGCGCGACGACGAACCGACAATGTTGCGGTAGATGTCGGCGGGGAGGAGACGGCTCTCCTGCAGGACGACGCCCATCTGCGAGCGCACCAGCCGGAGGTCGAGCGTCGCCAGGTCCTGTCCGTCGTAGTAGACCGACCCGACTTCCGAGGTTTCGAAGCCCAGCATCAGCCGCATCAGCGTCGACTTGCCCGAGCCCGAGCCGCCGACCAGGGCGACGAACTCGCCGGGCTTGATCTTGATCGAGACGTCCTTGAGGATCCACGGCCCGTCGGCGGAGTAGCGGAACGACAGGTGCGAGATATCGATCGCGCCGGAGAGCGTGCCGGGATGAACTTTCGATGAGTCGATCTCGGGCGTGGCCTCGAGGATCGGCTTCAGTCGCTCCCAGATCGGCACGATGCGCAGCATCGAAAGCGAGGCGTCGCCCAGCGCCTGCATCGCCGCGAGGAACATGCCGTAGGCGGCGGAGAAGGCGAGGAAGTCGCCGGTGGTCATCTCGAACGGAGTTCCGGACTCGGCAGCCGACTGCTTGAGCGAGACGACGGTGAAGAAGATGAGCATCGTCGACAGCACCGGGAAGCAGGCGTTCCAGACCTGCATGACATTGCTCACTCGGCCGACCCGGAAACTCACCTTGCGCTGCTCCGAAAAGGCCGTCGCCCAGACCCGGAAGGCGTGGTTCTCGGCGCCGCAGACGCGGAGCTTGGCGACCCCGGAGATCAGCTGGAGAATCAGTCCGGTGATGCGGCCGCGTTTTCGCTGCTCGTCACGCTGATAGCGCAGCTGCAGGAAGTTGGCGAAGGTGGTGACCAGGACGTAGACGACGGTGAGACCGATCGCCACCGCCGCCAGGGTGAAGTCGTAGCCCAGCATCTGGAAGACGTTGAACAGCGACGAGAAGGAGCCGAGAATGGCGGCGATGCCGGCTCCCGCGACGATGCCGCGCATCTGGTCGACGCCCGAAGCGCGGTCGGCGAGATCGCCCGCCGAGTAGTCGCGGAAGAAGGTCATCGGCAGATCGAGCAGCCGGTCCCAGACCGCCGACTGGGCGGCATAATCCATCTTGCCCTGCATCCGGATGGTGGCGATCGACTGGGTGATCTTGAAGGCGGCCTGCGCGAGTGCCATCAGGAACAGCCCGCCGGCGAACTGGAAGAGCATGCCCTTTTCGGCCTGCGGGATCGCCGTATCGAACACCTTGCCGGTGAGCATCGGCGGCACGGTACCGAGCACGCCGAGCGTGATGCCCATCCAGACGACCGAGCGGAAGTCCGGACCGAGACCGCGCACGGCGAAACGAAGCAACTGCTTGGCGCCCACCGGCCCGTCGGCGAATCCGGCGTAAAAGGTGGTCGCGAACGACGCCAGAGTGCGCGCATAGGCGGCGTCTACCGGTTGCCGCGCGCCGGTCACCGGGTCGAGCGCTTCGTACTTCGTCGGGCCTACGGGAATCAGTGCGATCGGCGCTTTGCTCTCCTCGTGCTGCGCCAGCAGCGCGCCCTGATCGCGTCTCCACCAGTCGTCGACCAGCGCCACCCTGCGGAGGCGGAGGCGCGAGGCGAGACAGACCGAGAGCACGCTGTCGTCGAAGCTGCGCTTCTCCTTGCCCTCCGGGTGGCTCTTGATCTCGACACCCAGATGCCGCCCGATCGCCTGCATGGCGGCAAAGATCGGCCCGAGGTCGGAGCCGACGAACGAGTGCAGGTTCCAAACGCCGGTGCCGCCGAGCACCGAGCCGATGGCCCCCATCGCCGCTTCGCGCGCCCGTTCCGTCTCCGCCGCCTTGCTTCTCAGGCGCTGGAACTCGTCGACGTTCGAAAGGCGCTTGTTGAGGAACTCCCCTTCGCAGAGCAGGCGGTGAAACGCCTCGAGCCCTGCCCAGGCGCGCGGATCGCTGATCCCGTCGGCGGTCGTGCGCGGGGTTCCCTTGAACGTGTCGGCGCCGCCGATGAGCTCGATCCAGCTGCCCGGCGCGAACGGCAAGAGCACGCCTTCGAGCTCCCACGAAGCGCTCGACATGCCGTCGAACAGGAACTGCGCCGCCGGCATCTCGACCCAGGAGACGGTGCGCTCGCTCGCCACCCGCTTGCCGGGGGCGGCCTCGAACGGCTTGCCCGCCTCGATCGTGACGTCCGGCCGCGGGACTTCGAGGTCGACGATCAGGCGGCGGGACAGCGCTTCGATCCAGCGCGCCACCAGCGGCGCGATTCGCTGGCGGTGCGCTTCGCGCTCCGCCGCCATGCGCATCAGACGCGCCGCCGAGAAGCGGCGCAGCTCCGAGCCCGCCTTGCCGGTGGCGAGGAAGCCCGAGCCCATGCCATAGCGGTCGGTGTCCATGCCGAAGAACAGGCCACCCGCCTCGACGGTGACGAAATGGGTGCGCGCACCCGACGGCTGCCCCTGTTCGAGCGCGACGGTGAAGATCTCGATGCGGCCGGATTCGACCAGGTAGACGGAGTCGGGATCGGAGAGCACGAAAGGCCGGTTGGCGGCCACGATCACCACTTCGCCCTCGTCCTCGAAGCCCTTCGGCTTCTCGATGTTGCGCACGATCTCGGCGATGTCGGAAATCGAGATCGTGCGGTCGACCGGCGGCTGGATCACCGTCCGCCCATCCGGAAACGCGGGCACCGGAGGTGTCGGGGCCGGCTCCGGCGGCGCCGGCCGCTCGACGATGACCTCGAACTCGGTCCCGCCGAGGCGGAACCTCCCGCCGTCGCCGAGCAGCCGCTCGGCGACCCGCTCGCCGCCGACAAAGACGCCGTTGGCGCTGGCGTTGTCGACGACGAAAGCGCTCTCCTGGCGCAGGGCGACGCGCGCGTGGCGGCGCGACATCGCGGCATCGGCCACCGGCAGCGAGCAGTCCGGAGAGCGCCCGATGGTGAGCTCGGTGCCGTCGCCGGCGAGCTCGATCTCCCTGCCGACGAGACCGTCGACCGGCGAGGCCGTGACCCGGAGCCGGACCTCAGTGCGTCCGGATGAGGTCGGCATAGGGGCCTTCGAGCTCTTTCATTTCGTCGTGGGTCCCGCGCTGCACGATCTTGCCGCGTTGCAGGACGATGATCTCGTCGCAGTCGCGAATCGTCGACAGCCGGTGGGCGATGATGATGGCGGTGCAGCCGCGGCGCCGGAGGCTGTCGTCGATCACCGCTTCGGTCGCCGGGTCGAGCGCCGAGGTCGCTTCGTCGAGGATCAGAATCGTCGGATTGCCCACCATCGCGCGGGCGATCTCGAGCCGCTGGCGCTGGCCGCCAGAGAAGTTGCCGCCGCCTTCGTCGACCCGCGCGTTGTAGCCGCCCTCGCGGGTCTCGATCACCTCGGCGATCGCCGCGTCGCGGCAGGCTTCGGTCAGCCTGCCGGCGGGGACCGTCGAGTCCCACATCGTGATGTTCTCGCGCAGGACGCCGTCGAAGAGGAAGATCTCCTGATCGACCAGACCGATCGAGTTCGCCAGCAGGCGCCGCGGCACGCGATCGCGCGGCACGCCGTCGAAGAGGATCTCGCCCTTCCACGGTCGATAGAGACCGGAGACGAGCTTTGCCACGGTCGATTTACCGGAGCCGGACCCACCGACCAGCGCGACCCGCTTGCCGGGCTCGATCGTGAGCTCGAAATCCTCGATCAGCGGCTTCTCGAGCGGGCTGTAGCCGAAGGTGATTCCCTTGAGCTCGATTCTGCCCTGCAGCTTGAGGCGCCGGTCGTCGTCGCGTTCGGAGGCCTTGGTGTCGCGCGAGTAGAGCGGATCCTGGGGATAGCGCAGCACGTCGTCGAGGCGGTTCAAGTCCGCCTCGAGCTCCTGCAGCGTCGAGCCGAAGGTGACGAACGAGTTGAGCGGCTTGACGAAGCCGCTGGTCAGCGCTTGATAGGCGACCAGGAGGCCCACCGTCAGCACTCCGTCCATCACCTTGAGCCCGCCGAAGAGCAGCACCGAGGCGGTGACCAGCGTACCCACCACCGTCGGCACGACCGAGACCATGTCGCTGATCTGGCGCAGCTGCTGTTCGGCGCGCAGCGCCTTCGCCTGGTACCCGGCCCAGCGCGAGAAGAACTCGTTCTCGCCGCCGGTCGCCTTGAGCGTCTCCATCATCCGCAGGCCGCCCATCGAGGTGCCCTGGAGGCGCCCCTTGTCGGTCATCAGCTTGCGGCTGGCGTCGGTACGTACGCGGGCGACGACCTTGATCGCCACCACGTTGGCGAGCGCCACGCCGATGACGATGAGCGTCAGCCCGACGTCGTAGCGGAACATCAGCGCGGCGTAGAAGACGACCATGAAACAGTCGATCGCCGTCGTTGCGAGCTTGCCCGAAACCACTCCCGCTACCTTGTCGTTGATCCCCACGCGCGAGCCGACTTCGCCGGCGAAGCGCTGCGCGAAGTAGCCCACCGGCAGGCGCAGGATGTGCTGGAAGAAGTTCGCCGAGGTCGAGAGCGCGAGCTTCGTCTCGAGGCGCAGGAGGTAGTGGCGCTGCAGCCAGGTGAGCGCTCCCTGAATCAGCAGCGTGATCGCCATGCCGACCATGAGCGGTTGGATGACCGAGGCGCGATTCGCCACCAGGACCTCGTCGACGAAGATGCGCGAGTAGGTCGGGATCACCAGACCGGGGACGACCAGGAACAGTCCGCAGAGCATGACGTAGCCGAGCGCCACCTCCGAGCCGCGCAGGCGGCGGCGGAGCGCCCCCGCGAGACTGGGCTTCTCGCCGCCGGGCTTGAACTCCGCGGACTTCTTGAAGGTGAGGACGACGCCGGAGAAGGAGCCGTCGAGCTCGTCGATGGTGACCTGGCGCGGACCCTGCGCCGGGTCGTTGAGACAGGCCTTGCCGTTCTTGAACCCTTCGAGAACGACGAAATGGTTGGCGTTCCAGAAGAGGATCGCCGGGTAGTCGAGCTCGTAGAGACTCTCGAGCTCGAACTTGAAACCCTTGGCCTCGAGGCCGAACTTGCGCGCCGCCTTGAGGACGTTGTTGGCCTTCGAGCCGTCGCGCGACACGCCGCACTCGACGCGGCACTCCTCGAGCGGCACGATGCGCCCGAAGTAGCCGAGAATCATGCACAGGGAGGCGGCGCCGCACTCCACGGCCTCCATCTGGAGCACCGTCGGCGTGCGCTGTCGCTTGGCCTTGGGCGACTTGGGGCCGTACTGGCCCGGTTTCGCGGGCGGGGCGTCGGTGCTCGCAGCCATCGCAGCTATCTCAGCGATCGCTCAGGAAAGTCCGAGGGTCTTCTTCACCGTCGGAATGACGTAGGAGATCGGCTTCCGCGTTTCGACCACGACCTGGATGGTGCAGTCGGTGCCGCTGCCGACCTCGAGCGGCGGGCCGGCGGAGGACGTCCAGAGGAAGCCCGATGGCGTCTCTGCGAGCAACGGCTCGATCACCACCTGGAAGGGATTGAGGTCGATGTACTGCCGGGCGAGCGCATCGTTGGCGACGATCCGCTGGATCTCCTCCGGCGTCACCGGCAGGGTCGAGACCGAGATGACCTTGCCCAAGAGAAAGCCGTAGTCCTCGACGCGCACGAACGACGGCGAGATCCGCACATCGAGCCCGGAAAGGACCTTCTTGCCGGCGGCGAGCGGCACGAAGCCGATCACCCGCATGGGGTCCTTGGTCGATTCGAGCGACAGCAGAGCGTCGCCGGGCCTTACGGACTGCCCGATACCGGCGCGCACCGCGACCACCCGGCCGGAAAACGGCGAACGCACGGCGGCGTCGGTCGCCAGCTTGGTTTCGAGCTCCTTGACCTCGAGCCGCTTGTCTTCCACCCGCAGGCCGCGATCGCCGGTGCCGATCATGCTCTGCGCCATCGAGTTCTGCAGGCTGGTGATCTGCTGGTCGATGGCGGCGACCGAGGCGGAGGTCAGCAGCCCGCGGTCGACGAGCTTCTGCTTCTGCGCGCGATCGGCCTCGAGGCGGGCGATCTGCCCGCGCAGCCGGCCCTGGATCGACGCCGTCTGCGAGCCGGAGGAGCTGGTCTGCTGCTCGAGCTCGACCAGCAGCGCCCGCGCCGAGAGCAGCCGGGCCTCGATGTCCGGCATCGACAGCCGCGCCACCACGGTGCCGGTCTCGATGACGTCGCCGGTCTTGACCTCCATCGACTGGATCGTCCCGCCGGCGAGGATCTGAACCTCCCGCACCGCCTCGCCGCGCACCATGAAGCCTCGTCCGTCGACCTTCACCGGCATCGGGAAGGTCACGCTCCAGACGATGGCGGCGAGGAGGATGGCGCCGATCGCTGCGATCGCCACCCATCCCATCGGCGAGGTGACGCGCATCATCATGTCGAGCTGCTCGGGCGACGACAGCTTCTCGACCGAGGCCTTGCGCAGCAGATTCTCCGGGCCTTGCATCGCTCTCTCCTGGCTCTCCGGGCTCGAATAGAGGCGCGGATCAGAGCAGCGGCGAGTCGAGCGGCAGCAGCCGCGCCCCGCGGATGTCGCCTTCGGCCGGCAAGTCGACCAGACGGCCGGAGACGAAGCGCAGCCGGGTGAGCAGCGACAACACGGTGCGTTCCGATCCCACCAGCTCGAGTCCGGCGCGCGTCAGCTCCTGCTCGGTAATGAGCGTGTCGAGCACGGTCATGTCACCGGCCTGGTAACGGGTCCAGGTCGCTGCCGCGGTCTCTTCGATCCGCTGTCGCGCTTCGCGCCGCGCGGCAAGCTCCGCCCGGGCATCGGCCAGGGCGGAGAGATCCTCGAGCACCTCGAGACGGACCGAGCGCTTGAGCTCGGTCGCATCGATCTCGCTCGAAGTCGTCGCCGCCTGCGCCTGGAGGAGCCGCCCGCGGGCCGCATTGTTGCCGAGCGGAACGCGGAAGCGCAGCGCGATGCCGTAGGAGGGGCCCGCCCAGGGTTCGCTGAACGCATCCCCGAACCCCTCGGGCTCGTAGAAGCGGGTGTCGAACGTCTCGTGGTAGGCGTTGTACGAGGCGTTCAGGCGCAGGTCGATCTGTGGCCGGAGATCGAGCTCGGCTGCTGCCGCGAGGGTCGATTCCGCCTCGACGCGCCGCGCCGCCGCCTGGACATCGTCGCGTTCGGCGAGCGCCAGCTGGACGACCGCCTCGGCGTCGAGCGCCGCCTCGATCGATTGGTCGAGGAAGAGCGCGAAGTCGGTGTCGGCGTCCAGGACGTCGAGCTCCGCAGCCTCGGCGCCGATCTCGCGAGCGAGCGCGGCGCGGGCCTCGGAGAGGGCCCGCCGGGCCGCGGCGACCGAGGATGCGGTAGCCGCTCGCTGGGCGCGATTGCGCTCGATTTCGAGCCGCGCGACCTGCTCGCCATCGATCAGTTGCTGCGTCGCGTCGAGCAGCTGGTCCTGTTGCGAGAGAGAAGTCTCGAACAGGGCCAGACGGTGCTTGGCGGCGACCACGTCCCAGTAGGCTTCGAGGGCGATCGCGGCGCGCTCGGCGGCGGCGTGGCGGTAGAGCGAGCGGGCGGCCTCCTCGGCCTTCTCCGCCGCGACGAGCGGGGCGGAGTACGAGGCGCGCCCGCCGCCCCGTGCGAGCGGAATCTCCAGCGACATTCCGCCGGTGACGCGGAACTGGTTGGCGACGAACGAATCGCCGAACTCGGGATCGAGCGGCTTGTCGGTGAAGTTGTCCTCGGAGCTCGCCAGCGAGAGGCTCGAGATCAGCGCGATACCGTTGCGGAACGGGATGCGGTAGTCGACCCCGGTATCGAGGAGAATCGTCTCGCGGTCGCGCGGCAGGTCGCCGATGTTGTCGCGTTGGATCCTGAGCGCTGTCGCCGTCCCGGTGAGGATGTCCGCGACCAGGCGGATCTGATCGGCTGCCGTCGCGCGCAGGGAGTCGGCGAAGAGCTGGATCCGGCCGTTCAAACCCTCGAGCCCGACGAACGCCTCGGCGAGACTGACGGCGGAGAAGAGCGTCGGGCCGACGGCCAACGCCGGATCGAGGACGCCGAGGAGATTGCCGTTCTCGTCGAGGCAGAGCACGGTCGGCGCGTCGCCGACCACGATCAGCGTCGCTGCACTGCGGCAGGTCGTCGGGTTCAACAGGCTCACATCGGTCGGAATCGCTGCGCGCAGGCGGCGCGCCGCCTCGTCGAGCGCCGGCGGGGGAATCTCGAGCTGCAGCCGGCGATCGATCTCCGACTTCAGGCGACTGCCGACGAGCTCCTCCTCGGCGTAGTCGACGCGAAGGTCGGCGAACAGGGAGGGGTCGAAGAGCGATTGCGCCTCGGTCACCACCGCGGAGCGCAGCGCGAGGTTCTGCTCGGCCTGCGCCAACTCCGGATTCGCGACGAGCGCGCGCCGCACCGCCTCGTCCGCGGTCAGGAGCTGCGTCTCGCCGCGCAGGGGGGCGCCGGCGGCCAGGGCGAACAGGCCCAGGAGGCTGGCGGCCGCTGCTGCGGATCGCATGGAAACGCTCGCGCTTCTCACGGCTGACTTCCGGCGGCGATCGAGCCCGGCAAGGTCACCAGAGCTTCCGGCGGCAACCTCCCACCCCCCGTGTTCCAGTCGATCATCGTTCCGGTCTCGAAACGCAGCCGAGCCAGCAGGAAGGCGACCTGCTGTTGGCCGGCGATGACCGCCAGATCCGAGCTCGTCTTCTGCTGCTCGGTGAGAATGGCGTCGATCAGGGTGGAGGCGCCGAGGCCCAGCTTCTCGAACTCGGCGTCGATGGTCGCCTGGAAGTGGCCGGCGGCCGCTTCCGCAGAAGCCAGGCCGGCAGCGGCATCCTCGAGGGAGCGCAGGATCTCGACGACGGCGATGCGGATCCGCCGGTCGAGATCGGTCGCGGAGATCTCCCGCTGTCGCAGCAGCGCCTCGTTCTGGGCATAGCGGCCTTCCTGGCCGTTGTTGCCCAGACTCTTGTCGTACGCCAGGGCAAAGGAGCCGTTCGGTCCCGTCCAGCGATCAACGGCGTTGCCGAAGCTCTCTTCACCGATCGCTGAAGTGGAGAGCGACAGCGCCAGGTCGAGGCGAGACGCGAGATCGCGCCGCGCCGCTTCGGCGAGGACCTTGCCCGAGGCGACCAGCTCGTGCGTCGCCTGGCGATCGGCGCGCAGATCGAGCGCCTGGGCGGCGAGGGCTGCCGGATCGAGCGCGCGGACCTGGTCCGGCGTCGGCGGGGTCGGGAACGGGCCCTCGGCGAGCGGCGAGCTGGCGACGCCGTTGACGTCGAGCCCCATGGCGCGGGCCAACCCGAGCCGGGCGGTGACCAGATCTCGCCGCGCCGACTCGAGCTGCGCGCGCGCGTTCGCCTGCGAGGCGGCGGAACGTGCCGATTCGACCCGCGGCAGGACATCGCCCTCGATCAGCTGGCCGGTGAGATCGACGATCCGGGTCTGCAACTCGAGCGAGCGCTCGAGCACCGCCACCCGCTGCTGCGCGGCGAAGAGCTGCCAGTAGGAGAGCGCGGTCGACAGCGTCGACGTCGACGAACCGTGGCGCAGGATGAGCTCCGAGGCGAGTAGGTCGATCTGCGCCGCCTTCTCCTGCGCGCCTGCCGATTCGATGCCGCGACCGCGCAGCAGCGGCAGGTTGATATCGAAGCCGATCTCGGTGCGATAGAGGTCGAGAATGTTCTTGCCGCCGAAATTGACGAAGCGCCGCAGGCGCGTGCCGTATTCGGTGGTGACCGGCAGGCCGTTCTCGTCGACGCGGTCGACGAAGTAGCCGTTGCGCCGGCCGGCGAACTGGTTGTGATCGTAGCCCGCGGTCACGTAGGGAGTCAGAGTGATGCCGGAGCGGAAGTACTTCGAGAGCGAAAGGTCGAAGCGGCCGCTGGCGATCTCCTCCTCCTCCGGCGCCGGCCCGAGGTTCGCCACGTCCTCGTTCAGCTCGACACAGCCGTTGGCGAGGTCGGTCACCCCTTCGGACGCCGCGTCGATCGCCCGCGTGAGCAGGTTCGATCGCGCCTGCGAGAGCAGTTGGCGCTGGGTGGCGTTGTCTTCGGCGGCGATGATGGCGTCGAGGAAATCGACCTGCTGCTGCACGTCGTTGGGCAGGGTCGCCGCGGGATCGCCGCCGGCGAAGCGCTGCAGGTTCTGGAGCGCGGCGCGCTGGCGGACCTCTTCGGCGCAGGTGAAGTCGCGCTGCGCGGCGAGATCCGTGCGCTTCTCCTTCTCGCGTTCGAGCGTCGAGTCCCGCACCCGCTGTTTGCGATAGTCGTAGGACAGATCGACGTTCAGGTTCCAGTCGAAGGCTCCGGTGGCCTCCTGCAGGATGCCGCGCTGGCGCTCGACGTCCTGGGCGTCGAGCAGGAGATTCGGGTCGTTCTCGAGCGTCAGTCGCACCGCTTCGACGAGGG
>Ga0209476_10001918_pt1 | contig 13953 bp, 8 predicted proteins | sample KloWWTrecipitate_FD_187179 | JGI IMG/M metagenome (GOLD analysis project Ga0209476, IMG submission 187179) | Active sludge microbial communities from Klosterneuburg, Austria, studying microevolution and ecology of nitrifiers - Klosterneuburg... | ecosystem: Engineered > WWTP > Aerobic digester >... | reverse complement strand
AATCTCGAAGCGCCCGAAGCTCCCGCAGCACAGGTGATCCACCGCGTGCGCCCTTGGCACGCGGGTCGTGACCAGAGCCGCTTCCAGATCCTGCGCGACCAAAGGGGGCTGCCGCTCCGCGAGCAGCGCCAGACGCGCGACGGAGATGCCCGGCGCCCCATGGCACCAGCTCACCATGCAGGACGGGAGGCTCCCGGGCGGGTGGCGGCGAAAGTCAATCCAGTTGCCGGCATCCGGTACGAAGGCGGTGCGCTCGAACTCGATGGCCGCCCAGGCGGCGGCCAGGAGCACCGGCTCGCGAGTCGCCGCGTACACCTGCAGGAGGGCGTACGCCATGCCCGATGCGCCGTGAGAGAACCCCGTGAGCGGCCGCGCCGCCGCGGGAGTCTGCCACGCTCCCGCGTGCTCGCCGTCGCCGAGTTGATGCTGCAGAAGCCAGCGCGCGCATTCCCGGGCAATACCGAGGACCTCCGAAGACGGCCGCTCCCGGTACAGCTTCATCAGGCCGACGATGGCGCCGGCCACTCCCCCGGTCACGTCGAGCTCCCGATCCGAGCGGATCGCTTTGGGTGATATCGCCCGCGCTGTCGCCTCGGCCTCGTCGTGCAACGCCGCGTCCTGCCACCACGTGCCGAGGCTCGTCAGCGCATAGACGACGCCGCCGAGCCCCTCGGCGAGGCCAAGGCCCACCATCCGGGCGAAGTGGCCGAGTGACGCTGGACGGCGGCTTCGCAGGAGCGTCCGCAGGGGCTGCAGCGCGGCGTCTGTCAGGGCGCGATGGGCGTTGGATTGGTTCACGCGGTCGCAGGCAGCGAGAAAAAGCGCGATACCCGATCGCCCTCCGAAGAGTCCCTCGGACACCGGCAGCAGTTGACAGCGGTCGGTTCCGGGAAGCTGCGCGGGGCCGACCCAGCTGACGCTGCCATCGGCGTTCGCCTGCGCGGCCGACGCGAGGGTGTCGGCGATGGCGTTCGCGCTGACCAGAAAGCATCTGCGGCGTTCGGATTCAGTGATACCGCGCGGCGCCTCCGAGGCCGATTCGACACCCCCGGCGGCCGCGTCGAAGTGCTCGTCCGACCGGGCGGCCCAGGCGCGCACGCTCTGCTCGATAATCGCGATCTGTCGGGTCAGGTCGGCCTCGCCGAGCGACTGCACTCGCCCGACGACCTGGTCGTAGCCACTCTCGTCGAAGAGGTCTTGGCCGACCGTGTCGTCGCCGCTCGTCACGGTTGTCGCATCGGCCCGCACCTCGAACCTGGGAATGTCCAACTCCTCGAGGGCCTCGCGCTCGGCTCCGACCAAAGACCATGCCGTCGCGGCTTCGCCCTCGGCGACGAAGCCCCGGCTGAGGTGATCCAGCTCGATGCTGCGGTCGCAGCCGTTCCCAAGGTGCGCGGGCGCAAGACTGTGGCGCTGGATCCGACCGTACTGCTCGGTGGGACGGAAGACGTACCGGACGGGCTGGCCCAGAAAACCGCGCAGCGGACCGTCGGTGGCGAGAAGGGCATCCCGCCTTCGCATCAGCAGTCCGTACATTTCGGCGAACCCGGCCACCAGTTCGGGCACGTGATCGCCGACCGACAGGACCACGCCGTCGAGGATCGCCGCGTTGGTTCGGCGCGGCAGCATCAACGGACCGAACGACATTCCCATGCCGTCAGTGTTGATGTCCGTCCACTTCGCCACCTCGGCCGGCGCCGCCTGCGGCTCGACCCCGCCGAGTCCACTGATGTCGAAGGGAATCGACGTGCCGGTGCACATCTCCCAGCAGGGCAGCATCCCCGTTCGCACGACCGACTGCCAGAACGCTTCATGCGCCGCTGGACCGATTGCGTCGCCCGGCGTATGAAGATCCGGACTCATCAGCGTTTCCGCGTCGACGAGCACGAGATGGGGGCCGGCTGCCACGAGGTTTTCGTTGTGACAGTCCGTGCCCCGCAGCACGTGGAGCAGGCCGAGCAGCAGGCCCGCGCGCCGATAGAAGCGCGCGGCATCTTCGTGGTCGGCGCAGGGCTGCTGATCGATCCACTCCATCCACCCGTACCCGGGCCGGTCGAGGATGCGCGTCGCCTTCAGATCGAGCGTCACGCCCTGCCGGTTGCACCAGCGAATGAAGTCGTTGAAGGCGAGGTCGATGCCGAGCGATTTCGGCTTGTAGGCGAGCTTCAGCCCTGAGGAGAAGGTCAGGCCCAACACGAACCGGCCGTGGCGATGAACGTCCGACAGCGCCACGCGCAGGTCGGCGACGGTCCCCAACGGTCGGTCCGCGTCATGCTGGAAGGTCGCCTCGATGAGCGGCAGGTCGGACAGCAGCCTGGACTGGAACTCGGCGCAGTGCTCCACCCAGTTCCCGATGACGATCGTGACCACCCGCGCCAGAGCGGGATACGTCTCGAAGAACGGCATGAGGTTGGTCGAGAGCAACTCTTCGACGAACGCGTCGTAGTGCCGGGTGCTCGTCGTGCCGACGCTGCCGCCGAGCGCGTTCAGCAGGGTGAGACCGATCGGGCGCGCGCGTCCAAACTGTTCCTGCAGGCTCGCGGCGCAGATCCGGCACAATCGATCCAGCAGGCCGAGTTCCAGGGCGAGGTACGCACGGCGGCCCAGAAGGCCCAGCGGCAGCGCGGCCGAGTCCGGGCACCCCATCACACGATGCAGCCGTCGCCGCGCCGCCTGGACCAGCAGCCGCACGACCTCTTCGAACGGCCGGGGCCGGCCCTCATCACGCGCTATCGTGGCCGGCGGGTCACGGCGGCAGAACTCGATCGACTCGATGAGTTCGCCGAATGTCTCCAGCCACTCCAGCGACGGCGCGGACGACTCAGCGCGATCGAGCGCTGCCTGCACCGCCGGCAGCGTCAGGCGGTCCCACGCAAGCCTGCGCTCGAATGCCGGAGCATTGCCCTGGGCCGCGACGTCGCGCCAGCGATCCAGGCGCCGCGCGGTCTCTTCGAGTGCGCCGCCGGACTCGGCTGGCGCATCGCGGCTGTCGCCGAGCCGTTCCCACAGCGACGCGGCGCGATCCGCGATGCGGATTGCCTGGGCACCTGGAGGAGTCATTCGGAATCGGCGGGCGTCCCGATCGGGAACCAGTTGTGGCCGAAGCCGAGGTAGATCTTGGCTTCAGGTTCCCGGCCCGGCCGATAACCGAGCTTGACGTGATTGAGGTTCCGCCAGAAGAGGCTCCTCGCCAGGCCGCGAAACGCGAGGTCGCCCGCCTCGAGGTTGGGCGGCCAGGACTCACCGTCGTTGCGACGCCCGGTGAATCCGGGCCACGCGAGCAGGGCTTCCACCTTGGTCGGACTCGCGAATCCCCGCTCGACCAGGCGCGCGAGCAACGCCCGCCAGCGCGGCACGTTGTCGGTCTCGCGGCGCACGTAGAATTCGACTCCGACGCCCGGGCACACCTCGTCCGCCACGTCGAGGTCGAGCATCACCACCGCGTCGGCGCGCCCGGCCAGGTCACCGACCACCTCCGACAACTGCCGCGCCGGGTCCCGCCAGCCGACCTCGTCCAGGTACTGCGAAACCGCCGACGCGGGCATGCGCTCGATGACCAGGCGCACGGCGTGGCCCGGTCGCGACAGCATGAACCCGATGTGGGCCAGCTTCGCTGCCGGCGGCAGCGCCGCCATGCAGCGGTCGAGGGTCGCTTCGGACATACCCGCGTTAGGCTTGAAGAGACCGAGCGCGTCGGCGATGGCGAGCATCTCCGACGGCACGACGGTTCGGCTCGTGTCCAGCACGAGGAACAACCCGGGGGTGGGCACCGACGACGGCGGCGCGTCCAGGTCGAACTCGAGGAACAGGCGGCTCACGTGTCCGTGAAGGCGGCCTGACGGCCTGGCGACATGCTCGCAGACCCGCTGCAGCGCCCGCCAGACCGGGTGTGCCAGGAACGCTGGGGGCAGCGCGGGATCGAAATAGGAAAGACGGACGAAGAAATCGACCTTCGGCTGATTCTCCCTCAGGCGCAATTCCAGCCCGGCGAGCGAACACGGCGGAAGCAAGGCGGCCACTGCGTGAAGCCGGGACCAGGCTTCCTCGTCGACGAGGACAGGCGCCAGGTGAGGCGAGACCACCCGCAGGTAGGTGTCCATCGAAACCGGGCTCATCGTCGTCTCAAGGACGACAAACGCCCGCGAGTGCAGGTCCACAACCGCCCGGCCGCCATCTGGTATATAAGATATCCGGTCCCACATTCTCCCCGAGGAGGGGCACATGGCCAACGCGAATCTTCAAGCCTTCGTTGCGCAGATCATGAAGGACTCCAGTCTGCAGGACCAACTCAAGGACCTGACCGACAAGGCGCAGTTCACGCAGACGATGCTCAGCCTCGGCAAGAGCAAGGGGTTGACCTTCACCGCCCAGGATGTGGAGGCCACTCTCTTCCAGGCCAAGATCAACCCTCTCGAAGAACTGAGCGATGCGGACCTGTCGCTGGTCGCCGGAGGGGCCAGACCCAAGGCCACGAGCGACGGGTGCGGAGGCGCCTGGACGACACTTTTCGGCTGGTGCTGACGGCCTCCGTCTCGCGGACCGGCCGGATTCATCCCGTCGATGACTTCAGGTAGGCCAGCCGCGGGGCGACAACCGTCTCAGGGCTCGGCAATGACGCCGGTCTGAGACATGCGGTCGAGTCAGGCAACCGCGTCGAGTACCGGCATGCCCGTCTGAAACAGCTCGTCGGTGATGTCCGCCGTGGTGCGGGTTTCTGAACGAATCAGGTGCACCGCGCCGGCTCGGAGGGCTTCCCGACTCCGCACATCCCTGGCCAATCGTTCGACTTCTGCGGCAGCACTCCTGTTTGGCTCCGGTTGACTGATTTCGGCGCCGATAGGATACCGTATGGTCCGGCTTGGTCAACCAAGGAGCGTTCGCATGCGCGCGGCAGTCGTTGCTGCCGTGATGGCCGTGGCAGCCCTGGTCCTGTCGGTGGGGGTAGGGTCAGCCGCCGCGCAGGAGCAGGCCGTGGGGCCGGCCTCCCTGGGCATCGTCCAAGCGGTCCAGTCGACACTGGAGCGTCACCCCCTGCTCGAGGTCCAGCGGCAGCAGGTGGCGATCAGCCGGGCGGCCCGGCAGCAGCGGACGGGCGCCTTCGACACGCAGATCGAGTGGGGGGGGAATGCCCAGCAGACGCGCACGCCCCTGGCGGAAGCCGAGCGGCTGGGAGCGCTGGCCGCCGGGGTGCCGACAAGCGCCCTCACCGAGAACCTGTTCAGCGTCAGCGGTGGCGCGCAGCGCCTGTTGCGATCGGGCATCGTACTGGGTCCCAGCGTGGTGGTGAATCGCACCACCGACAACATCCAGGCGTTCGAGGGGCTGAACCGGACCCGGGTCAGCTTCGACGTCACCCTGCCACTCATGCGCGGCAAGGGCAAGGCCATCGTGGCCGGCCCCGAGACGGCGGCGTCGATCGATATCGAGGCCAGCCAGTACGATCTTGGCCAGCAGGCGGCCGACCTGGTGCTGGCCACGGCCACCAGCTATTGGCAGTACGTGGGGTCGCTCCATCAGCTGGAAATCGTCACGCAATCCGAGGCCCGGGGAAGCGAGTACGTCGAGGCGGTCAGAGCGCTCGTCGAGGCGGACCGGTTGCCCCGGAGCGAAGTGAACCAGGCACAGGCGAACTTCGACAGCCGTGCGGCGGGCCGATTCGGGCTCGATCAGCAAGTGGCGGAAGCGCGCTCCGCCGTGGCCCTGGCGATGGGGTTGTCGCCCGACCAGGTCGCCGGCCTGCCGGGCCCCGACGACGCGTTTCCCGACGGCCTGATCGAGACACCGCCCTCACGCGCCCCCGGTGTCGTGCAGGCGCTCATCGAGCGATCGCTCACGCGTCGCGGCGACTACCTGTCCGCTGAGAAGCGACGCGCCGCCGCCGACGTGCTGCGTCGGGTGGCCGCCAACCGCGTGCGCCCGCAACTGGACATCACCTTCAGCACCGGATACGCCAGCCTGCGGGCCGGCCGCGGTGCCGGGGACTTCCTCGGCTCGCCCTTCACGCAGGCCAGTGGCCCGGACGCCGTTGTGGGGCTCCGCTGGAACCGCCCGCTGGCGAACAACACGGCGCTCGGCGAGATGGCCGAAGCCGAGGCCGCCTACCAGCAGGCCCTGTGGCTGCGCACCGAACGGGCCCGCGTCATAGCCACGGAGGTTGTCAACGCCGTCACGGCTCTGCAGAACGGCGTTCTTCGCCTCACCAAGGCCACCGAGGCGGCAAAAGGATTCCAGGCGGCGCTCGACGGCGAGCGCGACAAGCTGCGCCTGGGCGTGGGTTCGCTCACCGACCTGCTGACCGTGGAGGGGCGACTCACCGAGGCGCTGCTCGATCTGGTCGGCGCCCAGCAGGCCTACGCGGTGGGCGTGGTGCAGTTGCGCCACGCCACCGGCACGCTGGTCGACGCCACCAATACCGCAGCCCCGGCGCGCGAGGTCTTCTACCGGCCTCTTTCCGAAGCGGCGGATCAACCGTGAGTGGGACGCCCATGGACGCCAGCAAGATCTTCCGGAAAGTCGCGCTCGAGCGGATGTCGTCGCCCGAGCAGCTCGACCAGCTGCTGCGAGTCACGACCCCGAGACGCTGGTTGGCCCTCCTGTCGCTCATTGCCATTCTGGTCGCGGCGGTGGCCTGGGGCTACTTGGGCGAGCTGACGACACGCGTCTCGGGCCAGGGCGTGCTGATCCGGACGGGCGAGGTCCGGAACGTCGTACCGCTCGGGGCGGGCCAGGTGCTCGAGATCACCGTTCGCGTTGGCGACCTGGTGGCGATCGGTCAGGTCATTGGCACCGTGGCGCAGCCTGCGCTCGTCGATCGGATCCGCCTCGCCCGAAGCCGCCTGGCCGAGACCATCGCGCAGCGCGACGAGATACTGAAGGTGCGCGCCAATCGCGAGCGCCTGCAGATCGAGGCCCTTCGCCGCGAGCGCGCCAACACCGAACGCGAGATCGAGGGCCTGCTCGAAGAGGCCCAGGCCATCCGCGAGCAGATCCCGGTGGACGAGGAACTGCTCGCCAAGGGCCTGATTACCAAGTCGCAGGTGTCCGACACCAGGGCGCGACTCGAGAACACCCAGGCCACCGTCTCGGCCCGGCGCGCGCGCCTCGCCCAGCTCGACGCCACCGAGTTCGAGACCGGCACGACCAATATCGAGGCGAACCGCGCGATGGAGAACCACGTCGTCGAGCTCGAGCGCGAGGTGGGGATGCTCGAAGGACAGCTGCGTAGCGAGTCGCAGGTCGTGAGCCCCTACGCCGGCCAGGTCCTGGAGATCAAGGTCTCACCGGGCGCCCTCGTGTCGATTGGGACGCCCATCATCAGCCTGCAGCCCAACGTCGACACGCTCGAAGCCGTGCTCTATGTGCCGGCAGAGCGAGCCAAGGACCTGCGACCCGGGATGGACGCCGAGATTCTGCCGACCACCGTTCGACGGGAGGAGTATGGCTTCATCCGGGGCACGGTCACGTTCGTCTCCGACTATCCTGCGACCGAGGCGGCGACCATGCGGGTGTTCGAGAACGCGCCGCTCGTGCAGGCCCTGAGTGCGCGCGGGCCCGTCACCGAAGTACGTGTGCAGATGATCACCGACGCCGGTACCCCGAGCGGCTATCGGTGGTCGTCGACGCTCGGCGCACCGGTGACGCTGAGTGGCGGCACCCTGTGCGTGGGCGACGTCGTCACGCGCCGGCAGCGGCCGATCAACCTGGTCGTGCCGGAACTGAAGGCCACCCTCGGCGTGAGCTGATCGAAGGTGGCGACGCGCATGAGGGTGAGGACGCCGACCGTTATCCAGATGGAGGCGGTCGAGTGCGGGGCCGCCGCGCTGGCGATGGTGCTCGGCCACTTCGGCCGCTTCGTGCCGCTCGAGGAACTGCGCGTGGCCTGCGGTGTGTCGAGAGATGGCAGCAAGGCGCTGAACATCGTGAAGGCCGCCCGCAACCTCGGCCTGCTGAGCAAGGGCTACAAGAAAGAGCCGGCGCAACTGCGCGACCTGCCCTTGCCCCTGATTGCCTTCTGGAACTTCAACCACTTCGTGGTCGTCGAGGGGTTCCGGGGCGGGCGGGTGTACCTGAACGATCCCGCGTTCGGCCCGCGCACGGTCTCGGACCGCGAGTTCGACGAGTCGTTCACGGGCGTCGTGCTCGTGTTCGAGAAGGGGCCCGACTTCCGGCCGGGAGGACATCCGCCGTCGGTGGTGCGCGCCCTCCGGAGTCGTCTGCCCGGCACCAGGCTCGCCCTGGCCTATGCGGTGCTCGCCACGCTGGCGCTGGTGCTGCCGGGGATTGTCGTGCCGGTGTTCTCCCGGGTCTTCGTGGACACGATTCTCGTCCAGGCATCGGCGGCCTGGCTGAGGCCCGTCCTCATGGCCATGGCCGTGACGGCCATCGTGAGCGGGTTGCTCACCTACCTGCAGCAGCGCGGCCTGCTGGGGATGGAGATCAAGCTGGCCACCGTGGGCTCGAGCCGCTTCTTCTGGCACGTGCTGCGCCTGCCGATGGAGTTCTTCGCGCAGCGCTACGGGGGCGACATCGTGTCGCGCGTCGAGATCAACCACTCCGTCGCGTCCCTGCTCTCGGGCGAGCTGGCCACCAGCCTGGTGAGCCTCCTGCTGGTTGGCTTCTTCGGCGCACTGATGTTCCAGTACGACGCGAGCCTCGCCGGGCTCGGCGTCGGAGTCGCGGCCCTGAACCTGCTGGTGCTGCAGTTGCTGGCGCGGCGGCGACGCGACGCCAGCGTGCGTCTGCTCCAGGAGCGAGGGAAGCTGGTGGGCGCGTCGATGGCCGGGCTGCAGAGCCTCGAGACGCTGAAGGCATCGGGTACGGAGTCGGAGTTCTTCAGCACGTGGGCCGGGCACCAGGCGAAGGTGGTGACCTCCGAAAACGATCTCGGGGTGGTGGGCCAGTACCTGTCGGCAGTCCCACCGCTCCTGACGGGGCTGAACGCCACCGCCGTTATCGGGCTCGGCAGCCGCCGCATCATGGACGGCGTGCTGACAATGGGCATGCTGCTGGCGTTCCAGGTGCTGATGCAGCGTTTCATCGAGCCGGTGAACCGGCTCATGGCACTCGGCGGGCGCCTCCAGGAAGCCGCCGGCGACATGAACCGACTGGACGACGTGCTCCACTGTGCCGCGGACCCGCTCGTCACGGCCGGTGTCGATGCCATGGCCGGCGCGCCGGACAAGCTCGAGGGCAGGCTCGAGTTACGGAACATCACCTTCGGCTACAGCCGGCTCGACCCGCCGCTCATCACCGACTTCAGCCTCACGCTCGAGCCCGGGCAGCGTGTGGCGCTGGTCGGCGGGTCGGGCAGCGGCAAGTCCACGATAGCCAGGGTGGTCGTGGGTCTCTTTCGTCCGTGGTCGGGCGAGGTCAGGTTCGACGATGTCCCTCGCGACGAGTGGCCGCGCAGCCTCGTCGCCAACTCGGTGGCGATGGTGGACCAGGACATCACGCTGTTCGAGGGCACGATTCGCGACAACCTTACCCTCTGGGACGACACCGTCCAGGAGCCCGTGTTGTTGCAGGCCGCCCGCGACGGGTGCATTCACGACGATATCGCCGACCGGCCCGGCGGCTATGACTACCGCGTGGAAGAGCAGGGGCGCAACTTCAGTGGTGGGCAGCGCCAGCGGCTCGAGATTGCCCGGGCGCTGGTGTCGAACCCGCGCATCCTGGTGCTCGACGAAGCCACGAGCGCGCTCGACGCCCTCACCGAGAAGCGGGTCGACGATGCCCTGCGCCGGCGCGGCTGCACGTGCCTGATCGTGGCGCATCGCCTGAGCACGATCCGCGACTGCGACGAGATCATCGTGCTGGAGCGCGGAGTGGTCGTCGAGCGCGGCACCCACGACGACCTGATGGCAGAGGACGGCACGTATGCCCGGCTCATCCGGACCCACTGATCGCGCGGAGACGAGGGCGTTGCTGCTGGTCGATCCGGCCATGGCGTGGCTGGTGGACCAGGGCAACGCGGACGTGTTCCTCGTGCAGGTACGCGATGGCGGATCCGTCGGCGTACGGCACCACCTGATGCGCGTGCCGCAGGGCGAACTGCTCCTCGGCACGACCGTGCGCCAGGGTGGCTACGCCCTCCTGGCCGTGCCGACACCCGACTCGCGCCTCAGAATGACCACGCGCCAGTCCCTGCACGAGCCCCAGTCCTGGACAGAGGGACGCGGGCCGCTGGCGGACTGGATCGATCGCTGGATCACGGCGCTGTCGAGGGCGCTGGCCGGGGAGGCGCTGCCGCGCGTCTTCGAGGTGCTCGAGCCTGGGCGGGAAGTCACGGTGGCCGAACAGCCGCGCGTTCTGCTGCCGCGCGGCGGATTGGTGTGGGTGAGCCTGGTGGACGGGTCCGCCCGCTTCCTCGGGGATGACCAGATGCCCATCGGCCTCGAAGTGGTTCCCGTGGCCGCCTCGGGATGGATCGAGCCGAGCGCGCAGAGCCGCGTGGTGACCACCGACACGGCCTCGCTGCTCGAAGGCCCGGGGCTGTGGGATGCGGTCGACCGTTTCATGGCCATGGCTATCGACCGGGCGGTACGGAACGTCGAGCGCTCCCGGGCGAGCGAGGCCGCCCGCCTCGAGCGGCGCGCCGCGTCGGAGCGCCACCACCTCGACCTGGCGCTACGCCGGCTCGCGGCTGCCGGCGGAGCCGACGCCGGTATCTCCGAGACGATGGGCGATCCCTGGTGGATGGCCTGCCGCGCGGTTGGGCAGGCGATGGGCATGACGCTCGAAGGGGAAGCCACCCCCGGCCACCTGAGCCCACGGGATCCTGTGGGGGCCGTGGCCCTGGCCACCGGCGTTCGCTCGCGGGTCGTGGCCCTCAAGGGCGCCTGGTGGACCCAGGACGTCGGGCCCCTGGTGGCTCGGCGTGAGGCCGACGGGGCGCCGGTCGCCCTGCTGCCGATCTCGACCCGACGCTACCAGATGTACGACCCGGCTACCGGGCTGAGGACACCCGCCACGGAGGCGGTGGCGGCCACGGTCGAGCCCCTCGCCTGGTGTCTCTACCGGCCGTTCCCCGCCCGCGCGCTGCAGGTCGTCGACCTCGTGCAATTCGGCCTGCAGGGCAGCCGGGGGGACCTGGCGACGGTGCTCCTGATGGGCGTTGCGGCAGGCCTGCTCGGTCTGGCGCTGCCGGTCGTGACCGGCGTGGTGTTCGACACGGTCATCCCCGCGGCCGACCGGTCGCAACTGCTGGTGGTGACCCTGCTCCTGGCCGTGGCGGCCCTGTGCGGCACGCTGTTCCAGCTGGTGCAGAACTTCGCCATGCAGCGCGTCGAGAGCCGGATGGACGCCTCGCTGCAGGCGGCGGTCTGGGACCGCCTGCTCGCCCTGCCCGTGCCGTTCTTCCGCGGCTACTCGGCCGGAGACCTGGCGATGCGCAGCCTCAGCATCAGCGCCATGCGCCGGATCCTCACCGGGTCGGTCATCACGTCAGCGCTGTCGGGCATCTTCTCGGTCTTCGCATTCGGGCTGCTCTTCTACTACAGCTGGTCGCTGGCGCTGCTGGCCACCGGCCTCACCGCCGTGACGATGCTGGCCACGGCCGGCCTGGGCTACCTCGACGTGCGTTACGAGCGCGAGGCGATGGTGGCCTCGGGGCGCCTGTCGGGGATGCTGCTGCAGTTCGTCAACGGCATCTCCAAGCTGCGCGTGTCGGCCACCGAGAGCCGCGCCTTTGCCGCCTGGGCCGAGGAGTTCAGCCGCCGCACGCGGGTTACCCGGCGGGCCCGCCTGGTCGGCGTTGGCCTCACCGTGTTCACGGCCGTGATGCCGATCCTGGCCATGGCCGTCATCTTCTGGTCGGCGGCGGCACAGATAGGGCAGGGCACTGGATCGGGCCTCTCGACCGGATCGTTCCTGGCGTTCAACGCGGCGTTCGCGCAGTTCCAGATGGCCGCCCTCGGCTTGAGCGGCGCCGTCGTCACGCTCCTTGGCCTGGTGCCGCTCTACGAGCGGGCGCGGCCGATCCTGGCGACCGTGCCCGAAACCGACCGCGCCAAGGGCGATCCGGGCGAACTGGCGGGCCATATCGAAGTGGCGCACGTCAACTTTCGCTACCGCCCCGACACACCGCTGGTGCTGCGCGACGTGTCGATGCGGATCCCCGCCGGCCGGTTCGTCGCCATCGTCGGCGCGTCTGGCAGCGGCAAGTCAACGCTGTTCCGTATGCTGATGGGCTTCGAGACGCCGGAGTCGGGCGCCATCTACTTCGACCAGCAGGACCAGTCGCACCTGAACGTGGAGGCGCTGCGGCGTCAGATCGGGGTGGTGCTGCAGAGCGGGCGGCTGATGAGCGACTCGCTGTTCCAGAACATCGTCGGGGCCTCGAAGCTGACGCTGGCGGATGCGTGGGCGGCGGCGGCCATGGCCGGCCTCGAGGCAGACATCCGGGCGATGCCGATGGGCATGCACACCGTGATTGCCGAAGGCGGGGGTGGCCTGTCCGGGGGGCAGCGCCAGCGCGTGATGATCGCGCGGGCCATCGTGCGGCGGCCGCGCATCCTGCTGTTCGACGAGGCGACCAGCGCGCTCGACAACGAGACGCAGGCCATCGTGACCCGCAGCCTGGCCAGCCTGCAGGCGACGCGGGTGGTCATCGCCCATCGGCTGAGCACCATCATGCGTGCCGACTACATCTACGTGATGGAGAAGGGCGCGGTCGTGCAGGAGGGCACCTACCAGGAGCTGCTGGAGCGCGAGGGGCCGTTTGCCGACCTCTCCCGCCGGCAGACGGCCTGAGGCGGGAGGGACGACATGAGACGAGCGTTGTATTTTCTTGGGATCCTGGACGACCAGGACGTGGAATGGATGATGCGCCACGGGCAGAAGCGGACCGTGGCGCCCGGGGAGCATCTCATCGAGCAGGGCACGCCGTCCGACTGGCTCTACTTCGTTCTCGACGGCAGCTTCGTCGTCTACACCCGGACGGCCGCTCGTGTGGCCGAGCTGAAGTCCGGCGAGGTCGTGGGCGAAATCTCGTTCGTCGATGCGCGGCCGCCGACGGCCAGCGTGCGGGCCGAGATCGAGTCGAAGGTGGGCGCGATCCCCAGGGCTGCGCTTCAGGCGAAGCTGAAGCAGGACGTCGGCTTCGCCGCGCGCTTCTATCAGTCGCTCGCGGTTTTCCTGGCCGACCGCCTGCGCACGACGACGGGGGGACTGGGCACCAAAGACCTGCAACTGGCCGAGGACGTGGAGGACGTGGACGAACTGGCCACGCACCTGATGGCCAATATCTCGATGGCGGGTCTGCGGTTCAGCGAAATGCAGCGGGGACGGTGGGGAGCGTCGAGCGAACGCCGCTAGGGTGCTTATCGCGTCAACGGCGCCATCGTCCTGGTCCTGCCTTCTCGCGGATCGCCCTGCATATCTTGTTTCGGGGACGGGCCTACTGGACGACAAGACGATCGAGATGAAGAACTTCCTGGCACTCGGGTTGTCTATCGGTTTGCAAACCCTGGCCTCGCCGGCGTGGGCAGCGGAGCCATTGGTTGGACTGTGGCGCCTGCAGCTCCAGGAGATCAACGGCCAAGAAAGTACTGCCGAACCGATGGCCTTGCAGATTTCCCAGGCCGGGGACAAATTGACTCTGGCATTTTCCGTGCCCATGCCCGATGTCTATTTCGTGACCATGACATATACGCTGCGCCTGGACGGATCCAGCGCGGACATCGTGAACGGAAATGGTCAGACAATCGGAAACATCCAGATGGTGCGTGGCGGCGCCGGCCAGTACAAACTGACGATGAAGGGACCGAACATGCCAGAAGGCCAGGTCACGCTCACCGTCTCCGCCGACGGTCAGACGCTCATCAGCGAATCCGACGCCACACTGTCAGGCCGCACCGTCCATTCCAAACAAACGTTCGCACGCGATTGAACCTCTTTCGCCGCTATTTTCGTCGACCTCAAACCGTTCTTCTTCGAAGGGGGATCTTCCAAATA
>Ga0209476_10001917_pt1 | contig 13955 bp, 9 predicted proteins | sample KloWWTrecipitate_FD_187179 | JGI IMG/M metagenome (GOLD analysis project Ga0209476, IMG submission 187179) | Active sludge microbial communities from Klosterneuburg, Austria, studying microevolution and ecology of nitrifiers - Klosterneuburg... | ecosystem: Engineered > WWTP > Aerobic digester >... | reverse complement strand
CAGCCGGCGTGGCTTCTCGCGCGGGGCTCCGGTACAGGCGCTCAAGGATGTGTCGCTGAACGTCGCCAAGGGCGAGAGTTTCGGTCTGGTAGGCGAATCTGGCTCGGGCAAGACCACGCTCACGCGCTGTATCCTGCAGCTCGACGTGCCCACCGGCGGGCGTATCATGTTCGAGGGCGAAGACCTCGCCAAGCTGAGTCCGGCCGCGTTGCGCCAGTTGCGCGCGCGCATCCAGATCGTGTTCCAGGACCCGATGGCCTCGCTGAACCCGCGTATGTCCATTCACGATATCGTGGCGGAGCCACTGGTGGTCCACAAGTCGGTGATGGGCCTGAATACACGCCAGCGCACCGATCGCGTGGCTGAGCTGCTAACGCTAGTTGGCCTGGGTCCGCAGCATCTTTACCGCTACCCGCATGAGTTCTCGGGCGGCCAGCGCCAGCGCATCGGCATCGCGCGCGCGCTGGCCACGCATCCCGCATTGCTGCTGCTGGACGAACCTACCTCGGCGCTTGACGTGTCAGTGCAGGCGCAGGTACTGAACCTGCTGCAGGACCTGCAGTCGCGCCTGGGCCTGACCTATCTCTTCATCAGCCACGACCTGGCCGTCATCCGCTACGTGTGCGACCGCGTAGCGTTGATCCACCACGGCGTGATCGTGGAGCAGGGCACGCGCGACCAGATCTTTGACGCGCCCCAGCATGACTACACACGGCAGTTGCTCGGCGCCATGCCGGAAGTGACATGAACGCCCCCCGTCAGTCCGGCTTCACTGCATGCAAGCCGGGGGAGTCATGTCGGCGCCAGAGGAGCGCGGCTTTACGGCCCTTGGACAAAGCGGCTCTCCACTGTCACTGGCGTTGTGCAGGTGTGCGAGCAATTCAAGGTCGTACGGAGCGGCCGGACGGCAGGCGCTTCCACGGAAGGTCGGCAGGGTCGGCGGCCATCGGACCGCGCGCCTTGCCTATCAGCACATGTGACGCGATGGGGCCGAAGTCGGCACGGAAGTGAACCGAACTCTTGAGCACGATGATGCGCATGCGCTCGGGCTCGATGCCGAGGAAACGCAACAGCTCAAGGTCCAGCACCTGCACCTTCTGGCTCGCCACGCCAATCAGTACGCCACCTACCTCCAGGCAGGCACACGGACCCAGCAGCACTTCACCACCCAGCGCCATCGGCCCCTTCAGCAGCACGCGTCCGTCGCTCAGCGTGTGGACACGGGCCTGCACCTGCACGGGCGGGTCGCTGAAGCCACCGATGCCGTCCGGCACGCTGTGCCCGAGGGAGATGGAGAGTGTGGCGCCCACTCCGGCCGCATGCGCGGCGGTGGCGGCATCGGGATCGGCCAGCAGGCCGAAGGCAACCTGCCCGGGCCACACACCGCCTGCTTCCGAAGCCAGCAGTGCATGCAGCAGCCCCGTGGTATTGCCGTCGGCGCCCGCGCCCGGGTTGTCCTGGGTGTCGGCGATGAGAACCGGGCCCGCCGCCCCCGCACGAACCAGGCGCATGGCCTGCGCCACTGCTTCATCGGGTGGCAGAAGTTCCAGGCGCCATTGCGAACGGGGCTGGTCGGCCATCGCATGCAATCGCTCCACCACGGCGTGCGCCGCATCACCGTAGCCCCAGATGACGGGCCCGCACATCGGCACGTCGGCAGCCGGGAATCCCATCGCGAAACTCGACAAGGTGCCGTGTTCACGGTCCTGCGCGCGCAACGCGTCGTAGATGCGGCGTGCGGGCTCTATCAACGTGCACTGTGCATTGAGCGGCAGCAGGAAGTCGAGCCGGCGCGCGTGCAAGGGCTCGCGCGTTCCGCGCGCCAGGCGGCGTTCGAGCAGCACCGCCGCCAGCCGGCCGGTGTCGGCGCCATCCACATGCGGGTAGGTGCGAAAGGCCGCCAGCGCATCGGCCTGCGCAAGCATCGCCTCCGACACATTGGCGTGCAGGTCCAGACTGCCCACGATGGGCAGATCCGGACCCACGATTGCGCGCACGCGTGCCAGCAACTCCCCCTCGGCGTCTTCCACGTGTTCAGCCACGGCGGCGCCATGCAGGTCGAGGTACACCGCATCCACCGCAGCCGGACTTGCCAGCAGCGCGGCCAGGTCCTGCATGATTTCGTCCGAGATACGCTCGAAGGCGTCGCGCGTCACATGCGCGCTGGGGTTGGCGCCGGCCCAGACCGAAGGCAAAAGTTCCCATCCGCGTGCCTCGCCGTGCGCGATGAAACCGCTGATCGGGACACCCTTGCCACGGTAGCGCTCCAGCACTACGGGGCCGCGCATGTAGGGCAGCCAGCCCGCGCCGGAGGTGAAGGCCGGCCAGTCGGCTTTGCTGGGGGCAAAGGTATTGGTCTCGTGCTGGAAACCGGCAATGAAAACTCTCAATTCGATTCCTTGTTGATGAACAGCCAGGTGGCGCCGTCGCGGGTCGCGCGCCACGCCCGCATTATCCCAGCCTCTTCCAACCCATAGTCCAGGAGTCCATTTTCATGAGCAGCCTCATCCACACCCTGCGCGTCATCGAGCAGATCGACAGTCCGCGCGCAAGCGGCGAACGCATCGCCGCGCTGTTCGCGCCCTACCTGACCGACGCTACCGTCACCGTGACGCCGATCACAGGCCCGAAAGGCAAGACCGAGTTCGTGCGCGTGGTCATTCCAGGCAGCCGCGGCAAGCAAGCCGGGGGCACGGCTCCCACGTTGGGTGTTGTCGGACGCCTGGGAGGTGTCGGTGCACGGCCAAGCCGTATCGGCATGGTTTCAGATGCCGACGGCGCCAGCGCCGCGCTTGCCGCCGCGCTGCAACTGGCCCATATGCACGCGCAAGGCGATGTGCTGCCAGGCGACGTGATTCTTGGGACGCACATCTGCCCCGATGCGCCGACGCGGCCGCATCAGCCGGTGGACTTCATGGATTCGCCCATGGACATGGAGACTCTCAACGCGCAGGAGATAACGCCCGAGATGGACGCCGTGTTGTCCATCGACACCACCAAGGGCAACCGGGTCATCAACCACAAGGGCATCGCGATCTCTCCCACTGTCAAGGAAGGGTATATCCTGCGGGTTTCGGAGGATTTGTTGCGCATCCTAGAGATGACGACCGGCCTGCCGGCCGCCACTTTCCCCGTGACCACGCAGGACATCACGCCTTACGGTAACGGACTGCACCACCTCAACAGCATCCTGCAGCCCTCGGTCGCCACGAGCGCACCCGTGGTAGGTGTGGCCATCACCGCCGTGAGTGTGGTGCCGGGTTGCGGCACGGGTGCCAGCCACGAGGTGGACATTGCATCCGCCGCGCGCTTCGCGGTAGAGGTTGCCAAGGAATTTACCCAAGGGACTTGCCACTTTCACGACGCACAGGAATACGGCAAGCTGCTGGCGTTATATGGATCGATGGCGCACTTGCAGGGGCGCTCAGCGGATCGCTGATTCCGGACGAGTTCTGCCGGCTTCATTGCCCCGGCAGCACCATCGGCACCTCGGTCGCCGGCGGTGTGTTGCGGCTGCGGCCGCAGACCACCATACCGTCGATCATGACCATGCCCACACCCGGGATGTCGCCCAACTGCACACTATGCAGCAGGGTCTTGCCGGCCGTGTGCTGGGCGCGATCCATGAAGATGAAGTCCGCCGCGCGGCCCACTTCAACCAGCCCGCAGTTGAGCTTGCGGATACGCGCCGTATTGCCGGTGGCAAAACAGAAGGTTCTGTTGCGATAAGCATAAACGACAATCCGGGCCATGCTTGATTTCCGCCAAAGTCTGATCAACAGCACCCTGCGCAAGGTCCTCAAACGGCTGCACTATCCGCTTGAGGTGATGCTCACCTGCGTGCGCTGGTATGTGGCCTACCCCCTGAGCCTTCGCCACATCGAGGAGATGATGCAGGAGCGCGGTGTTTTCGTGGATCACGCCACAGTGCACCGCTGGGCAATCAGGATGCTGCCGGTTCTGGCGGTCGTGTTTCGCCGACGCAAGCACCCTGTGGGTCGAAGCTGGCGCATGGACGAGACCTACATCAAAGTGTCGGGCCAGTGGAAATATCTCTACCGCGCCGTCGACCGTGACGGCGACACGGTGGATTTTCTGCTCACTGCCAAGCGTGATTTGGCCGCTGCGCGGCGGTTTCTGGAACGTGCCATCAACCTGCATGATGTGCCAGAGAAGATCACCATCGACAAGAGCGGCGCCAACACGGCGGCCATTGAAAGCGTCAAGGCCGACGCGTGTGTTGATATCCTGATGCGCCAAAACAAGTACCTCAACAACATCGTTGAACAAGACCACCGGGCCATCAAGCGCATCACCCGACCGATGATGGGCTTCAAATCATTTTGGAGCGCTCGAATCATCATTGCCGGAATCGAGACCATGCACATGATCCGCAAAGGGCAAATGGACTGCCCCGGTGGCCAAACCATGTCCGCGGCACAGCAGTTCTACAGTCTGGCTGTTTGATCATCGGTTCAAACGAGCCGCTGTTTTCGTCCCGAACCCACTACCGCAACAGAACCGGCTCTTGCCAAGTTGCGAACTAGCTGGAATAATGCATTTTCAACAACACATGTTGCAGTTTTAGCAACTAACCTTCGGCCGCTCCATACTCGAAACGCCCCGCGCAACCTCATGGCATCTCTTACCCAAGTCGCCGAAGTCATGCGCTGCATTGCCCGCAGCGAGGATGCGCTGACCGTCACCCAGGTGTCGGAGCAACTGGGAGTGCACAAGAGCACGCTGTCGCGCCTGCTGCGCGCGATGCGCGACGCCAGCTTCCTGGACCAGGCCGATGGGGCGCGCGGGTATGGGCCCGGTGGGCTCTGGTATGAACTGGCTGCGGCCGTGCATGCGGGGGGCGAGTCCTTCAGCGCCAAGGCCAGCGCCACGGTGCGCAAGCTGTGCGACGAACTCGGCCATACCGGCTTTGTATCCGTCCGCTCGGGCACCAGCATGGTCGGCGTGGTCCACCATGTGGGAGGCAACCCGATCCAGGTCGGCGTGCCAATAGGAAAACCGCTGGACGTGGACGCCTGCGCCACCGGTCGCGCAATGCTGGCCGACATGGACGACACCCGGGTGCGCGAGTTGTTGCACGACAAGGTTTCACGCGCCTCGCCGATGTCTCCGCAGAACATGGATGAGCTGATGCAGCGCCTGAAGCAGATTCGCACCCGCGGATATGCCGAATCGATCGACGAGGTCGGCAACGGCGTGGGCGCCCTGGCCATCGCTGCGCGCGATCCGCGCAGCGGGCAACACCTGGCACTGTGTGTCACCTTTGCCAGCGCCGTTGTCACTACCCACGAGCGCACACGCGCCATCGAGCTGCTGGGCCAGGCCCGGCAGCAACTGCAATCCCCCTACCCACCACCGGTACCCGCACCATGACACTCTCCACACAGCATACCCAGGCCAACGACGCAGCATCCAGGCGTTGGCGCATCGGTTTCGACATCGGCGGCACCTTCACGGATTTCATCCTCTACGATGGCGCCGAACACCAGGTCACGTTGCACAAGCGCCTGACCACGCCGCGCGATCCTTCCGAGGCTGCGCTGCTGGGTTTGCAGGAACTGTTGGAGATGCGTGGCGTCAGCATGGCCGAGGTCAACGAGATCATCCACGGCACAACGCTCGTGACCAACGCCATCATCGAGCGCAAGGGCGCGCCGCTGGGCCTGCTCACCACCGAGGGCTTCCGCGACATCCTGGAGATGGGCACCGAGCAGCGTTATGATATCTACGACCTGTTCGTCACCTATCCCGACCCCATGGTCTCGCGCGACCTGCGCATGGAAGTGCCAGAGCGTGTGGATGCGCTCGGCCAGGTCGTGACGCCTCTGGACCGTGCAGCGGTTGAGCGTGCCGCGCACCACTTGGTGGCTGCCGGATGCGAGGCGGTGGCGATCTGCTTCATGCACGCTTACGCCAATCCGCGCCACGAGCAGGAGGCGGCAGCGATCCTGCGCAAGCTGTATCCCACGCTCCAGGTTTCCTGTTCCAGCGCCGTGGTGGCCGAGATGGGTGAATACGCGCGTTGCGTCACTACCTGCGCCAACGCCTATGTGCAGCCACTGATGGCGCGTTACCTGGCAAAGCTCGAAACCTCGCTGGCCGAGATGGGCTTTCGCGGCGACCTGCGGCTGATGCATTCAGCCGGCGGCCTGGTGTCGCTGGCCGCGGCGGCCGAGTTCCCGATCCGCCTGCTGGAATCCGGCCCGGCCGGTGGCGGCCTGGCCACGGCGCTGTTCGGCGCGCTGGCCGGCAAAACCGACGTGATTTCCTTCGACATGGGTGGCACCACGGCCAAGGCGTGCATGATAGAGAATGGCCGCGCCGAGATCGCGCCCTGGATGGAGGCCGCGCGCGTGCACCGTTTCACGCGCGGCTCGGGTCTGCCGATCAAATCACCCGTGATCGAGATGATAGAAATCGGCGCCGGTGGCGGTTCCATTGCCGGCATCGACGAAGTGGGCCTGCTCAAGGTCGGACCCCACTCGGCCAGTTCCGACCCGGGCCCGGCCTGTTACGGCATGGGCGGAACACAACCCACCGTGACCGATGCCAACCTGGTGCTCGGTTACTACGACCCGGGCTTCTTCCTGGGCGGGCGCATGACGCTGGACATGCAGGCCGCGCGCGACGCCATAGCCAATGCGGTCGCCAAACCGCTCAAGCTCGGCGTGGAAGAAGCGGCCTGGGGCATCCATAAGGTGGTGGTCGAGGCCATGGCCGGGGCCGCACGCGTGCACCTGGTGGAAAAAGGCAAGGACCCGCGCTCCTACGCGATGGTGGGTTTTGGCGGCGCCGGCCCGGCCCACGCGGTGGACGTGGCACGCGCCATGGGTGTGCGCGAGGTGATCATCCCACCGGCCTCGGGTGCCGCGTCCGCGCTTGGCTTCCTGGCTGCGCCCCTGTCCTTCGAGGCGGTTCGCACGCTTCGCGTGGCCTTCAAGCCGGGCTTCGACGCCGAGGGCCTGAATGCCGTGCTGGACGGTCTGGAGCGCGACTGCCGCGCGCAGCTTCTGGGCGCCAAGGTGCCCGCCGCGGACATCGTGGTCGAGCGCCATGCCGACATGCGCATGCTGGGCCAGATGCATAGCATCGCGGTGGAGCTTCCCGCCGGCCCGCTGGGCGACAACACACTGCCCGCCATCCGGGACGCCTTCGCGCGCACCTACATGACGCGGTACGCACGCGGTCCCGAGAGCGCGCCTTTCGAAGGTGTCAACTTCCGCGTGCGCTGCGCGGGCCGCACGCCCACGCTGGTGCTGGACGGCGCGACTGGCGGCGCCGACCACAGCCGCAAGATCAAGGGCGAGCGGGCGGCCTGGTTCGAGCACGGCAGCGTGGCGACGCCGGTCTACGACCGCTACGCGCTGCGTGCGGGCGACAGCTTCTCCGGCCCGGCCATCATCGAGGAGCGCGAGTCCACCACCGTGGTGGCGCCCGGAGACGCGGTACGGGTGGACGAAAACCTCAACCTGTGCATAACCGTGGCGGCCACGCAGGCCGCCGAGACGCGCATCCATGCCGGCATGGATCGCGCCCAGGCCGTGCGCCTGATCCAGGGCGACCCGATCGGTCTTGAGATCATGTGGAGCCGCCTGGTCAACGTGGTCGACGAGATGTGGCTCACGGTGTGCCGCACTGCCTATTCGCTGGTGATTTCCGAGGCGCAAGACTTTGCCTGTGAACTGCTGGACGCCAAGGGTGAGACGCTGGCGCATTCGCCGCGCGCCATGCCGGTGTTCAACCTCACGCTGCCGCTGGCCGTGAAGGCGCTGCTCAAGGCCTACCCGGCCGAGACGCTGCGCGAAGGCGATGTGCTGATTACCAACGACCCCTGGCTGTGCGCGGGCCACCTGTTCGACATCGCGGTGGTGACACCCGTGTTCAAGGACGGCGTGCTGGTCGCGTTGCTGGGCACGGTGGGCCACGTGTCGGACATCGGCGGCACCAAGGACGTGTTCTCGGTGCGCGAGATCTACGACGAGGGTGTGCAGATTCCGCCCATGAAGCTGTACGAAGCCGGCAAGCCCAACGAGACGCTGATGCGCATGCTGGGCAAGAACGTGCGCAGCAGCGACCAGGTGCTGGGCGACCTGCAATCCTTCGTAACGGCCAACGCCATCGGTGCCGGACGCGTGTTGTCCTTCATGCAGGACTACGGCATGGAAGACCTGGGCGCGCTGGCCGACGTGGTGCAAGGGCTTTCCGAACGCGCCATGCGCGAGGCGATCCGTGCGCTGCCCGACGGCGACTACACCTCCACCATCACCAACAACCCGCTCGGCACGCCCATGACCTACCCGGTGCGCCTGCGCATCGCCGGGGACACCGTGGAAGTGGACTTCGAAGGCGCGCCGCCACAGCTGGCACGCGGCGGCATCAACTGCACGCTCAACTACACGGCCGCGCACGCCACCTATCCGCTCAAGTGCATGCTGACACCCACGGTGCGCGGTAACGCGGGCTGTTACCGCCCATTCACGGTGAAGGCACCTGAAGGCTCGATCCTCAACTGCAGCTACCCGGCCTCGGTGAACGCACGCGTGCGCACGGGCTGGTACATCGCGCCCAACATTTTCCGGGCCCTGTCCCAGGCCGCGCCAAACCAGGTGCAGTCCTTCACCGGGCTGCCGGTGGCGGCAGACATCTACGGCCAGGACAAGGACGGCAATTACTACTCCGACATGTTGTTCTGCGGTGGCGGCCAGGGCGGTTCCCTGCGCGCCGACGGCCATTCAGCGTTGTTGTATCCCACCTCGGCCGCCAACACTTCGGTCGAGATGATAGAAAGCCGCGCACCAGTGCTGCTGCTGGAGAAGACCTACGTCACCGACTCGGGCGGCGCCGGCCAGCAGCGCGGCGGCCTCGGCCAGCTCGTACGACTGCGCAAGCGCGATGCGGACGGAATCGTCATGCAGGTCTCGGTCTTCCCTGAAGGGGTGTCGCATCCGGTGACGGGCCTGCACGGCGGCAGCCATGGAGGACTTGCATCCGGACGCGTGTTGGACAACACTACACACGCCGCGCAGGAATGCGGCGGCGGGCGGCTGGTGGAACTGACGCGGCCCGAGCAGATCGTGGAACTCGTGCTGGCCGGTGGCGCCGGATACGGCAATCCGGCCAAGCGCCAACCGGAGGCCCTGGCACGCGATGTGCGCATGGGATTCGTGAGCGAGTCAGCCGCCGCGCGCGACTATGGCATTGCCGAGCCTGCACAAACCGCAAACAAGCTCCCCGCCGCCGTGGCGTAACCGCCGATCCTCTTGCAACCTGCCCATCCCTTCCACCATTTCCCGACCCAAGGAGCCTTTCATGTTTTCCATTGATACCCCGCGTTTTCAACGTCGCCATCTACTGGGTGCCGCCGGCGCCGGCCTGGCCAGCAGCATGCTCCCCTTGCAGGTACTGGCACAGGACGGTCGCAAGATTCTCGTGATCGGCTCGAACCAGGACATACCCAACTTCGACCCGCACATCGCCACCGGCTACTCGGCCAGCTGGCTGCTGCGCAATGTTTACGACTCACTGGTGCGGGTCGAGGGCAACCCACCCAAGCCCGTGCCGGCACTTGCCACATCCTGGAGCAGCACGCCCGATGGCAAGAGCTACACCTTCAAGCTCAATCCGGCGGCCAAGTTCCACAGCGGCAAGCCGGTCACGGCCGACGACGTGGTCTATTCCTTCCAGCGTGCCGTGCGCCTGAACAAGGGCAATGCCTGGATGATCCAGGGCGTGATCGGCGCCGACAGCCTGCGCGCGGTCGACAAGGGCACGGTGCAGATGACACTCATCAAGCCCTTCGCGGCGTTGTTGCAGGTCCTGCCATGGATCTGGGTCGTATCCAAGGACGAGGTGCAGGCCAACATCGGTTCGGACGACGGCCAGACCTACCTGCGCACCACCATCGCCGGATCGGGCCCGTTCAAGGTGCGCCGCGCGCAGGCCGGTGCCTTGTACGAACTGGAGCGCCCCGCTGGCGACTGGCACGTGGGTGCGGGCAACGTCACCGGCGTGATCTGGCGCATCACACGCGAGACGTCGGCGCAGCGGCTGATGATCGAGCGCGGCGACGCGCACTTCGCGGTCGACCTGACCAGCGAGGACATGGATGCACTGCGCAACAAACCGCACGTGGTGCGCGTGATCCAGCCCGAGTACCGCACTTTCTCGATCAAGATGAATACGAAGAATGGCCCGATGGCCGACGTGGAACTCCGCCGCGCGGTGTCCTATGCCACCAACTACAAGGCCTTGGTCGAAGCCGCCGGTTATGCCGACCTCATGACCGGCCCACTGCCCGACGGCATCATGGGGCATGACCCGAAGCTGGAGGTCTACCGCACCGACCTGGCCAAGGCCAAGGAGCACCTGGCCAAGAGCAAGTCGCCCAACGGCGGCATCAAGCTCACGATGGTGCACGTTTCGGGCCTGGAGCAGCAGCGCCGCTTCGCCCTGATCATGCTCGACAGCCTGAAGGCACTGAATATCACGTTGGACATCAAACCCCAGATCTGGCCCGACATGGTGGCCTCCTGCGCGTCGGCCCAGACCTTCCCCGACTTCTTCCCGGTCTACCAGACCGCCAATTACGGCGACCCGGACAACATCGCCTTTGCGGCCTACCATTCGTCGCGCAACGGCAATTGGCAAAACGCGGTGTACGCCAACCCGGAGGTGAATGCGTTGATCGAACGCGGACGCAGCGAACCCGATGTCAAGAAGCGCATCGCGATCTACGGCGAGATGCAGCGAAAGATCGTGGCCGACGCGCCCGACATCTTCGGTGTGTTGGAGCGGCGCAAGCTCGCGCTGCGCGACAACGTGAAGGGTTACTACTTCACCCCGGTCGCCTCGAACGCCATCGAGTGCCACACCTTGTCTATTTGATGTCCTTAACCAGGCCCATCCCCGGCTGTCACGGCCGGAGCGGGCGTTGCCCATGCTGCGTTTCCTCACCATCCGATTGCTGCTGATCCTGCCCGTGCTGCTGGGTCTGACGGCACTTGTGTTCGCGATCGCGCGCCTGTTGCCAGGTGATCCCGTGGCGTTGGCCGCAGGGCCCAATGCCACGCCGGCGGAGATTGCCGAATACGGCCGCCAGTTCGGACTCGACAAACCGCTCTGGACCCAGTACTGGACCTACCTCACCGGGCTGCTGCAAGGCGACTTCGGCGTGTCGTTGTTCACGCACCGTCCGGTGCGTGAAGACCTGATCGCATATCTGCCCGCCACGCTGGAACTGGTGCTGGCCGCGATGGCGCTGGCCATCCTGATCGGCATCCCGGCCGGCCTGTGGGCCGCTGTACGCGTCAATGCCTGGCCCGACTACCTGACAAGGGTGCTGGCGTTGGGCTCGATTTCGATGCCGCGCTTCTTCCTGGGGCTGGTGCTGCAACTGCTGTTCGCGATGTGGCTGGGCTGGCTGCCGCTAGGCGGGCGCTTCCCGATCACCGAGGATCCGCCCACGCTGATTACCGGCTTTCTGACAATCGATGCGTTGCTGGCCGGGAATGGCCACGCGTTCTGGGTCGCGTTGCAGCATCTGGCCATGCCGGCGCTGGCCATGTCCCTGTCGCCGCTGGCCACGCTGCTGCGCATGATGCGCGCCTCCACGCTGGAGGTGTTGCAGCAGGACTATGTGCTGACGGAGCGAGCGCTCGGGCTTCCGCAACGCCTGATCCTGCTGAAGTACGTGACACGCAACGCGATCTCGTCCACCCTCACGGTCACCGGGCTGTATTTCGGCTGGCTGCTGGGTGGAACGGTGCTCGTGGAAACCATCTTCGACTGGCCCGGACTGGGCTTGTACGCCACGCAGTCGGTCATCACCCAGGACTTCATGGCCGTTATTGGCGTCACGCTGGTGATCGGTGTGCTGTTCGTGGCGGCCAACCTGGTGATCGACCTGTTGTACGGGGTCGTGAATCCCAGGGTGAGGCTGGAATGAGCACAACCACCGCTCCGGTTGGCGGTGGCGATCTGCCACCCGCACGTAGTGCGCGCAGCGAGGCCATGCGCCGCGCCTTGTACCGTTTCCGCTCCAGCTGGCTGTCGATCATCGGTCTGGCGCTGGTGGTGTTCCTGCTGTTCCTGGCCCTGTTTGGCGGAGCCATCGCACCCTACCCGGAACACATCGCGGGCGCAGTGGACACACCAGCGCGTTTCCTGCCACCTTCATGGAAGCACTGGTTCGGCACAAATGAACTGGGTCAGGACGTGTTGTCCCTGGTGATGGGCGGTGCGCGCGTGTCGGTACTTGCGGGTATCGCCGTCGTGTTGCTGGGCGCGGCCGTGGGCACGGTGTTCGGCGCCGTCGCGGGTTATGCCGGCGGCTGGACCGACGAGCTGCTGATGCGCCTGGCCGACCTCAAGATCACCATTCCCGGCCTGATCCTCGCCATGGCTGTGGCGGCCGCGCTGGGAGCGGGCATCGTCAACATGGTGATAGCGATTGCGCTTTCTTGGTGGCCGGGTTATGCGCGCCTGGTGCGCGGCGAGGTGATCGCACGCAAGCAGGAAATGTTCGTCACCGCCGCGCGCGCTATCGGCGCCGGGCCGGGGCGCATCGTGTTTCGCCATATCCTGCCCAATGTGATGACCCCCGTGATCATCAAGATGTCGCTGGACATGGGTTTTGCGATTCTCACCGTGGCTTCGCTGGGCTTCGTGGGCATAGGCGTAAAGCCGCCCACGCCGGAGTGGGGCATGCAACTGTCGATAGCGCGCGGTTACATGCCCGACCAGTGGTGGACCGCGATCTGCCCGGGCGCGGCGATTTTCATCGCCGTGTTCGGATTCAACCTGCTGGGCGATGGACTGCGCGATGTCTTCGACCCCCGTTCCCGAAGATGAACGCTCCCCGAAGCGTTTTCAGCACCATGACCGAAGTCCCATCACCCTTGCTGCAGATCCGCGAACTGCACCTCTGGATGCGCAGCTTCGAGGGAGAGGCGCACGTGCTCGCCGGAATCGATCTGGCCGTGCAGCGCGGCGAGATCTGGGGCATGGTGGGCGAGACCGGTTGCGGCAAGTCGCTCACTGGCCTGTCAATCTCGCGCCTGGTCGCCAGTCCGCCCGGCCGCTACGCCCAGGGCGAGGTGCTGTTCGACGGCCGTGACGTGCTGAAGCTCGACGAGGAATCCATGCGCGGCCTGCGCGGTCGCCGCATCGGCATGATCTTCCAGGACCCGACCACCAACCTGAATCCGGTCTTCCGCATTGGCGAACAGCTCACCGACGTGGCGCTGAACGCTGCCCGGCACAGTCCCGAGATTCTGGGCCTTCCGGCCGGCGCCTCCCGAAAGGACCAACGCCGCGCCGCACGCGAGGTGGCGGCCCGCATGCTGGAAACGGTGCGCATCCCCCATGCGCGTGCGCGGCTGGACGACTACCCGCACCAGTTCTCCGGCGGCATGCGCCAGCGCGTGCTGATCGCGATGGCGCTGATCGGCCGGCCCGACCTGCTGGTGGCCGACGAGCCCACCACCGCGCTTGATGTGTCGGTACAGGCCCAGATTCTGGAGTTGCTCAAGGACATGGTGCGCGAGTTCGGCATGGCCGTGCTTCTGATCACACACAACCTGGGTGTGGTGGCCCAGAGCTGCACCCACGTGGCCGTCATGTATGCCGGTACCATCGTCGAGCGCGGCCCGGTGCGTGAGGTGTTGCGCTCGCCCACGCACCCCTACACGCGTGCCCTGTTGGCGGCCATCCCCACGCGCGACAAGAAACGCGGCGACCTGCAAGGTATACCCGGTGCCGTCCCGAATCTGGTCCACGCGCCGGCGGGCTGCCGCTTCGCCGCGCGCTGCCCGCGGGCCGACGCCTTGTGCCATGCGAAGCCGCCACGCCTGGAAGCCTCAGGGGCACCCGCTTGCGGGCACGATGTGGCCTGTTTCCATCCCCATGTCTGAGGCCGCGCCCATGCTCGAACTCGA
>Ga0209476_10001915_pt1 | contig 13958 bp, 12 predicted proteins | sample KloWWTrecipitate_FD_187179 | JGI IMG/M metagenome (GOLD analysis project Ga0209476, IMG submission 187179) | Active sludge microbial communities from Klosterneuburg, Austria, studying microevolution and ecology of nitrifiers - Klosterneuburg... | ecosystem: Engineered > WWTP > Aerobic digester... | reverse complement strand
GAGTACTTGAATTCGGTGGTCCCCAGGACGCTCAGGATGTTCCCATCGCGCTTCACCTTGAGCTCCCAGGTGATTTCCTTCTTCACGCCGTGGAGGTCCATGGTTCCCGTCAGCTGGAGCACCGTGTCCGTTGCCGTGAATTCCGCCGGCAGTCCGCTGATCTTGGTCGCGGTAAACGTCGTCGTTGGATACTTGGAAGTTTCCAGCGCGCTCTGTGTCCGGGTATCCCTGCGCGATTCGTCGCTCGTGAGCGTAGTCAGGTCCACCGTGAAGCTGGTCGGCTTCGACGTGTCGAGTCCGTTGGCGGTCAGGTGGAACTGACCGGTTACCCCCTTGGTCACGCCCTTCGCCGTTGATGACGTGGGCAGGCGCGCGATCTTCTCGGGCGCCAGGTACCACGCCTCCGACTGGCCTTCGATGATGCGGTAGCTCTTGCCCGCGTACGTTGACCCGCTTGCTCCGCTCGTCGCGGGCGTCTGGGCGGCCGTCGTGCCCGTCGCCTGGGTCCCGGCTGCCTGCGTGCCTGTTGCCTGGGTGGCCGTTTGGGCGGCCTGCTTCACATCATCGGTAATGTCCGCGGCCGAATCCTGGGCGCTGTTCTCTTCGCGGATGAAGAAATACCAGCCCGCCCCCAGTGCCACGACAAGCGCCACCGCTGCCACGGCGAGCCTGCCGACCATGCCGCCAAACAAGAATTTCACGACTCACTCCCCTCTCGCCAAATGTCCCCATCATCACTACCGGGCGGTAAGCGGCGGTAAACCCGCCGCGGCCGCGATCGGGTATCCTCCGCCGGTGCGCCGCCCGTTGCTCTTGACCCTTGCGCTTTGGTCTGTCGGGGCGGTGCTCCTGCGGTCCACGCTCCTGGTGCCCCAGTACTGTCCCGCGATCACCCCCGCCGGCGCGATGGAGGCATCGCGGTCCGCCGCCACATGGATCGAACGCAACCAGCTTCCCGATGGCAGCTACGTATATGAATACCGGCTCAGCGACAATGCGGACCTGGGTGGATACAACGTGGTCCGCCACGCCGGCGTCACCATGTCTCTCTACCAGCTCGCCGCCGCCGGCGAACCGACCGTCGTCCCGGCCGCCGATGCGGGCCTGCGCTGGATGAATCTGAATCTCTATCGAAACAACGGCTGGGCCGCCCTGCGCGATCCGTCGGACGGAAGCGTCCGGCTCGGCGCCAGCGCGCTCATGCTGGCCGGGGTGATGCAGCGCCGCTTCGCCACCGGTGAGACAACCTACGACGAGCTTGCCCGCTCACTCGCTCGCGGCCTGGTTGCCCTCCAGCTTCCCGACGGCGCTTTCCTCAATCGGTGGGATGTGACCGCCAACGCCCCCGCCCCGGGTGAGCGCTCGAAGTACGCCACAGGTGAAGCGTTCTGGGCGCTCACGCTGATGCACCGCGCATTCCCCGGTGAAGGCTGGGACGCCCCGGCTCGCCTGACCGCCGATTACCTCTCCCTGCACCGCGATGCCGTCGAAGACCAGAAATTCCCGCCGTGGGCCGATCAGTGGGCCGCCTACGGCCTCGGCCAGATGGCTACCTGGCCACCAGAGGACCAGCACATCGCATACGCGCGCAGCCTCGCCGAACGTTTCGGCCTGCTCATCCGCGTTGAGTCGCAGCGGCGCGACACGGGGTGGTCGGAGTTCGTCCACGGCCGCCAGGCGCGGGCGGCCGGCATGGGCACCTGGGTCGAGGGGCTTACCTCGCTTCATGCCCTCGCGGTGGCCGACCCGCGCCTCGCTGACCTCGAACCGAAGATCCGCGAACGTATCGCCTGCGGTGCGGGGATGCTAGCCGATCGCCAATTTTCCGGGACTGAAGCCCCCCGCTACGATGCCCCCGTCCGCGTCGAGGGCGCCTGGTTCACTGGCGGCCTCACCCGCATGGACGACCAGCAACACGCGCTTTCGGGCTTGCTCAGCGCATCACTGATTCTCCAGGGGGTGAAACCCGAGTGAGCGACTTCCTGCGCATTGCGGCCACGGTCTTCGTGGCCATCAGTCCCGCGGCGGTGGCGGTGGCCGCGGCGAGGCCCGGGTTGCGGCTCCCGCCGCGCGTCCTCGCCCTGGCCGTGGTCATCGCCGTGCTGGCCTATACCGCCGCGGCGGCTGGAGCCAATCGCCTGCTCGATGGCATCGACATCGAACCGGAGACGTTTCGGGTCTCGGCGGGCCTGGTGATGGCGGTCGGCGGCGTGTTCGCGGTGTGGTCGGGGAGCGCAGGATATGGCGGCGCTCTCGATTCTCGCTGGGCTGCACTCTTCCCCCTCGCGCTACCGATGCTCGTTTCGCCGGCCGGGCTGGCGGCCGTCCTGAGCCACAGCGCCGATGGCGACGCTGGCGCGGCGCTTGCGGCGGCCATCGCCGTCGTGGTGGTGGCCATGGTTGCCGTAGCATTCCGGGCCGGGCGGTTCGCGGCCGCCGATGCAACCGCCAGGTTCAGCGGCGCGCTCCTCATCGTCTTTGCCGGGGCGATGATTGTGGACGGGGTCCGCGCCGTGTGACGCCGCCCCTCCAGAACCGGGTCGACCCGTTCGGCGCAATTCATGCCGTCCCGGTGCGGGGGACGCTCATGGGCAACCGGGGCGGCTGCATGCACACCCCGGGCCAGCGCCTCACCGGGCGTCCCTGGGTGAACACCCGCTGGATCGCCTGCAGCCTCGACTACAAGGGCCAGCACCGCGAGGTCATGCAGCCCGGCCGGTATACCGAACTCTTCTTCCTCGACGAGGCGACCGCTTTTAGCGCAGGCCACCGGCCGTGCATGCTCTGTCGCCGGTCCGATGCCCGCCGCTTCCTGGCGGCGTGGGCCGAGGGCAATGGGGCGAGTGACGCGCTGCGCTCAGTCGATGCGCTCGATAGCGTCTTGCACGCCGAGCGCATTGACCCGGCGAGCCGCGGCCAGCGTGCCACCCGCACCTCGCTGCGTGGCCTGCCCGATGGCGCCATGGTCACCGTCGATGACGATCCCGCCCTGCCCCGGCTGCTCTGGGATGGAGTCCTCTGGCCCTGGAGCTTCGCCGGCTATGGTGACCCCCTTTCACCGAGCCGGGGACTTGCCGGCATCGAGGTCACCTTGCTCACACCGCCCTCCGTCGTGGAAGCTTTCCGGGCTGGCTACCGGCCGGCAGTGCACCCATCGTGCGCGGCCGCAGCCCAGTAATCCTGTCACTCGAGCGGGCCGCGGTTTACACTCGGTCTACACCTGCGAATCTTTCCGAACCGGAGCTGACCTATGTCCGGCCATTCCAAATGGGCGACGATCAAGCGCGCAAAAGGCGCGAACGATGCGAAACGCGGCGCCCTCTTCACCAAGCTCTCACGCGAGATCATCCAGGCTGCCAGGCAGGGCGGCGGCGACCCCGCCATGAACTTCAAGCTCCGCCTTGCAGTCCAGCGGGCCAAGGCGGCGAACATGCCCAACGACAACATCGAACGGGCCATCGCCAAGGCCACTGGCGCCGGCGGCGATGAGAACCTGGACGAAATCACCTACGAAGGCTACGGGCCTGGCGGCACGGCCATCCTTGTCGCCACCCTCACCGACAACCGGAACCGTACCGTGTCCGAGATCCGCCACCAGTTCAGCCGCGCCGGCGGAAGCCTCGGCGAAACGGGCTCCGTCGGCTGGCAGTTCGAGGCCAAAGGCGTCATCTCGGTCCTCGTGAACGCTCACGACCCCGAGGAAATCGCCCTCCGGGCCATCGATGCCGGCGCCGAGGATGTGGAAGTCCAGGGTGAGTCCGTCGAGGTCCGCACTGACCCCTCCCAGCTCGAAGACGTCCGCAAGACGCTCGAGGGCGCTGGCCTCGAAGTCGAGAACGCTGACTTCGCCATGGTCCCGAAGGTGTCGGTCGAGCTTGATGAGAAGGCCGCCCACCAGGCGCTGCGTCTCATCGAAGGCCTCGAAGACCTGGAAGACGTCCAGCGCGTCTATTCCAACGCCGACTTCACCGATGAGGTGCTCGCCAGCTATGGCGGGTAATTACCAGGCTCACGAGAACTTCATGAGCAAGATGGCCCCGTAGAGCGTTGCGAAGAGGGCGGCCGTGCTGATGACCTGTGTCACCGGGAAGCTCCAGGATGTGCTGCTATCTACAACGGCGGAGAGGCGGCGAAAGTTCCGTGAGGGGGTAGTACCGGTGACCAGCGCACGCCTCCCCGTCGTCTGGATCCCAGCGTGCTGCCTGCCGCCCCCCAGATCTGTTACCCCCTTCACGCTCGGGCGGTTTCTTCTCCAAGGTCGACGTGAGCCGGCAGTGGCCCGGTCGTTATCCCGCACTCGAAGACCCGCCGGAAGTGGTCGAGGAACAACTCCTCAGCCCGGTTCATCGGTACCTCACGTCCCAGAAGCGCCGCAAGGCTGGTCATCTGCACATCCGCCATCCCGCACGGATTGATCAGGCCGAACGGGCTAAGGTCGGCCGTAACGTTCACCGCGATCCCGTGCATCGAAACCCCGCGCCGGACATTGATCCCGACCGAGGCCACCTTCGCGCCCCCCGCCCACACACCCCGTCCCAGGTGCGACCTCTCTCCCTGCAGCCCCAGGTCCGCCATCATGCCGATGACCACCTCTTCCAGCCCGCGCACGTAGTCCAGTGGCCGAATGTCCCATTCGCGCAGCCCGATGATCCCGTAGACCACCAGCTGCCCGGGGCCGTGATAGGTGATATCGCCGCCCCGCTCCGTCTGCACAAACCCGATCCCGCTCGCGCTCCCCTGTGCGGCGTCCGGACGGAAACCCGCTTCCGGGTGGTTGCGCCCCAGCGTGAACACCGGTTCGTGTTCCGTCACCAGCAGCGTGTCGGGCGCCCCGTTCTCCGCTCGCGTCGCCTGCAACCGCCGCTGCAGCCGGTGGACCCGGTCATACGCCGTCAGTCCCAGGTTGTGGACGGTCACCTGGCGAAATACTGGAACGTCCACCGGTCCTCCCGTGGGCCGTGTCAGGCCAGGAGCCCGTATGGCTCCTCGAGCAGCATCCGCACCCGGGCAAGGAGGCGGGCGGCATCCCCAACCCCGATCCGCGAGCTCTCGTACGAGATCGTAACGCCAATCGACCCGGCCTGGTCCACACCGCTCAGCGTCGCCGCCAGTACATGGCCGGCCGTCAACACCGGCTGCGCCGCGCGGATGCCGAGTTCCCGGACCGATGTGAGCACCCATTCGCAGTCATCGAAGGCCCGGTCACCGCCGCTGGCCCGGGCGCGCACCGCCTCGCGGAAGTCCCGGCGAGACACCTCCGCCAGCGCCACGCTCTCGTCCGAGCTCGCCCGGACCAGGGTGAGTCCGGCGGGGCCTGAGGCAAGGCCGCACTCCTCCACAGCCCGCGCCAACGCCCGCAGGACAAGGTCCTCGATGATCGGCTCCGCCCCGGGGTCGTTCCATTCCCGCGCCAGCACGCGCACGGCGCGGTGCGCTTCGGCCACCGGTACCCCTACTTCCATGCTGAGCAGCCGGGAGTCCGCAGCGGCAGCCTCGCTGATCGAGGCGAACCGCTCCTCCCTGGTCGTTGGCGCGGGATGTGCTTCCGCATACGGCGGGTCCGGGTCGGGTTCCCACAGGCGCAGTCCCGGGATGGCCGCGCCCGCCTCCGCCAGCGGCATCACGAGACCCTCTCCCGTACCCGCCCTCGACCGGAACGGCACCACCACTGGCTCCTCAGGGCTGCCAGACAGGGCTCTCGCCGGCGCCGCCAGCGCGTCGCTGTGGTCCAGCACCATGCCCACTACGGCGCCAGGATGGCCGATGCCTCCCTCTGGACAGTGCTGTTGGAGGATGCCCGCCGCTGGCGCCGCCACGTCCACTGTCCCCCCGGACCTACCCTCCAGCCGGCACACGAGCGCCCCCACCTCCACCCACGCACCGTCCGGGTAATGCCACGCCGAGAGGACCGGCGCTGCGCCGTCTTCCCCTCCGCCGGGCGCCATGATTGGAACCGCCATGACCATTCCTCCGGGGCGGCGGGCATCCCCGCTATCGAGAGGATCGGCAGGTCGCGCCCCATCCGGAAGGGGCTAATCGTCCCGCGGCTCTCCGCGCTGCGCTACCCGGGAACCCACGGGAAACGCCACAATGACGCCCGCGAGGCCCACCGCCCCGGCAAGCACCATCTCCCGGTCACTGGTCAGGAGTCCCCACGCGATGAGCAACGCGCCCACAGCTGCGAGCACCCAGGGTAGCCAGCGGCCGAGCGGGAGCGCCGGGCGGGGCATCAGTCTCCGGCCGCCGTACTGCGCTCCCGCTCCTCGATGGCTGCCCAGTCCGCGTCGCGCAGTGGCTGCAGCTCACCCCGCCGGTGCGCCTCGTAAATGCGAAAGAGCACGTCTTTGTGCGGCCGGACGCGGCCAATCGGACAGGCCGCCCAGTCGGCTTCCGTCTCGTCACAGTAGCCCAGTCGCAGCTCGCCGCATTTGGGCTGCAGGTACCGGCCGATCTCCGGCGCCACCTTGTTCACCTCCGAGCGCATGAGTGCCGCCACCTTGCGGAACTCCCACTGCGCCCGTGTACAGAGCCGCAGGTCGCAAATGTGCAACAGGCTCTGGAAATTGACCGTGATCTTGAAGTTGGTATTCGTCGCGTTCGGCAGCAGGAAACGCGCGTCCTCGGCCGGGACGCCCGCCGCCACCATTTCCTCGTAAAGCTCCCCCACCCGGTCGAAGAGCTCGTCCATCCGGTTCTGCATCCCCGCTTTGCGGACGGTCTCGGGCACGGTGTAGGGGAACTCCCCCTCTTTGTACGTGACGTAACGCTGGCTCTGCTGCTCGAACGAAATGCCCACCCGGTGCCGCACGAACTGGTGGCTGAAAGCCCGGCTCACACCCGAGATGCCGAATTCGAACCACACCTGCTCCAGCGGGCTCGCGTGCCCGGTCTTCAGCCGTTCCTCAATGAAGTGCCGCATCTGCTCATCGGTAATGCGGTCGTCCTCGATCCGGGCGGCCACCTGCTGTGGCGTGAGCTGGCTGTAGCACGTGCGGTACGCCATGTAGAGCGACCGCACCGGGTTCTCGGAGTGCGAAAGGAGGGTGACCTGGATGGCCATACGGTTGCCTCCGGACGTGGTCTCCCCAGTATCACACGAAGAAATGCTCACGTGGGTGAGCGAAAGGCAACCTGTACGATCCCTCATCCCCTATGTCGATGTCCCCGCCTCCCCGCCGGCGGAATCTAATCGCGCCCTGGGCTACCATGGCCCGATGCTGAAAGACACGAACTGCGGGCAACTTCGACTCGCTGATGCCGGGGCCACCGTCCGGCTTGCCGGCTGGGTGCACCGCCGTCGCGACCACGGCGGGCTCATCTTCATCGACCTCCGCGATTCGAGCGGCCTGGTCCAGGTCGTCTTCAATCCCGAAAACGCTGCTGCCCACGCGGTCGCCCACCGAGCCCGTGGCGAATGGGTCCTCCAGGTCGAAGGCACGGTCGCCCCGCGCGATCCCGCCACCGTGAACCCGAACATGCCCACCGGCGAAGTCGAGGTCATCCCAACTTCGTGCGCGGTCCTCAACGAAGCCCTGACCCCGCCGTTCTATATCAACGAGCCGGCTGACGTGGATGAGCACCTCCGCCTCAAGTACCGCTATCTCGACCTGCGCCGGCCGGAAGTGGCCGAAGTTATCAAGCTGCGCCACGACGTTGTCTGGTTCATCCGCAACTTCCTCGTTGAGCGCGGTTTCTACGAGATCGAGACCCCGACGCTGATCAAGTCAACGCCGGAAGGTGCGCGCGATTTCCTCGTGCCTTCGCGGCTGAAGCCCGGCCACTTCTTCGCCCTCCCGCAGTCCCCGCAGATCCTCAAGCAGCTGCTCATGGTCGCCGGGTTCGAAAAGTACTTCCAGATCGCCCGCTGCTACCGCGATGAGGACTTCCGCGCCAACCGTGTCGCCGAGCACACCCAGCTCGACCTCGAGATGGCCTTTGTCGATGAGGCCGACGTGATGGACCTCCTCGAAGACCTCTACACCGAAATCGCCCGGCGCTTCGGGCGCGGCAAGCTCGCCGCCACCCCGTTCCCCCGCCTCGACTACCACGACTGCATGGCCCGCTACGGGATCGACCGCCCCGACCTCCGCTTCGGCCTCGAATTCGTCGACATCGCGGAGCCGCTCCGCGGTTCTGGCTTCCAGGTGTTCGCCGGCGCGCTCCAGGCCGGTGGCGAGATCAAGGCCATCCGCGTGCCCGGCAAAGCCGACATGACCCGCCGCGAAATCGACGAGCTGACCGAGGTCGCCCGCTCGGGCGGCGCCCGCGGCCTCGCCTACATCGGCTTCGCCGGCGCCGAGCTCCGCTCCCCGATCGCCAAGTTCCTCACCGAAGACGAGATCGCGGACATCAGGCGCCTCACCGGCGCTGTTGATGGCGACATGGTCTTCATCGTCGCAGACGCGCCCGCCACCGTCGCCCGCGCCCTCCACGAAGTCCGCACCGACCTCGGCCGCCGCCTGGGCCTGGTCGATGATTCCGTCCTCTCCTTCGCCTGGGTCACCGGCTTCCCCCTCCTCGAATGGCGCCCCGAAGAGGAGCGCTGGGACGCGACGCACAACCCCTTCAGCGGTTACCTGCCCGAACACGAAGGTCTCCTCGATGGTGACCCCGGCCGGGTGATTGCCCGCCAGTACGACCTCACCCTCAACGGTACCGAGGTGGGCGGTGGCTCCATCCGCATCAACACCCGCGCCCAGCAGGAGCGCGTGCTTCGTCTCATGGGCTACACCGATGAGCAGATGCAGGATCGCTTTGGCGTCGTCCTCGATGCGCTGGAGTACGGCGCCCCTCCCGAAGGCGGCGCCGGCATGGGCATCGACCGCCTGGTCATGTCGCTCATCGGCAGCGAGAACATCCGCGATGTCATCGCCTTCCCCAAGACCTCATCCGGCAGCGATCCCCTCATGGGCGCGCCGTCCGAGGTCGAGCAGGCCCAGCTCGATGAGCTCGGTCTCCGGCTCGCCATCCCCGAAGCCCGGGGGTAACGGACCGGTCCCGGAGTAAAGCCGGGTTTTCGCCGGGCGGGCACGCCGATGTGCGCGCCCGCCGTTCCCGTGTACGCTTTGACGCACCAGAGGGTCAGGGTGCGCGCATCTCGTCCGCCACGCGCCCTCCCGATCACCACCACCATTGGGAACGAACGCTGATGTCGAACCGCATGTTGACGCTCATGATGGGCATGGTCGCTTTCTTGATACTCGTGGTGGGCGCCGTCTTTGTCGTCGCCCTCGCCGGCGGCGGTGACGATGACGACTCCACTCCCGGGTCGAGCGACGACGAGCGGCCGCGGTCGAACGGGAAGGGCATCTGCAGCGGCAACTCCCTCATCGTCCCCGGTAGCGACCCCGCCAGCGTCCTTGACCCCATCCAGGTTGGCGATGTCGCCACCAGCGAATACGTCGTCGAAATCTTCGGCGGCCTCGTCACCCTCGATCCCGACCTCAAGGTCCAGCCCGATATCGCCCAGAGCTGGGACATCACGAATGGCGGCAAGACCTACACCTTCAAACTCCGCGATGACGTCGTCTTCCACACCGGCAATGCCCGCCGCGTCACCGCCGAGGATGTGAAGTACAGCATCGAGCGCGCCGCCGACCCGTCCAACGCCTCTCCCACCGTGCGCGCCTACCTGGGCAACATCGTCGGTCTGCGCGACCGCTACGAGAACAAGGCCGCCAGCGTCAGCGGCGTAAAGGTCATCGATGACCGCACCATCCAAATTGACCTGATCGAACCCTCCGACTACTTCCTCTCCGAACTCACCTACCCGGTCGCGTTCATCGTCGACCGCCAGCAGATCGAGGCGAACCCGCGCAACTGGACCCAGAAGCCGAGCGGAACCGGGCCCTTCAAGCTCGCCGAATTCAAGCCGGCCGAGAAGATCCGCCTCGTCCGCAACGACCGCTATCACCTCGGCGCGCCCAAACTCGATGAGGTGGTGTTCGAACTCGGCGGGGGCTCACTCCTCACCCGCTACGAGAACGACGAGATCCACATCGGCTACATCCCGGCCTCGCTGCTCGATTCCGTGAAGGATGGCTCGAACGCCCTGGCGAAGGAATACCGCCCCGTGCCGAACATGGCGGTCTTCTACTTCACCCTCAACCCCCAGAAGGCGCCCTTCGATGACCCGAAGGTCCGCCAGGCATTCGCCCTCACCATCGACCGCGAGACCCTGAATTCCGTCCTCCTCTACGACGCCTACCGGGTCGCCGATGGCTTCCTCCCGCCCGAGATGCCCGGTTACACCGAGTCCGTCTCGAGCTACGACTACGACGTCGACCGTGCCAAGCAGCTCCTCGCCGAGTCGAAGTACGCCGGCAACCTGCCTCGCATCGTGCTTTCGTACAGCGGCACCGGTGCAGCGCCGGGGGATCTGCTCGTCGCCGTCCAGGAACGCTGGCAGGAGACCCTCGGCGTCACCATCGAACTCCAGGCGATCGACAGCTCGGCCTTCCTCCGCGAACAGCGTCGCGGCAACTTCCAGATGCACTCTGATGGCTGGGCCGCCGACTATCCCGACCCGGAAGACTTCCTCGGTAAGCTCTTCGCGAGCGATAGCACACTCAACTACACCGGCTACAAGAACGCAGAGGTCGACCGCCTCCTGCTCGCCGCCCGTACCGAACAGGACCGCACTCGCCGCTTCGCGATGTACGCCGATGCCGAACAGCTGATCCTCGATGACGCGGTCGTGGTCCCCACCTTCTGGCCGGTCGAGCACGTCATCGTAAAACCCTGCGTGCAGGGCTATCCCAACGTCTCGATGACCGTGCCGAAATACCGGTTCGTGGAAATCAAGGCAGAATAGGCGCGATGGGCCCGGGGCTACTTGGCTATACCATTCGCCGGTTGCTCTGGGCCATCCCCGTCCTGTTCGTCATCTCCCTGCTGGTCTTCTACATGCTGCGCCTCGCGCCGGGCGATCCCGTTGACGCCATCCTCGGCCAGCGTTTCCAGGAGGATCAGGCCGCGGTCCTTCGCAAGAAGTACGGGTATGACCAGCCCATCCACGTCCAGTACGTCAAGTACCTCCAGAACCTTGCCCGGGGCGACCTGGGAGTCTCGATCCGCCACCAGCAGTTCACGGTCAGCGAAGTCATCATCCCCAAGATCTGGGTCTCCACCCGCCTGGGGCTGATTGCCCTGGTCATCTCGTTTACCCTCGGCATCTTCGCTGGCATCTACGCCGCGCTTGCTCGCGGCACCTTCCTCGATCCCCTGACCATCTCGTTCTGGCTGGCGATTGACGCCGTCCCCGTGTTCGTCGCCGCACCCGCGCTGATGTGGCTCTTCGCCCTCAAGCTGGACCTCGTCGGCCTCGGCTGGCGGGGCTTCGCAAGCCCGAACATCATCCTTCCCATCCTGGTGCTGTCTCTGCCCGGCACCGCGGGCATCGCGCGTTTCGTTCGCGCCTCAGTCCTTGGCGTCCTTCAGGAGGACTATGTCCGCACCGCCCGCGCCAAAGGTCTGCCCGAACGCACCGTCGTCTTCACGCACGTCGCCCGCAACGCCCTCCTGCCGCTCATCACCGTCATCGGGCTCTCACTGCCGGGGGTGGCCGGCGGCGCCCTCATCGTCGAGCAACTCTTCGGCATCCCCGGCATCGGCCGCGAAGGCTTCGATGCCGTCCTCGCTCCCGACTTCGACGTGATCCTCGCCCTCGTGCTCTTCGGCTCGCTCCTCTTCGTCCTCGCGAACATCGCCGTCGATATCCTCTATGCGGTCATCGACCCGCGCATTCGCCTCGGCGCGGGACGGGGCTGAGGCCGTGAGCGAAGAGGCCGTCATCACCCCCGCCGTGCCCGAGGCGCACCCGGTTTCCCCGGGCCGCCGGATGGTTCGCACGCTCCTTCGCAAGAAGCTCGCCGTCCTTGCGTTGATCTACCTCAGTCTCTTCTACTTCTTTGGGATTTTCGGGCCGCTGCTTGCCCCTCAAGACCCGTATGAGCAGAACCTCAGCGCCGAAACCCGCCTCCAGGGCCCTTCCGCCGAGCACTGGCTCGGGACCGATCGCCTCGGCCGGGACATCGCAAGCCGCGTGGTCTATGCCACCCGCACCACCGTGGTCTTCACAGTTGTCGTCCTTATCAGTGGCAGCCTCTTCCTCGGCCTTGGTCTTGGCCTCCTCGCTGGCTACCGGGGAGGCTGGGTGGATACGCTCATCATGCGCGTTGGCGAAGTGATGGGCGGTCTGCCCACCCTGCTCCTGATGCTGGCCATCACGGCCGCCTTCCGGACCCGGATCAACGATGTTTCCTTCTGGCTTGAAGACCACACCTGGCTCGGTGATGACGCGGCCACCGTGACCAAGTTCGGCATCATCGTCCTCGCCACTCTCCCCTTCGCGTGGATTGGGAGCACCCGCATCGTCCGCAGCCAGGCCCTGGCCATCCGCGAAGAAGCCTACGTGCTTGCCGCCGAGGCCATGGGGGCCGGTACCTGGCGCGTCGTCTCCCGCCACATCCTCCCGGGTGTCATGCCCCTGTTCATCATGGGCGTCTCAGCCGGCATGGCCGGCACCGCCGGCGCCGAGGTCACCCTCAGTTTTCTCGGCCTCGGTATCGATCCGCCCACCGCCAGCTTCGGCAGCCTCATCGCCGATGGCGCCGGCCCCCAGACCCTCGAACGATACCCGCACCTGTTGCTCGCCCCGGCGATCCCCGTCGCCCTCTTCTTCTTCGCCTGGAACCTCCTCGGCGATGCGCTGGTGGATCTCCTTTCGCCCCGCGGTCACCTCAACGGATAGAGCTCTGTTATGAACCGCACTCTACTTCCGGGCAGGCCCCGGCGGGTCTGATATACTCGGAACGGAGGATCTGCTCGCCCCGTGAAGGTAACCCTCGAACGGCTTCCCGAAAGCCGCGTCCAGCTGCAAATTGAAATCGACCAGGACCGCCTGGAGAAGTCGTTGGATTCCGCCTACAGGCGGCTCGCCCAACGCAACCGGTTCCCTGGTTTCCGCCCCGGCAAGGCGCCCCGCCCCGTCGTTGAGCGCGCCTTCGGCCGTGAAGGCCTCATCCGCGAAGCCCTCGACAAGCTTGTGCCCGATGCCTACAACGAGGCCATCGAAGCGGAAAACGTCGATGCTATCGGTCAGCCCGATCTCGCTATCGACCAGCTCGAACCCGTCAAGTTCACCGCCACCGTACCCATCCGGCCGACCGTCGACCTGGGTGATTACCATGCCATCCGCGTCGAAAAAGACGCCGTAGAGGTCACCCCGGAGATGCTCGACGAGCAGGTGCTCCTGCTCCGCCGCCGCAACGCCGTCCAGGTCCCCGTCGAGCGGCCCATCCAGTGGGACGACTTCGTCATTGCCGACATCAAGGCGTCCGCCGACGGCGATGAGTTCCTTGAGGACGAAAACGCCGAATTCCCGCTCCGCCAGGGCCAGGTGCTGTTCCTCCCCGGCCTCGCCGAGGCGTTCATCGGCCTCAACAAAGGCGACGAGACGTCCGTCGATATCGAGGTCCCCGAGGACTTCCGCCTCGAGCGCATCCAGGGCAAGACGGCAACCTTCTCCCTGGCGATCCGCGAGATCAAGGAAGAACAGCTCCCCGAGGCCGATGACGAGTTCGCCAGTTCGATCAACGCCGACGAGTTCCCCGATATGGCCGCCCTCCGCGCCCGCATCGAGTCCGAGATGCGCGCTTCGCTGGAAAACGACGCCGAGACGCGCTTCCGCAACGCTGCTGTCGAGAAACTCGTCGAAGGTGCCACGCTCGAGTACCCACGCGTCCTGGTCGAAAACGAGATTGAACACCTCGTCCGCGAGGCCATGGGCAATAACCAGCAGCAGTACCAGACCTACCTCCAGCAGGCCGGCCGCTCCCACCAGGAGTTCCGCGAAGGCTGGAGGGAGTCCGCCGAGGCCCGCCTCCGGCGCTCGCTCGTCCTCAGCCAGCTCGCCGAGACTGAAGATCTGGACGTTTCGGCCGAAGAGATAGAAGAGG
>Ga0209476_10001913_pt1 | contig 13962 bp, 14 predicted proteins | sample KloWWTrecipitate_FD_187179 | JGI IMG/M metagenome (GOLD analysis project Ga0209476, IMG submission 187179) | Active sludge microbial communities from Klosterneuburg, Austria, studying microevolution and ecology of nitrifiers - Klosterneuburg... | ecosystem: Engineered > WWTP > Aerobic digester... | reverse complement strand
TGCCCACCCGCCGCCGCGCCCTCCTGGTGATCCTGCTGCTGGCCCTGCTCGGGCTGGCGAGCCTGGTCGTCGCGCTGGCGGCGGGCAGCCTGCCCGTTTCAGCGGCGGACATCGGCCGCGCCCTGCTTGGCGACACCACGGTCGTGGCAGCGGAAGTGGTGCGCGAACTACGCCTGCCGCGCGCGCTGGCAGCCTTCGCCTGCGGCGGACTGCTGGCGCTGGCCGGCGCGCTGATGCAGGTGCTGCTGCGCAATCCTCTCGCCGATCCCTACGTGCTCGGCATCTCCGGCGGCGCCTCGGTGGGGGCGCTCTCTGCCATGCTGTTCGGGCTGCCGCTGCTGCTGGTCAACGGTGGCGCTTTTGCCGGCGCTTTGGCCGCCACGCTGCTGGTGTTCGGCCTGGCGCGCGGCGATGGTTCGTGGACGCAGACGCGGCTGCTCCTCACCGGCGTCATCGTCGCCGCCGGCTGCGGCGCGGCGGTGGCGCTGATCCTCTCCGTCGCTCCCGAGAACAAGCTGCGCGGCATGCTGTTCTGGCTGATGGGCGACCTCTCGCATGCCGCCTCGCCCTGGCCGGCGCTGCTCATGCTCCTGCTGGGCCTTCTCGCCGCGCTGCCCTTCTCGCGCGATCTCAACCTGCTGGCGCGCGGCGACCTGACAGCGCGCTCGCTCGGCGTGCCGGTGGCGCGGCTGCGCGGCGGCGTCTACGTACTGGCGGCGCTGGCGACCGCGGCGGCGGTGACGACCACCGGTTCAGTGGGTTTCGTCGGCCTCATTGTGCCGCACCTGGTGCGGCTGGCCATCGGCAACGACCAGCGCGTGCTGCTGCCGGCCGCCGCGCTGGCCGGCGGCGCGCTGCTCACCCTGGCCGATACCCTGGCGCGCACCGTCGTCGCGCCGCAGCAACTGCCAGTCGGCGTGTTGACGGCGCTGATCGGCGTGCCGGTATTTTTGTATCTCCTGACGCGCAGTCCGCGCGGAGGCGCATCATGACCGCGCTGCTGTCCGTCCGCGAGCTCGATGTCAACATCGGCAGCGTGCGCGTCGCCGCCGGGCTCGGCTTCGACCTCGCCTCCGGCGAACGTCTCGCCATCCTCGGCCGCAACGGCACAGGCAAGACCACCCTGCTCAACACGCTGGCAGGGCTGCGCGAAGCGGAATCGGGATCGATCGAAGTCTGCGGCGAAGGCTACGAAACGCTCGGCTCCCGCCGCGCTGCCCAGTTGCGCGGCCTGCTGCCGCAGGGCCACCTCGACGCCTTCCAGTCGACGGTATTGGAGACGGCGCTGATCGGGCGCCATCCGCATCTCGGCCGCTGGGACTGGGAGGGCCGCGAGGACGAACGTCTCGCGCGCGAGGCGCTGGCGGCGGTGGACCTGGCCGGCTTCGGTGCGCGCGAAGTGCACACCCTCTCCGGCGGCGAGCGCCAGCGGCTCGCCATCGCCGCGCTGCTGGCGCAGCAGCCGCGCCTGTACCTGCTCGACGAGCCGCTCGCCCACCTCGATCTCAACCACCAGATCGCCGTGCTCGAACTGCTCTCGCGGCGGGCGCGGGAGGACGGCGTCGGCATCGTCATGGTGCTGCACGACATCAACCTCGCCCTGCGCCATGCCGACCGCGCCCTGCTGCTGTTCGGCGAGGGCCGCACGCTGGAAGGGCCGGTGGCGGCGGTGCTCACCGCCGACTCGCTGTCGCGCCTGTACGGCCATCCGCTGCGGGAGGTCCCCGATGGTAACGGGCGGCATTTCGTTCCGGTGTAGGTCGGGCTTCAGGCCGACTTGGGCCGCTGTTGTCGGGCTGAAGCCCGACCTACGGAACGGATCGTGGTCGACGCGAGCGTGCCGTCTCCAGGTGCTGGCACAGCCGCTCGATGCCGTCGAGGATGCGCGGCGTGTGGCGCTGCAGGTGATCGGGATGCACGAAGAACAGGTTGTCGCGGGCGACCGCCGTCAACGACGGCCAGCGTCGCCACTCGTCCAGCCACTCGGGGCGCGCGTCGCCCATGCCGCTGGCGACGATGGTTTCCGGATCGGCGGCCAGCACCGCCTCCACCGTCACTGCCGCCGCCATCGGCTTCAGCGCCGCGAAGACATTCTCGCCGCCACACAGGCGGATCGCATCGGAAATGATCTGCCCGCCGCCGACGGTCATCAATGGCTGGTTCCACACTTGGTAGAACACGCGCACCTTCGACCGCTCGCCGTAGCGCGCGCGCAGCGCCGCCAGCCGCTCGCGGAACTTCGCCGCCACGGCGCGCGCCTCGCCGGCGCCGGTGAGCGCCCCCAGGCGTTCCAGGTCGGCGGGCACATCCTCGATGTGTCGGGCTTCCGTGACCACCACCGGCAGGCCGATACCCTTCAGTTTTGTGACGTGGGAGGCGATGTTGCCGGACTCCCAGGCGAGGACGAGGTCGGGCCGCAGCGCCGCCACCGCCTCCAGGTCGAGCTTTTCGTAGCCGCCGACGAGGGGAATTCGCTTCGCCGCCTCGGGGTAATTGCTGAACTCCACCGTGCCGACGACGCGCTCACCGGCGCCGATGGCGAAGAGGTTTTCCGTGATGTGCGGCGACAGGCTGACGATGCGCCGGGCCGGCTGGGCCAGGCGCACCACTTGTCCGGCGTCGTCCTTGACGGCGATTTCCGCCAGTACGGGCGAGGCGGTCAGCAGGACAATCAGGCAGAATGCTTTCATAGGGAGAACATTCTACGATGAGCGAAGGGAATCCAACCGAAGGAAGTGCAGAACCCGGCGGGATGAAGGAGCTGATCCTCGGTGGCGCGCGCTCCGGCAAGAGCGCCTATGCGCAGCGGCGTGCGACGGCGTCCGGCCTGCCGGTGACGGTGATCGTCACCGGCACGGCAGGCGACGACGAAATGGCCGCCCGCATCGCGCATCACCGTGCAGCGCGGCCGGCCGAGTGGCGCGTGGTCGAGGCGCCGCTTGAACTGGCGGCGGCGCTGCGAGCGCATGCCGCGCCGGGGCGCTGCCTGATTGTCGACTGCCTGACGCTGTGGCTGATGAACCTCATCGACGGTGACTTCGTCGCCGAGCGGCAGGCGCTGCTCGATGCGCTGCCGGGACTGCCCGGCGAAGTGCTGTTCGTCGCCAACGAGATCGGCCTCGGCATCGTGCCCCTCGGCGAGGAGACGCGCCGCTTTCGCGACGAGGCGGGGCGCCTCAACCAGGATATCGCCGCCGCCTGCGAGCGCGCGACCTTCGTCGCCGCCGGGCTGCCGCTGCCGCTTAAGAAAGAAAACCCATGAAAGGAAGACCATGAAATTCGACATTACCGCGCCCGACGACGCCCTGCGCCCTGCCTTGCAGGCAAAGATCGACGGTAAGACCAAGCCCCTCGGCGCGCTCGGCCGGCTGGAGGCCCTCGCCCTGCAACTCGGCCTGGTCCAGCAAACGCTGTCGCCCGAACTGCGCGCGCCGCACATCCTCGTCTGCGCCGGCGACCACGGCGCTCTCAGTGACAAAAGCGGGGCCGGCATCTCGGCCTTTCCGCAGGATGTCACCTGGCAGATGGTGGAAAACTTCCTCGCCGGCGGCGCCGCCATCAACGTGCTGGCGCGCCAGGGCGGTATCGAGCTTGTCGTCGCCGATGCCGGCGTCGCCCACGACTTCGGTCCGCGTGAAAACCTCGTCGACGCAAAAGTCAGTCCCCGTGGCACGGCGAGCTATCTGGCAGGCCCGGCCATGACGGCGGAGCAGTGCGAGACGGCGATGGCGCGCGGCGCCGAAATCGTCGCCGGCCTCCATGCGCGCGGCTGCAACGTCGTCGGCTTCGGCGAGATGGGCATCGGCAACACGGCTTCGGCCTCGCTCATCACGCATTTCCTGGCGGGGATTCCGCTGGAGGACTGCGTCGGCCGCGGCACCGGACTGGACGATGCCGGCGTGGCGCGCAAGCTGGCCTTGCTGCAACAAGCGGCGGCGCTGTATCGCGGCGATTTCACGCCGCTCTCCGTGCTGGCGCAGTTCGGCGGGTTTGAAATCGCCATGCTGGCCGGCGGCATGCTGGCCGCCGCCGAACGAAAGATGCTGCTGCTCATCGACGGCTTCATCGTCACTTCCGCCCTGCTGGTGGCGGCGACGCTCCATCCGGCGACGCTGCAGTACTGCGTCTTCTCGCACCGCTCGCAGGAGCGCGGCCACCGCTTGCAGCTCGAGCACCTCGGCGCGCGGCCGCTGCTCGATATGGACCTGCGCCTGGGCGAGGGCACGGGGGCTGCGCTGGCCTGGCCGCTGGTGCGCGCGGCCTGCGCCTCCCTCAACGAGATGGCCAGCTTCGAGTCGGCCGGCGTCAGTGAACAAGTCACTCCCTCTCCCCCGGAAACGGAGGAGAAGGCGGGGGTGAGGGGGTAGTTGGCACATGTTGCGCCAGGAAGCTGAAGCCTTCTTCGGCGCCGTACGCTTCTTCACGCGCCTGCCGGTGCCGGCCTGGGTCGGCCACTCGCAGGGCGCGCTCGACCGCGCGGCGCGCTACTTCCCGCTGGTCGGCATCCTCGTCGGCGTCCTGGGGGGACTGACTTTTCTCCTGGCGGCCTTCGTCCTGCCGGTTTCGCTGGCTATCCTCCTCAGCATGGCGGCGACGCTGCTGGTCACCGGCGCCTTCCACGAGGACGGACTCTCGGATGCCGTCGACGGCTTCGGCGGCGGCTGGAGCAAGGAACAAGTGCTGGCGATCATGAAGGACTCGCGCATCGGCAGCTATGGCGCCATCGCCATCGGGCTGATGCTGCTGGCGAAATTCAACGCCCTCCATGAACTGCCCGACGAGTGGATCGCGCCGGCCATCGTCGCGGCGCATGCCGCCTCGCGCTTCTGCTCGACGACGCTGATCTTTGCGCTGGACTATGTCCGCGACGACGACTCGGCGCGCGCCAAGCCGCTCGCCGTGCGCATGGGTGCCGGCAGCCTCGCCGTCGCAGCGCTGTTCGGCTTCGCGCCGCTGGCGCTGCTGCCCTGGGAAGCCGCCCTTGCCGGCCTGCTGCTGGCGGCGCTGACGACTTTCCTCGCCGCGCGCTATTTCGTCAGGCGCATCGGCGGCTACACCGGCGACTGTCTCGGCGCCACGCAGCAGGGCGCCGAATTGGCGATCTATGTCGGCATACTGGCCGTCGCATGGAACTTTTCCTGATTCGCCATCCCGAGCCGGACGTGCCCGAGGGCACCTGCTACGGCCGCAGCGACATCGGCCTCGCCGGGGATGCCGCGGTTTCAGCGGCGCGCCTGCGCGGCATCCTCCCGGCCGGCATCCCGGTCTACACCAGCCCGCTTCGGCGCTGCCGCAGCGTGGCCGAACAGCTTTCACCGACGCCGACCGTCGACGCGCGACTCGTCGAAATGCATTTCGGCGAGTGGGAGATGCGGCGCTGGGACGAGATCGAAAAATCCGCCTTCGACGCCTGGGTCGCCGACATCCTCAATTTCGCGCCGCCCGGCGGCGAATCGGCGGCGCAGATGCTGGCGCGCACCCTGGGCTTCCTCGATGAATTGCGCACGAGCGAGGCGCCCGCCGCGGCCGTCGTCACCCACGGCGGCGTGCTGCGCGTACTCTTCGCCCACTGGCTGGAAGTGCCGCCGCGGCGCTGGCCACGCCTGGTCTTCGAGTTCGGCGCCGTCAGCAAGGCGGTCCTCGGGCGCAAGGATTTGCGCGTGGAATACCTGAATCGCAAGTAAAATTGCGATCCATGAAGGTCATTTCAACCGAAATCCACGACGCGCTGATCCTCGAACCCAAGGTCTTTGGCGACGCGCGCGGCTTCTTCCTCGAGAGCTACAACAAGCGCGTGCTGGCCGAAGCGGCCGGCATCCGCGCCGAGTTCGTGCAGGACAACCATTCCCGTTCCGCCCGCGGCGTGCTGCGCGGCCTGCATTACCAATTGCAGCAGCCGCAGGGCAAGCTGGTGCGCGTGGCGAGCGGCGCGGTGTTCGACGTCGCCGTCGACATCCGCCGCAGTTCGCCGACCTTCGGCAAGGTGGCCTGCGTCGAGCTGTCGGATGCCAACCAGCGCATGTTCTGGCTGCCGCCCGGCCTCGCCCACGGCTTCCTCGTCGTCTCCGAATCGGCGGACTTCCTCTACAAGACCACCGATTACTACGCGCCGGAGCACGAGCGTTGCATCCTCTGGAACGATGCGGGGCTGGCGATTCCCTGGCCGCTGACGGGCGCGCCGAATCTCTCCGCCAAGGACGTCAACGGCGTGCCCTTTGCCGTGGCGGAGCTGTTTCCGTGAATATCCTGCTGACGGGGAAGAACGGCCAGGTCGGCTGGGAGCTTGCCCGCACCCTGCTGCCGCTCGGCCACGTCACCGCCTGCGGTCATGGCGAACTGGAACTCGCCGATGCCGCCGCCGTGCGCCGCAAGCTGGATGAAGTGCGGCCCGACGTCATCGTCAATGCCGCCGCCTACACCGCCGTCGACAAGGCCGAGAGCGAGCCCGAGTTGGCCGAGGCCGTGAATGCCGCCGCGCCCGCGCTGCTGGCGCAGGAGGCGGCGCGGCGCGGCGCCCTGCTGATCCATTATTCGACCGACTACGTCTACGACGGCGCCAAGGCCGCGCCCTACGTCGAGACCGATCCGACCGGGCCGCTCGGCGCCTATGGCCGCAGCAAGCTCGCGGGCGAGGCGGGCATTCGCGCCGCGGGCTGTGACCACCTGATCTTCCGCACCAGTTGGGTGTATTCCGTGCGTGGCGCCAACTTCCTGCGCACCATCCTGCGTGTCGCCGCCGAGCGCGAGGAACTGCGCGTCGTCGCCGACCAGATTGGCGCCCCGACCTGGGCGCGCCTCATCGCCGAGGCGACGGCCCACGCCCTGCGCCAGGCGATGCAGGAACGCGGCAGCGGAAAATTCGCCAGCGGCGTCTTCCATCTCACCACTGCCGGCGAGACGAGCTGGCACGGATTCGCCTCCGCCATCGTCGCCGGCCGCGACGGCCTGCGCGTGAAGGCGGTGACGCCGATCACGACCGCCGAATATCCGCTCCCCGCGCCCCGTCCGGCCAACTCGCGCCTGGACACCGGCGCCTTCCGCGCCCGCTTTGGCTTGGCGCTGCCCGACTGGCGCGACTGCCTGCAACTTTGCCTCGAGGAAATCCCGCAATGATTCTGGTCACCGGCGGCGCCGGATTTATCGGTTCCAACTTCGTGCTCGACTGGCTGCGCGAGACCGGCGAGCCGGTCGTCAATCTCGACAAGCTCACCTACGCCGGCAATCCGGAGAACCTCGCCGGCCTGTGCCCCGAAGGAAATCCCTTTGGGGGACGCGGCGACAAGCGCCATGACTTCGTCCAGGGCGACATCAACGATGCCGAACTGGTCGGAGAATTGCTGGTGCGTCACCAGCCGCGCGCCATCGTGCATTTCGCCGCCGAGAGCCATGTCGACCGCTCCATCCATGGTCCGGCCGAGTTCATCCGGACCAACATCAACGGCACGTTCACCCTGCTCGAAGCGGCGCGCGCCCATTGGTCGTCGCTGTCGGGCGAGGCGAAGGCGGGGTTCCGCTTCCTGCATGTGTCGACCGACGAGGTGTACGGTTCGCTCGGCATGGACGATCCGGCCTTCGCCGAGACGCATCCCTACCAGCCGAACAGCCCCTACTCGGCCTCCAAGGCGGCGTCCGACCATCTCGTGCGCGCCTACCACCACACCTACGGCCTGCCGACGCTGACGACCAACTGCTCGAACAACTACGGCCCCTACCAGTTTCCCGAGAAACTGATCCCGCTGATCCTCCTCAACGCCATCGCCGGCAAGCCGTTGCCGATCTACGGCGACGGGCTCAATGTGCGCGACTGGCTCTATGTCGGCGACCATTGTTCCGCCATCCGCGCCGTGCTGGCGAAGGGCCGCCTTGGCGAGACCTACAATATCGGCGGGCGCGCCGAGATGACCAACCTCGCCGTGGTGAAGACGCTGTGCGGCCTGCTCGACCAACTGCATCCCGGCTCGCCGGTGCTGCCGCACGAGAAACTGATCACCTACGTCAAGGACCGGCCCGGCCACGACCGCCGCTACGCCATGAACGCCGACAAGATCGAGCGCGAGCTCGGCTGGCGGCCGGCGGAGAGCTTCGAGAGCGGCATCGGCAAGACGGTGCGCTGGTATCTCGACCATCAGGAATGGACCGGCCGCGTCGCCAGCGGCGCCTATCGCGACTGGGTCGCGCAACACTATTCGGACTGACATCATGGGAACGAACAGAAAAGGCATCATCCTCGCCGGCGGCTCGGGCACCCGGCTCTATCCGGTGACGCTGGCGGTGTCGAAGCAGATGCTGCCGATCTACGACAAGCCGATGATCTACTACCCGCTGTCGACCCTGATGCTCGCCGGCATCCGCGACATCCTCGTCATCTCGACGCCGCAGGACCTGCCGCGCTTCGAGCAGTTGCTCGGCGACGGCAAAAGCTGGGGCTTGTCGCTCTCCTACGCCGTGCAGCCGAAGCCGGAAGGGTTGGCGCAGGCCTTCCTCATCGGCCGCGACTTCATCGGCGGTGCGCCCAGCGCGCTGGTGCTCGGCGACAACATCTTCCACGGCCACGACCTGGCGGACGATCTGCAGGGTGCGGCGGCGCGCACGCACGGCGCCACGGTGTTCGCCTATCCCGTGCACGACCCGCATCGCTACGGCGTGGTGGAATTCGGCGCCGACGGCCGCGCGGTGAGCATCGAGGAGAAGCCGGCCAAACCGCGCTCGCGCTACGCCGTCACCGGCCTCTACTTCTACGACGAGAAGGTGGCGGACATCGCCGCCAGCCTGAAGCCCTCGCCGCGCGGCGAACTGGAAATCACCGACCTCAACCGCCGCTACCTGGAGATGGGAGAGCTCAATGTGGTGATGATGGGCCGCGGCCACGCCTGGCTCGACACCGGCACCCACGAATCCCTCATCGAAGCCTCGCATTTCGTGCAGACTATCGAGAAGCGCCAGGGCCTGAAGATCGCCGCGCCCGAGGAGATCGCCTGGCGCATGGGCTACATCGATGCCGCCCAGTTGCGCCGCCTCGCCGAGCCGCTGCACAACAGCGGCTATGGGCGTTATCTGCTGAGTGTGCTGGAAGAGGGCTGATTCAATCCTGATGTCGCCGTGCCGCGGCGACTGACTTTCCTGCGCTGCTCAGTGCGCCTCGTCCCAGTTTGCGCCGACGCCGACCTCGGTCACCAGCGGTACCGAGAGCTGCGCCACGCCGGCCATGAGTTTGGGCAGTTCGCGGCGCACATCTTCAAGTTCCGCTTCCGGCACTTCCAGCACCAGTTCGTCGTGCACCTGCAGGATCAGCAGCGAGGCCATGCTGTTTTCGTCCAGCCAGCGCTGCACGGCGATCATGGCGAGCTTGATGATGTCGGCGGCCGTACCCTGCATCGGCGCGTTGATGGCGGCGCGTTCGGCGGCTTGGCGCCGTGCCGGGGCGGCTGACTTTATCTCCGGCAGCCAGAGGCGGCGGCCGAACACCGTTTCGACATAACCCCTGTCGCGGGCGAGAAGACGGGTGGACTCCATGTAGTTCGCCACGCCGGGATAGCGGGCGAAATAACGGTCGATGTAGGCCTGCGCCGCCTGCCGCTCCAGGCCGAGCTGGCGCGCCAGGCCGAAGGCCGACATGCCGTAGATGAGGCCGAAGTTGATCACCTTGGCGTAGCGGCGCTGCTCGCTCGTCACCTCCGCCGGCGCCGCGCCGAACACTTCGGCGGCGGTGGCGCGGTGGATGTCCTCGCCGGCGGCGAAGGCGTCGAGCAGCCCCTTGTCGCCCGACAGGTGGGCCATGATGCGCAGCTCGATCTGCGAGTAGTCGGCGGAGACGATCTTCGCTCCTGGCGGCGCGACGAAGGCCTGGCGGATGCGCCGGCCCTCCTCGCTGCGGATGGGGATGTTCTGCAGGTTGGGGTCGGAACTCGCCAGCCGCCCCGTCACCGCCACGGCCTGGGCGAAATTGGTGTGCACGCGGCCGGTGGCCGGGTCGACCGAGCGCGGCAGCTTGTCCGCGTAGGTGCTCTTCAGCTTGGCCAGGCTGCGGTAGTCGAGGATCAGCTTCGGCAGCGGGTAGTCGAGCGCCAGTTGTTCGAGCACCTCCTCGTCGGTGGACGGCGCGCCGGAGGGCGTTTTTTTGAGCACCGGCAGCTTCTCGCGCTCGAAAAGGATTTCCTGGATCTGCTTGGGCGAATTGAGGTTGAAGGGCTGCTTCGCCACGGCGTGCGCCTGCGCCTCGATCTCCATCATGCGCAGGCCGAGTTCCTGTCCCTGTCGCGTAAGCAGCGCGGCGTCGATGAGGACGCCGTTGCGCTCGATGCGGAAAAGGATCTGCATCACCGGCATCTCGATGTCGCGGTAGAGCGCTTCCAGGCGCGGCTCTTCGGCAAGCTGCGGGTGCAGCGCCTCGTGCAGGCGCAGCGTGATGTCGGCGTCCTCGGCGGCATACTCGGCGGCGCGTTCGATGTCGACCTGGTCGAAGCCGATGCGCCCGGCGCCCTTGCCGGTGACTTCGTCGTACTTGATGGTCGTGATCCCGAGATGGCGCGCGGCGAGCGAATCCATGTCGTGGCCCTTGTCGGATTCGACGACATAGGATTCGAGCAGAGTGTCGTGGGCGATGCCCTCGAGGCGCAGGCCATGGTTGGCCAGCACGTGCATGTCGTATTTGAGGTTCTGGCCGACCTTGGCGTGGCGCGGCGATTCCAGCCAGGGCTTGAGCCGCGCCAGCGCCTCGTTGAAAGTCAGTTGCTGCGGTACGGCGGCATAGCGGTGGGCGAGCGGCAGGTAGGCGGCCTCGCCGTCGGTGACGGCGAAGGACAGGCCGACCAGGCGCGCCAGCATGGGATCGAGGCTGGTGGTCTCGGTGTCGAAAGCGGTCAGTGGCGCCGCGTCGAGCTTTTGCAGCCAGGCGTCGAAGTGCTCCCAGGAAAGAATGGTTTCGTAGCCTTTCCGGTGATCGGTGGTGCCTGTAGGCGCCGGTTTGCCGGCGATTGGCGGCTGCATCGCGGGCAAGCCCGCTCCCACAGGGCTGTCACCTTGCACCTCGCGCAGCCAGGTCTTGAACTCCAGTTGCGCGAAGAGCTCGGCGAGCCTGTCCTTGTCGGGCGGTTGCGGCGCGAGGTCTTCCACCTTCACCGGCAGGTCGAGGTCGCAGACGACGGTGACGAGCTTTTTCCCCAGCGGCAGGAAGTCGAGGTGCTTGCGCAGGTTCTCGCCGACCTTGCCGCCGATTTCATCGGCGCGGGTGACGATGGCATCGAGGCTGCCGTATTCCTGCAGCCACTTCGCCGCCGTCTTCGGCCCGACTTTCTCCACGCCCGGCACGTTGTCCACGCTGTCGCCGACCAGGGCGAAGTAGTCGACGATCTGCTGCGGCCCGACGCCGAATTTCGCCAGCACGCCGGCTTCGTCGAGCACCTCGCTGCTCATGGTGTTGACCAGCCGCACGTGCGGATTGACCAGTTGCGCGAGGTCCTTGTCGCCGGTGGATACCACGCACTCGATGCCCCGGCGGCTGGCTTCCCGCGTCAGCGTGCCGATGACGTCGTCGGCCTCGACGCCGTCGATCGCCAGCAGCGGCCAGCCCAGTGCACGGATGCATGCGTGCAAGGGTTCGATCTGGCGCACGAGATCGTCGGGCATCGGCGGCCGCTGTGCCTTGTAGTCGGGATACCACTCATCGCGGAAGGTCTTGCCCTTGGCGTCGAAGACGCAAGCGCGGTAGTCCGCCTTGAAGTCGCTATCCAGGCGGCGTAGCATGTTGATGACTCCGTACACCGCGCCCGTCGGCTCGCCCGCCTTGTTGCGCAGGTCGGGCATGGCGTGGAAGGCGCGGTAAAGGTACGAGGAGCCGTCGACCAGCAGCAGCGTGGGCATAGGGATTTCAAAAAACAATGAACAACAAGCTTCGCAACGTCACCAACCCGCAGACGGGTGGCGCTTCGCCGACGGCGCGCGAGTCGTGGCGCCTGTTCGGCATTATGGCAGAGTTCGTCGAGGCGACCGAGCGTCTGGCGCCGATTCGCCCGGCCGTCTCCATCTTCGGCAGCGCGCGGCTGAGTCCCGATCATCCCTATTATCTCCAGGCCGAAAAGGTGGCGCGGCTGCTCTCGGATGCCGGCTTCTCGGTGATTTCCGGCGGCGGGCCCGGCATCATGGAAGCGGCGAGCAAGGGCGCCTTCCACGGCAAGAGTCCCAGCGTCGGCCTCAACATCCAGCTGCCGCAGGAGCAGCAGAGCAATTCCTACCAGGACATCTCGCTTTCCTTCCGCCACTTCTTCGCACGCAAGGTGATGTTCGTCAAGTTCGCCGCCGCCTACGTCGTGCTGCCGGGCGGCTTCGGCACGCTCGACGAGCTGACCGAAGCGCTGACCCTGATCCAGACCGGCAAGGGCCGGCGCATTCCGCTGATCCTGATGCATGCCCCATTTTGGGGGGGGCTGCTTGACTGGTTCCGCGAAAGGCTGGTGGCCGAGGGCATGATCGCCGCCGAAGACCTCGACCTGCTGCAGGTGATCGACGAGCCGGAGCAGGCGGTCGACGCCATCTTCAAGCACTATGAAGGACGGGGCTTCGGACCCCTCCCGCACGAGCACGAGCTGCTCCTGAACCTCTGATACAATCGCCCCGACCCCAATTAGGACAAAGCCATGCGCCGCCTGCTGATTTCCTGCCTGTTTGCACTTGCGCTGCCCGCCGCGGCGCAGGATCGTCCTGCCCTTCAGCCGATCCCCGAACCGCCGCCGCCCCCGCCGGGCTACCAGCCCGATCCGGCCCTGGAGCCGCAGGTGACCATCATCAAGCGCGGCGAAGACAAGGTCGAGGAATACCGCATCAACGGCCGCCTCTACATGGTCAGGGTGACGCCGCCGCATGGCGTGCCCTACTACCTCGTCGATGACAAGGGCGATGGCCGCATGACGCGCCAGGAACCGATGGATTCCGGGCTGCGCGTGCCGATGTGGGTGATTGGCACGTTCTGATCCGAAGCACCATAACAACAGGGGAGGGGTAACCATGGCTGAGCAGAATCCGTTTCTCGTACCGGGCGGTAGTGCCGAGCAGGGCGGTGCAGCGTTCGATCCCGCCGGTCGCAACGTGGATGCCGGCCGCGGCCTCGAATGGATCAAGCAGGGCTGGCAGCTGTTCGTCAAGAACCCCGGCATGTGGATCGCCATCGCCGTCATCCTGCTGGTGATCGTCATTGTGCTCAGTTTCATCCCCGTCATCGGCAGCCTGGCGGCGAACTTCCTCATGCCGGTCTTCGCCGGCGGCATCCTGCTCGGCTGCAAGTCGCTGACGGAGGGCGGCGACTTCGGCATCGACAGCCTGTTTGCCGGCTTCAGGCAGAACACCACCAATCTCATCCTGGTCGGCGTGTTCTACCTGGTCGGTGTGATCGCCATTACCGTGCTGGTATTCCTCATCGGCGGCGGCGCCGCCCTGACCGGCGGATTGATCGGGCACGGCCCGGGCGTCGGCGTGGCGATGGGCGGCTTCTTCCTGGCCATGCTGGTCATGCTGGTGCTGCTGGTGCCGCTGGCCATGGCCGTCTGGTTCGCCCCGGCGCTGGTGGTGTTCCGCAATGTCGCGCCGCTCGAAGCCATGAAAGCCAGCTTCTTCGCCTGCCTGAAGAACATCGTGCCCTTCCTCGTCTATGGCGTGATCCTGTTCGTGCTCTGCATTGTTGCGATGATTCCCTTCGGCCTCGGCATGCTGGTGATGGTGCCGGTCATGATGGGATCGGTCTATGCGTCGTATGTGGAGATATTCGAGTAATCGTCACATAGCCGCCGCAGCCTTGCGCTGCGGCGCCCCCCGTTGAATGCAGGCTCGCAAACTTCCCGCCATCTGCGGCTGGCAATGGATCGTCGAGGGCTTGCGCCTGTTCCGGAGCAACCCCGCGCTGCTGACCTTCCTGGTCTTCGGCTACTGGCTGACGCTGGCGTTCCTCAATCTCGTGCCGATCCTCGGCGTGGT
>Ga0209476_10001909_pt1 | contig 13976 bp, 12 predicted proteins | sample KloWWTrecipitate_FD_187179 | JGI IMG/M metagenome (GOLD analysis project Ga0209476, IMG submission 187179) | Active sludge microbial communities from Klosterneuburg, Austria, studying microevolution and ecology of nitrifiers - Klosterneuburg... | ecosystem: Engineered > WWTP > Aerobic digester... | reverse complement strand
CGAAGGCGCCATTGTGCGCCCGTAACAATCGTCCAAGGTTATCCCGAAGCGATCAAATACCGCCGAACAGGAACCAGTAGCGCTCGCGCGGGATCGCCGCGGCTTCGACCTCGGGCTCGAACACAAACGGCCCGGCCGCGAACATCGCGCGCAGGCGGTCATCCCAACCGCGCAGGCGCTGGAGCAGGTCCTGGGTCTGTGACACATCCTCGCGCAACAGCTCGAGCTTGAGCCGGAGGTGGGCCTGGGCGAGATAGCCCGTGTGTTGCGCGGGGGCAGGCGCCCGAGGTTCTCTCCGCGGCGGCAGATCCTCCAGCCACATCGACATCGATTCGAGCCGGCTCTTGAATTCGCGGCGGGCCTTGGCCTCGTAGAGCTGGGGAACCCGCGCCCGGATGCGGGTAACGGCAGCCCGGGCGTCGACGAGGATGGCTTGCTCGGGTGAAGCGAGCGGGGCTGGGCCGAGCCGCCAGGCCGTCTCGAGCCAGGTTCCGATCGTCAGCGCCGGCATTTGCATGCCGCCAATGCCGCCGACGGGAAAAAACAGCACCTCGGCATGGACATACTCGTCCATCTGCTCCCCGGCAACCCGGGCAAAGGTGATATCGGGTTTCCAGTTCATCGATCCCTCCTCGCTGAGCCTCAATCACGCAAGCGCTGCGCGTCGGTCCGCGCGCCGCGCCCGCTCGCATAGATCTCGGTCCACACCGCGCTCTGGCGGACCACAATGCGCCGGGCCGGATAAAGCAGCACGGCGATCAGTCCAAGCGCCGCCAGCGCGGCTCCGGCCCATAACAGCGGGTCGCCCGGAGCATAACGTAATGCGACGACACCGCCATACAACGGATCGAGCTCAATTAGCGCGTCGCCCAGATCGATCTTCGCGCCGAGCGGCCACTCGCCGAGGGCGTTGCCCGAGGGCAGGCGCGCAGCGCGCAGCCGCCCCTGCGGCATTGCGGCGTCCGGCGAAGCGACAAAGAGCACCAGCCGGGCCTGGTCCACCAGGATCGCCAGCTCGGGCTCATTCGCCCGCAGCGCAAAAATGACCGAGGTGTCGGCCGGGGCGTAGCTGGACGTGGTCAGGGTGAGCGGATTGCGGGCCGCATCCAGCGCGGTCAGGCGGTACTTTGGCGTTAACTCAAGCAGTTGGGCGGTGGCGCCATATGCGCTGGCGGGCGGCCCCCCAACCGCCAGCGATACAACGGTGTCGTTCAAGCGCAGGCTGGCCACCCGCGTGTTGCCATCGACGGCGATCAGATTCAGGCTGGAGAGGGGGCCATACGACGGGAGCGCGACCGCGACGCCCGTGTCAACCTGGCGGTGCGGAAGATCCCAGCCGCGCAGGCCATTCCAGGCCGCGCCGATGGTGATCAAGGCCAACCCGAGGTGCAGCCCGGTTGAGAAGATCAGGGGAATTGGCCCGCGATCCGCGCTCAACACCCGCGAAGCGCCAGCGGCTTCCTCCGACACCTGGCGAATCTGGTAGCCGGAAGTCCGCAAGCGCGCAATGATCCATTCCATCGCCGGCGCGTGCTCGGTGACCCGCAGACGCGCCTCATCCTCCAGACCGGTCGGCGGGCGGATCAGGCGCCGGATCCGATCAGCCAGACGCATGCCAGCCAGGCCGCCCAGGATGGCCAGGGCCAGGCGAAACCAGAACGCGCGAAACACGTTGAAGAGGCCGAGATCGGTCAGCGCGGCATAGGCCGGCCCGGCCACATCCCGGGCCTGGGCCTGCCAGCGGCTGAAAGCCAGGGCGTCCTGCTGCCCTTCCAGCGGCGACTGCGGCAGCCAGAACGCGGCCGCGAAACCCAGACACAACAGGACGCACACCGGCGCGAGCAACCCGTCGGAGGTCAGCAGCTGCCATGCCTGCCGCCAGCGATCATTCTGCTCCAACGCATCCGGCGCGCCGGGCAAAGCAGGCACGCCACCGCGGGAGGATTCGGGCGTGGGGGTGTCGGCGGGTCGAGGCGAAACAGACTGCATGCTGGCTGGGGTTTATGACTGCCTCAGTCTCCCCTAAACTCGTGGCATTATAGGTCTGGGGAGAGCGAATGAGGTAATTCTCCCGGGTCGTCAAATCGGGATGACAATAGCCCCACCGCGAAGAGGAAACATGAACCACAAACGCATCATCGCCACACTTGGCTTGTCTCTGCTGATCCTTCCGTCGCTGGCCTGCGGCGTGTCACTGCGCGCCCCCGACTTCCTGAACAACATCATCGCCACGCCGACGGCCGCTCGGCCCGCCCCCTCCGCGGCGCCGCAATTGCCCCCGGCGGCTGATCCCGCCAAAAGCAATCCGCCCGCGCCGGCGCCGGCGCCGGGCCAGGGTTTCGCCCCCACCCCCACCGCGATCCCCGATGCGGAGCGCGGGCTGCTCGACCAGGAAGAGAAGGTCCTGATCAATCTGTATCAGCGCCTGAATCCCTCGGTGGTCTTCATCCAGGTTACGGTGGCATCGACGACCCGCAACACGGCCCCCAGCTCGGGCAGCGGGTCCGGCTTTGTCATCGACAAGAAAGGCAACATCGTCACCAACAACCACGTGGTGGCCGGGGCCACCCAACTGAACGTGCGCTTCGCGGACGGCACGATCGCCAAAGCCAAAATCGTCGGGACGGATACCTATGCCGACCTGGCCGTGATCAAGGTTGATGTTCCAGAGAGTCAACTCGTGCCCGTTGAGCTGGGTGATTCCGCGACTCTCAAGCCCGGCCAGAAAGTGCTGGCCCTGGGCAACCCGTTTGGCCTTGAGGGCTCGATGACGACCGGCATCGTCAGCGCGATCGGGCGGACCCTGAGCGAGGGCGGCACTGCCAATTCACCGGGCTTCAGCAATCCCGAGATCATCCAGACTGACGCGGCGATCAACCCCGGCAATTCAGGCGGCCCGCTGTTTGACATGCGCGGCCGGGTGATCGGGGTGAATTCGTCAATTCGGACCGCGAACTCGACCGGCGGCCTGGGCGGGCAGCCCTCCAATTCCGGCGTCGGGTTTGCGGTGCCCGTGAACACCGTCAAGCGGGTGGCCACCCAGTTGATGGAGACTGGCCAGGCCCGTTATCCCTATCTGGGCGCCTCGCTCGGTCCGGTCGACGCCCAGGTCGGTGACGGGCTCAAGCAGGGCGCGATTGTCTCGAACCTGGTCGCGGGCGAGGCCGCCGAGCGGGCCGGGCTCAAGGTCGGCGACATCATCACCGCCTTCAATGGGCAGGCAATCAAGGATCCGGATGCCCTGATCGGCACGATGCTGTCCACCGCCAAGGTCGGGGACACCATCACCCTGACGATTGTGCGGGCCGGCAAGGCCCAGGACGTCAAGGTCACCCTCGGCGAGCGGCCGCGCTAATCGCCGACCCGCGTATGGCGAAAAATCCACCACGACGTGGTGGATTTTTCGCCATATAATGATGGCATGATTGGTCGCAGGCTCATGCCCCTCGTTCAAGAGGCGCTCACGGCCGCGCCGGTGGTCATCCTGCAGGGCGGTCGCCAAACGGGTAAGAGCACCCTGGCATCGCAATTGGTCGCGGAGCGAGGCGATGCAGCGGTGTATCTCACGCTCGACGACGAGACCGCCCAAGGCGCGGCCCGGCGCGATCCGCAGGGCTTTCTGCGCGATCTGCGCGGCCGTAACGCGGTGATTGATGAGGCCCAGCGCGTACCGGAGCTCTTCCTGCCCATCAAGCGCGAGGTGGATGAGCATCGTGTGCCCTGGCGCTTTCTCCTGACTGGCTCGGCCAATGCGCTCTTCCTCCCCCGCCTCGCGGAAGCGCTGGTCGGGCGCGCGCAGTTGTTCACGATGTGGCCCCTGGCCCAGACCGAGATCGAGTCCGGTGCCCGCAATCTGGTGGATGACGTCTTCGCGCCCGAATTGCCCGACTTCGGGTCGATCGCCACATCCCGAAGCGAACTGGCGCGCCGGATTGTGCGCGGGGGGTTTCCCGAGGCCCACACGCTCACCACGGCCCGCCTGCGCGCGAACTGGTTTCGGGCATACGTGACCTTGCTGCTACAGCGCGACATCCGTGCGCTGTCCGATGTGGAAGGCCTCGGCGAGATGCCGGCGCTGCTCTCTTTGCTCGCCTCGCGGGCGGCTAATCTCGTCAATGTGTCAGATCTGGGCCGGTCGCTCGGCCTAAAGGCGACAACCTTGCGGCGCTATTTGAGCCTGTTTGAAGCGACCTATCTCACCCGCGCGCTGCCGGCCTGGTATGTGAACTTGGGAAACCGAGTCTTCAAGGCCCCGAAAATCCTGCTATCCGATACGGGGCTCCTGTGCCATCTGAACAATGCCGATGAGACGCGCCTGCTTGCGGAGCCGGCGCTGCTCGGGCAGGCGCTTGAGAATTTTGCAGCGATGGAGCTGCAAAAGCTCGCCTCCTGGAGCGATCTGCAGCCGGCGCTGCATCACTTCCGCGGCTACGACGGGCGCGAAGTCGATGTCGTGTTGGAAGCCCGAGGCGGCGGGGTGGTCGGGGTGGAGATCAAAGCCAGCGAATCCATCACCGATCGCGATCTCAGCGGTCTGCAGGCGCTTTCGGATGCGGCCGGGAAAGCATTCGTGCGGGGCATCGTGCTGTACACGGGCGCAAAGCGGATTGCGCTTGCGCCCAAACTCTACGCGGTGCCGCTCTCCGCGCTCTGGCTATAGACCGGCGAACCGTATCCGATCTGCCGGAGAGACCCCCGTTATGACAAGCTGACCCCGGCGTCAGGCAGCTGTCAGCTTCATCCGGCCACGTTGGGCATAGGATGGTTGCAGACGTTGGCCAAACAGCCTAGCGCAAATGCCGAAAATCGGCTAGGCTTGGGGCCCAACGCACTCACATCACCGCACCATGAATCGCAGCGCCATTGTTGCCTTTGGACTTGTGCTGGGCCTCGGAGCAGGGCTTGCCACCCAACCGACCCGGGCGGATACGCCTGATCCGGGCATGTCCGCCGTCGACGGAGTTGACGCGCCCGAGGCGACCTGCCTCAGCGGCACGCTTCAGGCAGACACGCTGGTCGCGCCGCCGCGGGCGTACACCAATACCGTTGTCGCCCTGGTCAACCAGGTCGGCTGCGCAACGGATGCGACTGCCTCTTTTTCGAGCGCCTGGGGCGCGCCGCCAAACCAATCGCAGCCGCTCTTGTCAGGCGAGTCGACCGAGTTCGCGTTCGTCAACCTCATCCCGGCCGGCACGCTCAGCGGGACCCAAATCAATGCCATCGTCGCCGTGCAGTATCCGTTCGCCCCGACCTGGCGGAGGACCTTCACCCAGACGCTCATCGCCCGCTATGCGCCCTCGGCAACTCTGGCGCCGTCCGGCAATACCATCGATGCGCCGCCGGGGACCTTTGTAGTGATCACCCAAACGCTGAGCAACGGCAGCAATATCGCAGAGGCCTTCGCGATTGAAGTGTCGTCGGGCTGGACGACCTACCCGCTCAGCGACACCCAGGCGCGAGGCGTTGGGCAGAGCGGGAGTTTCCCGGCCGCGCTGGTCGCGTTCCCGGGCGGACTCCCCCACCAGGCCTCGACGATGCTCTACATCACCGCGACCTCAGGCCTGGGCGCCGTGGCGTACGGGCAGACCCTGCTGCGCATCTATGATCCGCCAACACCGACCCCGACCCCAACACAGACGCCGACCGACACGCTCACGCCGACGGCGACAAACACGCCGACGGCGACACCCACAGATACAGCCACACCCACCAACACGCCGACTGCAACGCCGACCGATACGCCCACGCCGACGAACTCGCCGACTGCGACGCCCACTGACACACCCACACCCACCAACACGCCCACCGAGACGCCCACCGCAACACCCACTGACACGCCCACGCCGACAAACACCCCGACGGCAACGCCAACCGACACGCCCACACCGACAAACACCCCGACCGCGACGGCAACCCACACGCCCTTGCCGATCCGATATGTCTATGTCCCACGGATATTTCGCGATTACACGCCGCCAACGCCTACACCCACCGCCACGGCAACCTTCACACTAACCATGACGCCGACACCCACTTTGACGCCCACGGCGACGCCGACCGTCACGCCTACGTCGACGCCGATTCCAGGCGACGCGTATGAGCCCGACAATGACTGCGCCTCGGCGAGGACCCTCCAAGTCGGCGAAGTGCAAACCCGCACGTTTCAACCCGGTCCGGGCGGCGGTATCACAGACACAGACGTGATCCGGATTGACTTCCCGAGTGCGCCGACGAATCGGGTCTATGCGATTTATGCAACGGGAACAGGCCCGGCTGCCCATCCCATCGGCGAGTTCTTTGAAGGCGCGTGCGCGACGGGCACGGCTTATCCGTTTGATATCGGCACTGAGGTCGAAGCGCCTCCCAATTCGAGTCGGACCATATTTCTCGGGCTGCGCAATGGCATCAATAGCAACAGTGCCGCGTCTCAGTACACTGTCTTTGTTACGACACATTCTGCGACAGAGAGGGGCGCCGGTGGTTTACCTCTGTTTCGGTTTGGCGATGTTTCCATCGTGAGGGCTCCATGAAACGCGGTTTCTTGAAGATGACAGCATTCGTGCTGGCCGTGGCTGCGAGCATTCCTGTGATCACACTGGGCCAAACGCCATCGCCGACTTCAACGCCTGAGCCGACGTCAGTGCCCACTGCGACGCTTCCGCGCATCGTTCTTGCAACGAACACGCCGATTCCCACCGCAACGCTGCCGCGCATCGTGCTCGCAACGAACACACCCGAACCCACCTCAACGTTTCCGCTCATCGTCTTCCCATCGAACACGCCGATCCCCACCGCGACCCCCATCCCGCCCACGGCTGCGCCCGCCGTGGTCGCCCAACCCACCCAGCCGCCGACACCAACACTCGTTCCACCGACGGCTACATCCACCCGGACTTCCGTCCCGCCACCGACGCAGCCGCCACCGACCCTCACTCCAACGCAACGCCCTCCCGCGGCACCCGCCGGCCGGGAACCGCGCGAAATCAGCCGGCTCGACCCGCTCGATCCCGAAGTCATCCTGGTAACCGGGACCGTCTGCTTCGACGAGAACGGCAATGGAAGATGCGATGCAGCCGAAGCGCCCGTGCGCGAGACCCGCGTCACCAGCGTGGATGGCAGCTCGCTGTCCTTGACCGATGACCTGGGCCAGTACGTCCTGCGGGCCAAGGCCGGCAGCGGCATCTCAGTCGTTCCCCCCGCCGGCTACCGCGCCCTGACCACGACCGTGCCGGCCCAGGCCCGGATCGACTTTGTGCTTGTCGCCGACCGGGCCGCGCTCCCGACCAGCCCGCCCGCGGCCCCCACCCTCGCGCCGACGGCGGCGCCCACCCTCAACACCTCGCTTGGGGCGCGGATCTCCGAGTTGCTCATCTACGTTATTCTGGGCGGGCTGATCATCCTCATCATCCTGTCCAATCTGCGGATCAGCGGCGCGATCGATAACCTGCGCCGGACCCAGCTCGCCATCGCCGAGCAGACCAGCCGGGCCGACCTCGCCGCCTGGCGGAGCGATCTCGAGCAGCGCATCCAGCGCGAGTGGGGCAACGTGGCCGGCCAGCAGATCGCCGACCTGCTCGGCGAGTCGATCCGGATCAATGAGCGGATGGGCATCACCGGCGTGGCGGCTGAGCCTGCCCCGCGTTTCGCCGTGACCGACGCGCGCGGGCGCAAGTTCATCTTTACCACCAGTGTGGCCTCGCTGCGCGAGCTCGGCATCATCGGCTGGCGCGACCGGGTCTCGCGGGTGACCGAGTCCGGCTCAGTGTCATTGGCCCAGGCGCTATGGGACTACGTCGCCACGCATGGCCAGATCAACATCGTGGTGCCGCGCAGCAGCCCGTGGTACGTGGCGGTGCGCGATCCGGCCCGCTCGACCTTCGACCCGTTCCAGGCGCTCAAGCGCTGGTCGGCCCTGCGCGCCGTGCAGCGCGCGGTACGCAATACGGGTCCATGGCGACCGCCGGAAGCGCCCGCCAGTGACCCCTCCATCGTCGTCTCCCGCGCGGGTCAGAGCGCCCAGGCCGAGATCGACCTGCATCCCATGCCGTCCCCGATGCTGCAACCCATCCCGCTCCCGCCCCGCCCGCCGGTCAGCCCCACCGCACTGACCGAAGAGGTAACCCCGATCTCGGTGGATTCGATCGGCCCGGATGAACCACGCTGACAGCCAAAAACAGCCATCGAATCTGCGCCAATCTGCGTTAATCTGCGGACAAAACCTGCCGCCCCCGTGACAGGCCAAGCGGACGCGGACCTGGATTGATCCGCAGATTAACGCAAATTAGCGCAGATTGCGTATTTGTGCCTTTGTGTCTTTGTGGTGAAAACCAGTGGTCGTCATTGGCGCGACTTGACACCCGCCTACAATTGGCCTATGGTGCAGCGGGCGGACTGCCTGCCAACACCATGACACTGCGAATCACCGAACTCGACACCACCGACCCGCGCGCGGTCAATCGCTTCATCGACCTGCCCTTCCGGCTGTATCGCGACAACCCGTACTGGGTGCCGCCCATCGTCGACGACACCCGGCTGATGCTCAACCGGCGCAAGAACCCCTTCTACGCGCACAGCGAGGCCGCGTTCTTTGTCGCCGAGCGCGATGGCCGGCAGGTTGGGCAAATCGCCGCCCTGGAGAACCGGCATTACAACGCGCACTGGAAGAGCCAGACCGCCAACTTCTATCTGTTTGATTGCGAAGACGACCCGGAGGCGGCCCGCGGCCTGTTTGGCGCCGTTGAGGCCTGGGCCAAATCGCGCGGGTTGACAAAAATCGTGGGGTCGAAGGGCTTTCTGCAGGGCGACGGGCTGGGCGTGCTGGTCGAAGGCTTCGATCATCATCCCGCCATCGGCATCCCGTATAACCACGCCTACTACGGCCCGTTGATCGAAGGCGCGGGCTACACGACCCAGCGCGACTTCATGTCGCTGTATCTGCCCGGCCAGCCCAAGCTCCCCGAGCGGGTGTTCGAGATCGCCGAGAAGATGAAGGCCCGCCGCGGGTTCTCGATCAAGACTTTCGCCAACAAAGCCGAGCTGCGCGAATGGATCCCCCGCATCGTTCAGATCTACAACGACGCCTTTGAGGGCAATTGGGAATTCAACCCGGTGACCGAGGCCGAGGCCAAGGTCATCGGCGACCGGCTGATGCAAGTTGGCGAGCCGCGCCTGATCAAGCTGGTGATGAAAGGCGATGCAATCGCCGGCTTTCTGTTTGGCTTTCCCGACCTGAGCGACGGTATCCGGCGGGCCAAGGGCCGTCTTTTTCCGTTGGGCTGGCTCTGGATCCTGCGCGAGTTCAAGCGCACGCGCTGGCTGAACCTGATGGGCGCCGGCATCCTGGCCCCCTATCGCGGGCTGGGCGTCAATGCCATTCTGTACGCCGAGATGTTCCGGTCCATCAGCGACGGGCGCTTCGAGCACGCCGATATCGTCCAGATCGAGGAGACCGTCCTCACCCTCGATGACGCGCTGCGGATGGGCGCTACGATCTACAAAAAACACCGGATCTACGAGAAGACGTTGTAAACCGGGCAGTCGCTGACGTTGACTGTCCCACGCCTCCGGTTCCGGCGCCGCTCTCACCAGATCCCCGGGAGCAGGCGAGAGCGCACCCGGACGGCATAGTCGGCGTATCCGGGCAGTTCCGCCCTCAACGCGCGGTCCTCCAGCGCCGTCCGCGCGACCAGCATGGCCACGCTCACCGCGCTGAGAGCGAGGGCGGGCCAGGAGCCCAACAGCACAGACACGGCCGCCTCGTAGGCGATCACCCCGAGATAGGCGGGATGGCGGACAAAACGGTACGGTCCGCCGGTCGCGACGGTGTGGCCGCGCTCGGTCTGGATCCGGACGACCTGGGAGAAGAAGGCATTGGCCGCCGTCGCCCAGACGAACAGCCCATACCCGAGGGCCCCCGCCGCCAGCGCGATGAGCCGCGCCGCCGGGGAGAACCCGCTCGACCATCCATAGCGCTGGTCGAGCCCGGCCACGATGTAACGGATCAAGGTCACGAGCCCTATCAGGCCGACGATGGCGGTGTCCCATCGTTTTGCGCCAGTGCGCCGCTCCAAGCGCTCGGCCAGCAGATCCGGGTGCAGCCGAATGATGACAAAGCCCGTCCCCGCGAGCCAGCCCAGCGACACCGCCAACGCCCCCCAGGCCGGCCACCAGTCCAACGTTCCAGCCGGCCAGAACAGAACCACGGCCATCCCGAGGATGCTGAGCGTCTCGCGTAGCAGGTAGCGGCGTATCAACCTAATGACATGCTATTCCCGGGTCGGCGCCATGTCAACCAACCGATGGGATTGATCGGTTTGGTCCGATACGGCACATTGGGCGCAAATTGAGAGACGATATGGGGCGATCTGGGTCATACTCAAGCACAACTCATTATGATGAATCCTCATTCGCCCAGGCGTCCGAATTCGTCCGCACTTATTGGCGCGCTTCTGACCGCGTTGCTCGCGGGTTGCGCCGATCCTGTGCCCGCGCAACCGACCGCTGATCCCCCAACCCCGGTTCCGGTGACGCTTGCTCTCGTAACCGCGATTCCGGCGACTCTGGCGCCGACGGCAGCAGCGCCAGCGACCGCTGTTCCAGCGACCGCTGTTCCAGCGACCGTGACCCGGCAATTGCCAACGGCAGTTCCGGCCACCGCTGTTCCAGCGACGGCGACCAAAATACCTCCCACGCCTGTCCCGCCCACACCCACCCCTGTCCCACCCACGCCTACGCGCGTCCCACCCACACCGACGCGTGTGCCGACCGCCGTTCCAGTGAAGGCGACAGCCGTGCCCACAAAGACCATCGGCGCGTGCGCCGCCCTGCCGGCGGCGTTCATGCTCGCGACTTTCGGAAAGTCAATTGGGGCCCCAGCCCAGAAACCCGGCGAGCAATTCGGCGGTACCCAATGCCAGTTCATCTCCAATGACGCGCTGGTGATCGTCGACCTCACCACCGGCGGACGCGCGATGGTTCAAACCATGCTCGACGCGGCCGTGGAAAATGGCCCCGTCTACACTGCCGTCGACGGCATTGGGGATGAAGCCTGGATGGCGATCGATACGGGTAACGGCAAGAGTCTCGCCGTTAACGCGATCGTGGCCGTGAATGAGCGGGTTGTGCGAGCGCTCATCCTGGGCAGCTACACCGAGGCCGTCACCCGCGACAAGATGAATGCCCTGATCAAGATCGTCCTGGGGTTGAAGTAGGCAGACGCCAGTCGCGGCGAAGTACGCGGCCGATTCTGGCTATTTCTTCAGCCCATCTGAACATTTCACACACAATCGGACGATAGCATCGGGCGCATGACATCCATCCGCATCACCGCAGTCTCCCTGACCGCCCTGGCAGTCATCAGCCTGGCCGCCTGCGCACCCGCGGCGACACCCGCGCCCGCGGCGACATCCACCCGACCGCCGGCCACTGCTGCGCCGGCGGTCGCGCCCACGACGGCGGCCGCGCCCAGCGCTACCCCGGCGCTCGCGGCCACTGCACCTGCGAGCGCGCCGCCGACCGCCGCGCCGGCGCCTGCTGCAACAGCCATGCCAACGGCCACAGCAGCGCAAAAACTAAACCTCAATACCACCAGCCAGAACGACTTCCTCAAGGGCATCCCCGGATTCGGCCCGAACATGCTGCGCGAGTTTCTCGAGTACCGGCCGTGGACGTCGATCACGCAATTCCGCCGCGAGATTGGCAAATACGTGGATGCCAAACAGGTGGCCGAGTACGAGAAATTCGTCTATGTGCCCATCGACATCAACAAGGCGGACGCCGCCACCCTCCAGCAGTTCCCCGGCCTTGACGCATCCGAGGCTGCCGCGCTGATTGCGGCCCGGCCGTATGCCAACGCCGACGCCTTCATCGCCCGGGCGACCCCGATGGTGAGCGCCGCCGAGCTGGCGCTTGGCCGCGCCCACCTCGCCCCCTGAGTCTTGCCCAACGTGACAGTTTCAGACGCCACCCCGGATCGCGCGTTGGCCAGGCTGCGCCGGTTTCTCATCGGCCTGGCAGGGTTGATATTCCTCGTTACGCCCGTGGAGCTGATCGCGTCGGACCACACCCGGACCCCGACCCAGTGGATCCCGTACGGGCTGTGCGGGCTGGGTCTGCTGTGCGCGGCCGTGATCTGGCGCGCGCCGTCGATGCGCGCCGGGCGGATGGTGCGCGCCCTGTTAATCGTGATTGGCCTGGGCGCCGCTTACGGCACGCTCGAACACGTCGAGAAGAACATCGCGTTCGCCCTGGAGATCCATCCCGACCTGGGCGGCCTCGAACTCGCCGCAAGGGCGTTGGGCGGCGCCAATCCCCTGCTCGCGCCGGGCATTCTGGCCATCGGCGCGGTCCTGGCCCTGGCCGCGGCATTGAGCGCGCCAGGGTCGCAGCCCGGTCCTGCCAGTTCACCGGCCGCCGCTAACTCGCCAAAAACTCCGGCAAATCCTTCAAAGTCGCGCAGCCGATCTGGCCCATCGCGCAGCGCAACTCGCTCTTGAGGACCTTCATCACGTGATCGCCGCCCTGCTTGTCGAGCGCGGCGACGGCAAAGTGAAAGGCGCGGCCCATGATGACGAAATCCGCGCCCAGCGCCAGCATGCGCGCAATGTCGAGCCCGTTGCGCACGCCGCTGTCCACGATGATCGGCACCCGCGGCCCGACGGCGGCGCGGATTTTCGGGAGTACATTGACCGTGGAGGGCGCGGCATCAAGCTGCCGCCCGCCGTGATTGGAGACGACCAGGCCATCCGCGCCCAGCGCCAGATACTGCTTGGCTTCGTCCGCGTCCAGCACGCCTTTCACCAACAACTTGCCTTTCCACAAGTCGCGAATCTGGGCAAAGCGCTGCGGCAGAATATGCCCGCCCATGCCCTGACGCACAAACTGGGTGGAGGCTGCGATGGACTTGGCGATATTTTTCGAACTGCCCATCTCAAAATACGGCTTGATGTTGACAAACTCCGGCACACCCGAGGCCAACATGCGCAAGGCCCATTCGGGATGGGTGACCATCTGCCACACGGTCCGGGCATTGAACGCGGGGGGCACCGTCAATCCACTGCGGATGTCCTGCTCGCGGCGCGTCTCATACGGCACATCCACGGTCAGCAACAGCGTGTCGTAGCCCACAGCCTCGCATCGACCGAGCAGATGTTTGACCACTTCCGGCTGCTTGGGCGTATAGAGCTGATACCAGGCATGCTCGCCCGCGATGGCGCGGATGTCTTCAAGGCTCGCCGTGGCAACCGTGCTGAGCGCATAGGGGATGTTATGGCGTTTGGCCGCAGCCGCCAAAATGCGCTCAGCCCTCGGCCAGATCAACCCGGACAAACCAACCGGCGCGACACCAAACGGCGCGTCATAGGCGCGGCCAAACAGGGTGGCGCGAATGTCAGGCGCAGTGCCGTCGGACAGATAGCGCGGCATCAACTCAACCGCGTTCAGGTCGTCGCGGTTCTTCTGGCGGCTCACGTTGCCCCCCAGCGCGCCGAACAGATAATCGCGCATAAACGGCGGCAGGCGCCGATAGGCCGCCGCTTCCATCTCCGCGACGCTGGGGTATTTTTGGTCGATGTTCATAGGCACGGCATATTAACTGAAATCACAAGGAGAACGGGAGAAGGCATTTACCCTCCCGTTCTCCCGTTCTCCTGCAAACAACCATAGACCGCCGGCAATTGGCGCGTATGGCACCGTTCGGGGATCCTGTCAGGCGATTTTGCAGGAGTCATGCTGCTTCGGATGACGGCCGAGATCGGCTAACCCATCCGCAGGTGGGTGCCCCAGCCGCCGGGCGGCGCGGCAGCGCCGGTGACTTCGGCGTAGCCCGCGCCGACGGCGTTGAGCAGGGTGAGCGTGTCGGCCCCCATCCCGATAAAGGTGAAGCCATCGGCCCGGCGGGCTTTGGCCTGCGTGGCGTTGCCCATCAGGATCCCGGCCGCCTTGCCGTGCCTGGCCGCCGCGGCGAGCACCTTGTCGGT
>Ga0209476_10001906_pt1 | contig 13983 bp, 9 predicted proteins | sample KloWWTrecipitate_FD_187179 | JGI IMG/M metagenome (GOLD analysis project Ga0209476, IMG submission 187179) | Active sludge microbial communities from Klosterneuburg, Austria, studying microevolution and ecology of nitrifiers - Klosterneuburg... | ecosystem: Engineered > WWTP > Aerobic digester >... | reverse complement strand
CAAGGACAGCGCGTTCGAACTGCTCGACGAGCGCGGCCGCCTGGTGGCCTTCGGCAGCGCCACATAGGTCGTGCCGGCGGCCCCTCAGGCCTTGACCAGGCTCGACACCACGCTTTCGATGGCCTTTTTGAGCTTGTTCTTGGCCAGATCGCGGCACTGTTCGGCGGTGGAACCGGCCTGGGCATCGAAGGCGGTGGCCGTCTTGCTGGGCCGGAACAGCACCGCTTTCAGCGACGGCGTCAGCGGCAGCATCATCACGCGCGCCGTGACGACGCATGTGCCGTTGGCGGTCAGGCCGCCCTCGACCTGGCTGGTGAAGGCCCATTTGGATGCCGGGTAGATCTTCCACACCTTGGCGGGAATGCCCTCGGCCAGCAGCGACCTGGCGCTTTGGGCGCTGATCAGGGCGTCGCTGGAATGATCGATCAGCTGGGCCTTGGGCGGCGCGGCGACGGCGGTCGAGGCGACCGCCAGCAGCAGCAACGGGGCAATCAGCGAAGTCGGTTGCATGCAGGTTCCATCCGGGCTGTGTGCCGGCTCCGACAGCCGACCGTGAGGGGCCAGAGTGTAGCCAGCGCCGGCCTGACCAGACGCGTCATCACCAGCGGGTTGGCAACTTTTTCAGCAGCACGATGCGCCGGCCTTCGGTGGACACGTAGCCGCCGATCGTCAGCTGCTTGAAGATGCGGCTGACCATCTCGCGCGACGAGCCCACACGGTCGGCGATGTCCTGCTGCGTCAGCCGTTCGGTCACCACCAGACGGCCGCCGTCGTTCTGCGCCAGCTCGTGCAGCAGCTTGGAGATGCGCGTGTAGACATCGTCCAGCGCCAGCCGCTTGACGGTGTCGGTCGACCGGCGCACCAGCGCGATCAGCTTGCGGATCAGGTGCAGGGCGAAGTCGGGGTGTTCGGCCAGAAAGTCGCGCACGTTGGCGCCGGTGACCACCACGCAGGTGCAGGGCTCGAGCGTCATCACCGAGGCCGAGCGCGGGCCGCCGTCCAGCGTCATCTCACCGAAATACTGACCCGGGCCCAAGGTCGTGTAGACCACCTCGCGGCCGTTGCTGCCGGCACCGTAGACCTTTACCTTGCCCTTGAGCACGATGAAGATGGAGTCCGAGTCATCGTCTTCATTGACCAGTACGGCGTTGGCAGGAAAAGCCTTGACACCACCGCGTGCGGCCATCGCCTGCAACAGTTGGTCGTTGAGGGCGCTGGTGGGCTCGGACGGGTTCATCGATCGATGCGGGCAGCAGTTCGGTGACGTGAGTCGCAAGTATGCGGCAGGCCGGGCTGACCCGGATTCGGCTTACCTGCGGGCGGCGCTAGCATGGTTGGCAGAACATGCCGTCGCGTCGGCAGGGAGGATTCGATGAGACCGATGGGCCGTTGCCGTCGCCACCTCGAGGCCCTGTGCGTTGTGCTTGCGCTGGTCGGCGGAGCCATGGACACAGCCGGCGCGGCCGAGCTGCCGCCCGCCGAATTGTTCTTCAAGGTGCCCGAGATCGGTCGCGCCGTGCTGTCACCTTCGGGGCGCTGGCTGGCCATGAGCAGCAATCATCGGGGCGCCCGCGTCTCGCTGGTGGTCTTCGATCTGCGCGAATGGGGCCAGGTGAAGCTGGCGGCCGGTTTCAACGACGCCGACATCCGGCGTTTCGACTGGGTCAACGACGATCGGCTGGTGTTCGACGTGATCGACCTTGACCGCGGCGGTGGCGACCAGCCCTTCGGCGCCGGCTTGTTCAGCGTCAGGCCCGACGGCAGTGACCAGCGCCAACTGATCGAGCTGCAACGGGACTTCGTCGCGGAGATGCGCACTGCCACCCGCGACCGGCTACGCTGGAACCACCGACTGCTGCACGTGCCCAACGACGGCGGTGACGAGGTCATCGTCGGTGAGTACAGCTTCAGCAACAGCGGTGATCTGCGTGACGTGATGCCCAAGCGGCTGAACGTGGTCAATGGCCGTTCGCGAAACCTGGCGCCGGGAACGCCGCCGGACACGCGCGACTGGTGGTTCGATGCCAAGGGCCAACCGCGGGTGGTGGTCACCGCCAAGGAGGGTCGCGATCGCCTCTTCTGGAAGCCGCCGCGCAGTGATGCCTGGCAGCCCCTGGCGGACTACCCGCGCTACGCAGCGCCTTTCGTGCCTCGCTTTTTCGATGCGGCCGGTGACCTGTTCGTCACCGTCGCCAGCGGGCCGCGTGGCACCAGCGAGCTGCACCGCTTCGACTTCGAAAAGCGCGCGCCGATGAGCGATGCCGTGGTGCGTGCGCCGGGCTTTGACTTCCGCGGCGAGCTGGTGGCGGAGACGCCCGGCGGCCAGACCCTTGGGGTTCGCCTGGAAACCGACGCGGAAACCACGGTCTGGTTCGATCCGCGACTGAAGGCCTTGCAGCAAGAGGCCGATGGCAAGCTGCCGGGGCGCGTCAACCGGCTGAGTTGCCGCCGTTGCAGCGAAAGCGACATGGTGGTGCTGGTGGAGTCGTTCTCGGACCGTGACCCCGGTGTGTACTTGCTGTACCGCGCCGACACGCGGGCCTGGCGTCTGATCGGCAACCGACGTCGCGGCATCGACCCGAATCAGATGGCGCAGCTCGACTTCCATCGCATCAAGGCGCGAGATGGCCTGGACCTGCCGGTCTGGGTGACCACGCCGGCCATCAAGGCCGGCGGCCCGCGGCCCACGGTGCTGCTGGTGCACGGCGGCCCCTGGGTGCGCGGCGGCCATTGGCGCTGGGACCCGATGCCGCAGTTTCTGGCCTCCAGGGGCTACCTGGTGATCGAGCCTGAATTCCGCGGCAGCCTGGGCTATGGTGACGCGCACTTCAAGGCGGGCTTCAAGCAGTGGGGACGGGCGATGCAGGACGACCTCAGCGACGCGCTGGCCTGGGCCGTTGCCAAGGGCATGGCCGATCCCAGGCGGGTCTGCATTGCCGGCGCCAGCTATGGCGGCTACGCCACCTTGATGGGTCTGGTCAAAGACCCCGACCAGTACCGCTGCGGCGCGGCCTGGGTCGCGGTGACCGATCCCCGTTTGATGTACCAATGGACGAGCATCTCGGATCAGAGCGACGAGAACCGCGGCTTCGACTACCCGGGCTTGATCGGTGACCCCGTGGCCGACGCCAATCAGCTCAAGGCGACATCGCCGCTGGCGCAGGCGGCGCGCATCAAGGTGCCGGTGCTGCTGGCCGCCGGGGCGCTCGATCGCCGGGTGCCCCTGTTGCACGGCACCCGCATGCGCGACGCGCTGACCGACGCCGGCCATGCGCCAGAGTGGATCGTCTACGACGACGAGGGCCACGGCTGGCTGACCGTGAAGAACCGCGTCGATTTCGCGCTCAGGCTCGAGCGCTTTCTGGACCGTCACCTGAAGCAACCCTGAGCGCAGCGGCCCCGGCCGGCCTTGGACTTGCGACCCTGCCCACACTGCGACAAGATGGGGCATGCCAGGCAGGAAAGTGAAGGGGTAATGGCCAAGACGTCGGGACGGCTTGCAGCCGAGAGTCGATTCGTGCTGTCGCCTGGCCTGCAAGACGCGCCGGTGATGGATGTGCTGTGTTCGCACTTCGTGCTCACGCTGACGCTGCACCAGGCCGGACGCTTCAACCTGCGTCGCGACTGGGGCAGCCTGCTGTCGCTGGTGGGACGCCATCTGGTCTGGCCCTTGCCGGTGCTGGGCCGGCTGCGCGGCTTCCTGACACGTCGCTGCAAGGGCAGTCCGCATTGGCGGGGCCATGAAGCGCTGAGCGACGAGGCCTTCATCGCCCGCCACGGCTCCTGGCGCGGCCCCTACGAAGAAGGCACGCTGTTCTTCTACATCGACGAGTACATCAAGGACGCGCCCAAGGATCTGCTGGCCGTGCTGTCCAACAGCTGCGAATGGTTGACGCGGCGCCTGAAGAAGCAGTCGGCGCTGGTGCAGAAGAACATCGACGCGCTGGCCGGGCTGCTGCAGCTCAATCCGGCCGAGCGCGCGCTGCTGCTGTACGGCACGCTGGCGCGTTGCCAGCGTGATCTGCGCGGCCTGTTGGTCGAGTTCAAGGTCGCCACTGCGCAGGAGGCCTATGCCGCGCTGGCCGCCGTGGCCGGTGTCGACGAACGCGACGTGGCCGAGGCGCTGCGGGCGGGTTCGCGCCTCGAGCGCATCGGCATGATCGAGAACCTGATTTCCGAGCAGAACATCACTGATCTGGCCGACCTGATGAAGGTCAGCGAACAGCTGCCGCCGGTGCTGATGCGCGAATACGCGGGGCCGGGCGACCTGATGGCGGTGTTCACGCGGCCGGCGCCCAAGAGCGAGCTGGCCGGCGCCGACTTCGCCTTTGTCAGCGACGAGGTGCAGGTGCTGACCGGCCTGCTGCGCAACGCGACTGAGCGGCGCGAGGCCGGCGTCAACGTGTTGTTGTACGGCCCGCCCGGCACCGGCAAGACCGAATTGGCCAAGGTCTGTGCGCAGGCCGCGAGCCTAGAGCTGTATGAGGTCGAATACGCCGACCGCGATGGCAACAGCCTGTCGGGCCGCGACCGTTACCGCAGCCTGCAGATCAGCCAGGTGTTCCTGAAGGGCAGCCCCGGCGTGGCGCTCTTGTTCGACGAAGTCGAGGACGTGTTTCCGCCGATCTCGACCGAGGCGGCGCAGCTGATTGCGCGCATGGACAGCAGCGATGTGCCGGCGTCGGGCAGCGTCAGCGGCAAGGCCTGGGTGAACCAGATCCTGGAAACCAACCCGGTGCCGGTGATCTGGATCACCAACCGCATCGAGCAGATCGACCCGGCGTTCCGGCGCCGCTTCCAGTACCACCTGCTGCTCAAGTCGCCGCCGCCGGGTGCGCGCGAAGGTCTGGTGCAGCGCGCGTTGTTGGGCGTGCCGGTGGGGCCCGAGTTTTCAGCCCGCCTGGCCGAACGGCGCGGACTGACGCCCGCGCAGGTGCGTACCGCCGTGCGCTTTGCGCGTCTGGTCGGCCCCGGCGCCGACGATCCGCAGGCCGTCGAGGGCCTGATCCTGCGCCAGCTGGGCAATGCCGACCGTGCACTGGGCGGCAGCCATGCGCGCGAAAAGGCGGCGCGGCCGGTGGTCACGCAATACGACCTCGGCCTGCTCAACGTCGAATCGCGCTTCGAGCTGCCGCGCATCGTCGAGGCGCTGCGCCGCCGCGGCCATGGCACGCTGTGTTTTCACGGTGCACCGGGCACCGGCAAGACAGCGCTGGCCGAGCATATCGCGCAGGCGCTGCAACGCCCGCTGATGATTCGCCAGGCGAGTGACATCGCCAGCAAGTTCGTCGGCGAGACCGAGCAGAACATGGCCCGCATGTTCGAGGAGGCGGGCAACGAAGAGGCGGTGCTGCTGCTGGACGAGGCCGACAGCTTCCTGCGCAGCCGGCGCCTCGCCGAACGCAACTACGAGATCACCGAGGTCAATGAGATGCTGCAGGGCATGGAGCGCTTTGCCGGCGTCTTCGTCTGCACGACCAATCTGTTCGACGAGCTGGACGAGGCCGCGCTGCGCCGCTTCACCTTCAAGATCCGCTTTCACCCGTTGACCGCAGTGCAGCGTGAGCGCATGTTCGTCATCGAGGCCCTGGCCGGCGACCGCAGCGCCTTGATCGACGAACAGCGGCAGCGGCTGCGCGCGCTCGACCAGCTGGTGCCGGGCGACTTCGCGGCCGTGCAGCGGCAGATCGAAATCCTGGGTCTGGGTTTCGACCCGGACGGCTTTCTGGCCCAACTCGAGGCCGAGCACCGGGTCAAACCAGAGGTGCGGCAGCGCCGCGGCATCGGATTTCTTTAGTGAGCGTGCACATTCACTCGAATGGGTGGCTGACCGGTGCGGGGCGCGCCGATATGCTTGGCGGTCTGCCTGCGCTGACCCTGCGTGGTGCTTGCGGCTGACCCAGGAGGCCCATTTCCAATGCGATCTGTGTTCGGCGACCCGTCGGTGATGCTGTGGATGGCTGCGGCCTGCATCGCGTTTCTGGGCGCTCGCACCTTCGTCGAATACCTGCGACGGCTGCATTACGACGGGCCGGTGCGGCTGTGGCGCGAATTGCTGCTGGGCGCTGCGGCCATCGCCGTCGGCGTGTGGGCCGCGATGATCATCGACATCAGCGCGCAGGGCCTGGCCTTTGACATCGGCTATCACCCGGTCAAGCTTTTCGGCAGCCTGCTGGGGGTGTTCGTCGCCGTCGTGCTGCTGATGGCCTGGATCACGTTTCGCCCGAGCGGGCTGCAGCAGCTGGCCACCATGGTGCTGGTCACGCTGCTGACCCTGCTGCTGCAGGTGGCGGTGATCTGGTCGGTTGGCGCCGAACCTGGCCTGAAGTGGCGTGTCGAGCCGATGGTGTTCGCGCTGCTGGTGATCCTGACCGGGTTCGGTGTCTCTGGCCGCATGGTGATGGGCGCCCGGCGCGGGTCGTCGGGCGACCGCGGGTCGCGTCGCCTGATGGCGGCACTGGTGCTCGGTGCCTGCCTGGTGGCGGCACAAGAACTGGTGCTGACAGGGTCGGGGCTCGATCGTCAGGTCGTGTCGGGCTATGCGCGCATGCTGCCGGAAGTCATCGTCACCCTGCTGGCTGGCGCGGCGGTGCCGATCGGCCTGGTGCTGCTGCTGGTCGATCAGCGCAGCCAGCAGCGTGCGCGCGCTGCCGACCGGGTGCGGCGCAAGCGCCGCCATTCCGACAGCGCCATCGAATCGATGTTTTCCGAAAGCCTGCTGGCCGGCGCCGCCGACCCGCAACAGCCGCCCAAACCCTGACCGGGCAAGCGGGCCACTGGGTCCGCGTGGTGGTGGCATGCCCGACAATCGTGAGATGCCTTCCCGATCCACTGCTTACACGCGCGCCGCGGCCCTGCCCGGCATCCTGGCCGAACGCATCGTCATCATCGATGGCGCGATGGGCACGCTGATTCAGCGTCGGCGGCTCGGTGAAACCGACTTTCGCGGTCAGCGCTTTGCCGACCATGGCAAGGATCTGAAGGGCAACAACGATCTTTTGGTGCTGACGCGGCCCGACGTGGTCGGCGACATCCACGACGCCTACCTGTTGGCGGGTGCCGACATCATCGAAACCAATACCTTCGGCGCCACCTCGATCGCGCAGGAAGACTACGGCCTGGCCGAGTTGGCTCGAGAGATGAACGTCGCTGCGGCACGCATCGCGCGCGCTGCGGCCGATCGCCACGCCAGCGCCGATCGCCCGCGGTTCGTGGCCGGCGCGCTCGGCCCCACGCCGCGCACGGCCAGCATCAGCCCCGACGTCAACGACCCCGGCGCCCGCAATGTCAGCTTCGACCAGCTGCGTGATGCTTATCGCGAGCAGGCCGAAGGGCTGATGGAGGGTGGCTGCGACCTGTTCCTGGTCGAGACCATCTTCGACACGCTGAATGCCAAGGCGGCGATCTTCGCGCTCGATGAACTGATGGAAGCGTGTGGCGAGCGGCTGCCGGTGATCATCTCGGGCACGGTCACCGACGCCTCGGGGCGCATCCTGTCGGGGCAGACCGTCGAAGCCTTCTGGCATTCGGTGCGCCACGCCCGGCCGCTGGCCGTGGGCCTGAACTGCGCACTCGGCGCGGCGCTGATGCGGCCCTACATCGAAGAGCTGGCCCGCGTGGCGGGCGACACCTTCATCAGCTGCTACCCGAATGCCGGCCTGCCGAATCCGATGAGCGAGACCGGGTTCGACGAAACACCCCCGGTCACCGGGGCCCTGATGGAGGAGTTTGCGCGCAGCGGCTTCCTCAACATCGCCGGCGGTTGCTGCGGCACCACGCCGGAACACATCGCCGAAATCGCCACCCGGGTCGGGCATTTCCAGCCCCGACGCCCCCAGCAGTCGCTGTTCAGCGATCTGCTGGTTGCCTGATTCGCAGTCGCTGTTCAGCGATCTGCTGGTTGCCTGATTCGCAGTCGCTGTTCAGCGGCCTGCGGGCAGCCTGATCAGCAGCCGGTGAGCAGTTCGGCGGCACGGCGGTAGCGTTCGGCCGTGGCGGCGATCACCTCGGCCGGCAGTGCTGGCGCCGGCGCGCGCTTGTTCCAGGGTTGGCCGGCCACCTGCGCCGCTTCCAACCAGTCGCGCAGGTACTGCTTGTCGAAGCTGGGTGGGTTCTGCCCCTCGGCCCAGGATGCCAACGGCCAGAAGCGCGATGAGTCGGGAGTCAGCACCTCGTCCATCAGCGTCAGCGTGCCCTGGGCGTCGAGGCCGAATTCGAACTTGGTGTCGGCGATGACGATGCCACGCTGCAAGGCATAACTCGACGCCTCTATGTACAAGCGAATCGCCACCTCACGCACCTGCGCCGCACGCTCGGCACCGATCAGGCCCGCGGCCTGCGCGAAGCTGATGTTCTCGTCGTGCGCGCCGGCCTCGGCCTTGGTGGCCGGGGTGAAGATCGGCGTCGGCAGCCGGCTGGCCAGTTGCAGCCCGGGCGGCAGCGCGACGCCGCAGACGCTGCCCGTCTGCATGTATTCCTTCCAGCCCGAGCCGGCCAGGTGGCCACGCACCACGGCTTCGATCGGCAGCGGCTGCAGCCGCTTGACCAGCATCGCACGGCCGCGCACCTGGTCGACCTCGTCCGCGGCGACCACGCTTTCGGGGTTCTGCCCGGTCAGGTGATGGGGCACGATGTGCGCCAGGCGGTCGAACCAGAACAAGGCCATGCGGGTCAGCAAGGCGCCCTTGCCGGGAATGGGTTCGCCCATCACCACGTCGAAGGCCGAGATGCGGTCGCTGGCCACCATCAGCAGCCGGTCGCTGCCGACGGCGTAGTTCTCGCGCACCTTGCCTCGCGCCAGCAGCGGCAGCGAATGCAATCGGGATTCGAACAGGGCGGACTCGGTCATGGCGCGCAGATCTGCTGGGTTGCGGGCATTGTGCCCGGCTGCCAAGGTCGGATCAGTGGGGCCGCGGCACGATGAAGTCGGTCAACTGCCCGGCATACAGCGGCGCGCTGCCGAAGGAGCCGCCCATGACGTAGACGCCGTCGAGCACATAGGCACTGTCGGACTGCACCACCACACCCAGGTAGACACCGGTGCCTGGGTAATAGCGGTAGCTGAAAGGCGCCGAAGTCTGCGTCTCCACCGGGGCCGGGGCCGGGAAGTAGGCGCTGTAGATGCCGCGTTCGGCGAAATCGAACAGCTGTTGTGACGAATCGGCTGCTGCAACCCGGCGCTGCGCTTCGAGCACGGCAGCGCCGATGTCCAGCATGCCGGCACCGCACAGGCCGGTCGTGCAATAACACTGAAGCTGACCGGTGCCGTTGGGGGCGTGGCACATCGCCACGGGGGTCGGATCGTCGGCACCGTTGTCGGCGCCGCTGCTGGGAAAGGACCGGGCCGTGCGCTTGAGCAGCGCGATGACTTCGGCCGGGCTCAGATCCGGGCGTGCCGACAGTACCAGGGCTGCGGCGCCGGCCACGATGGGTGTTGCGAAGCTGGTGCCCACGCTGATGTTGTAGGCATCGGTCCAGATCCAGCCATTGGCCACCGGCCCGCGGGTGCCGCTGTTGCTGGTCGTCAGGATGGGGTACAGGCAGGGGCTGGCGGCATCGATGTTGATGCAGTTGCCGCCGGGCGCGGCGATGCCGACCTCGGGCCCCAGGTCGCTGAACCCGACCTTGCTGCCGGCGTGGCGCAGCCCGGCCACGCCGATCACGCCGGGGCAGTTCGCCGGAGTACCGACGGCGTGTCCGGTGCTGTTGCCGGCGGCGGCGACCACCAAAGCGTTGTAGGGCGGCGCCGCGATCGATGCCACCGCTTCGACGTAGGCCTGTGAGCAGGCCCCGTCGCCGCCCAGGCTGAGGTTGAGTACACGCGCCGGCGTGAGGCTGGCGGGCAAACCCGGCTGGTCGACACCGGCCGCCCAGTACATGCCGGCAATGATGTCGGAGTCGTAGCCGCCGCACTTGCCCAGCACGCGCACCGGCAGGATGCGAACACCGTGCGCGATGCCCGCCATGCCGACGCCGTTGTCGGCCGCGCCGGCGATGATGCCGGCCACCTGCGTGCCGTGCCACGAACTGTCCTGTGCCCCGCAGCCCTGGAAGGGCCCGCCGACCTTGCTGTCTTCGGCCGCCGTGATCCAGTCGCCGGGGTCGCTGGCATCGGTGTCGCGGCCATTGCCGTCGTTGGCCGTGTCCAGGTCAGTGACCATGTCGTGGCCCGGAAGTACCACGCCGGCCAGGTCGACATGGCCGGCCAGCACGCCGGTGTCGAGCACCGCCACCACCAGTGATGGGCTGCCGGTTACGTAGTTCCAGGCGCCAAGCGCATTCACCGCCGAGCGGGTGACGCCGTCGGGTGCGCGTGCATACCACTGGCCGACCATCGGCCCCTTGCCGCTGGCCGGTCCGGCGCTGAACAAGGGGTCGTTGGGCACGGCGGCGATGCGCCGGCGCCGGTCAGGTACGGCATAGAGCAGGTCGGGGTGACCGCTCAGGCGTGCGGCCAGGGTGTCGCTGTCCAGGCCGCTGGCCCGCAACACCATCGCTCGCCGCCCCAGCAGGCGGCCCGCCGACAGCACGACCCTGGCACGCGCGGCCAGGCCATCGGCCCTGCGCTGGGCCAGCGCCGCGACCTGGTCTTTGCCCGCGTTCGCCGACAGGGCCTGGGCGCGCAGCAGGGCGGCCTCGGGCTTGAAGGCCACGATCACCCGGGCCGTGGTTTCGCGGGGCAGGCCGCGACCCGCTGCGGCCGCGACGCCGGCAAAAACCAGCACAAGGCCGACGGCCAGGAGACCCGCACGCACGATGTTCATGCCGGCAGTTTAGGATCGCACACGAGCACCCCGCGCGAAGAACGGTGAGTGCCCGGTTGCTGCTCCGAAACAATCCGGCACGGCGACGCAGGCGCGCGGTGGCCGGCTGCCTACCGCGCCACTACCTGCACCATGTCCAGCACCTTGTTCGAGTAGCCCCATTCGTTGTCGTACCAGGCAATCACCTTGATGAAGGTCTTGTCGAGCGCGATCGAGGCATCGGCATCGAAGACGCTGGTGCAAGGCTCGCCGCGGAAGTCGGTGGCGACCACCTTGTCCTCGGTGTAGGCCAGCACGCCCTTCATCGGGCCGGCGGCGGCGGCCTTCATCGCGTTGCAGATGTCCTCGAAGCTGGCTTCGCGGATCAGCTCGGCGGTCAGGTCGACCACGCTGACAACGCTGGTCGGCACGCGAAACGACATGCCGGTGAGCTTCTTGTTCAGCTCGGGGATCACCACGCCCACGGCCTTGGCCGCGCCGGTGCTGCTGGGGATGATGTTTTCCAGGATGCCGCGGCCACCGCGCCAGTCCTTGTGGCTGGGGCCGTCGACGGTGCGTTGCGTGGCCGTGGCGGCGTGCACCGTAGTCATCAGGCCGCGCTTGATGCCGAAGCTGTCGTGCAGCACCTTGGCGACGGGCGCCAGGCAGTTGGTGGTGCAGCTGGCGTTGCTGATGATGGCCTGGCCGGCGTAGGTCTTGTCGTTGACGCCGTAGACGAACATCGGTGTGTCGTCCTTGCTGGGCGCGCTCATGATCACCTTCTTGGCGCCGGCGTCGATGTGCTTTTGCGCCGTCTCCTTGGTCAGGAACAGGCCGGTCGACTCGACGATCACCTCGGCGCCGATCTCGCCCCAGGCCAGCTCGGCCGGGTCTTTCAGCGCGGTCAGGCGGATCTTGCGGCCGTTGATGATCAGCGTGTGGCCGTCGACCGCGATGTCACCCTTGAAGCGGCCGTGCACGCTGTCGTACTTCAGCATGTAGGCCAGGTAGTCGGGCTCGAGCAGGTCGTTGATGCCGACGATCTCGATGCCGGGAAAGTTCTGCACGGCAGCACGAAACACCATGCGCCCGATGCGGCCGAAGCCGTTGATGCCAACCTTGATCGCCATGTCGTGGGACTCCTTGCGTTGCTTGAAAACTACTTGGACAAAACCTTGTGCACGGTGTCGGCCACGTTCTGCGCCGTGAAGCCGAACAGCTTGAACAGTGCACCGGCCGGCGCGCTCTCGCCGTAGTGGTCGATGCCGACCACGGCGGCGCAGCCGTACTTCCACCAGAAATCGGTGACGCCAGCTTCCACCGCCACGCGCGGCAGTCCGGTCGGCAGCACGGCCTTCTTGTAGCGCGTGTCCTGGCGGTCGAAGACCGTGGAACTCGGCATGCTGACCACCCGCACCGCGATGTGGCGCCGGGCCAGTTCGGCCTGCGCGTGCAGCGCCAGCTGCACCTCGGACCCGGTGGCGATGATGACCGCCTGCGCCTTCTTCTTCAGCCCCACTTCGGCTGGCTCAGCCAGCACGTAGGCGCCCTTGGCGATGTCGTCGAGCCCCGACTTGGGTGCGTAGGGCAGGTTCTGGCGCGACAGCAGCAGGGCGCTGGGCCGATGCGTGTTGCCCAGCGCGATGGCCCAGGCGATCGCTGTCTCGGCGGTGTCGGCCGGTCGCCAGACGTCCAGCCCGGGGATCAGGCGCAGCGCCGCCGCGTGCTCCACGCTCTGGTGCGTGGGGCCGTCTTCGCCCAGACCAATGCTGTCGTGCGTGAAGACGTGGATCACGCGGCGCTTCATCAGCGCCGCCATGCGGATCCCGTTGCGGCTGTAGTCGCTGAAGGTCAGGAACGTGCCGCCGTAGGGGATGAAGCCACCGTGCAGCGACACGCCGTTCATGATCACGGCCATGCCGAACTCGCGCACGCCGTAGTTGATGTGGCGCCCGCCGTTGGACATGCCGGCATCGTCGAAGCGCAGCGCCGGGGTCGAGCTGGTGTTGGTCAGGTTCGATCCGGTCAGGTCGGCCGACCCGCCCAGCAGCTCGGGCATGGCCTTGGTAAAGATCTCGAGCGCGATCTGGCTGGCCTTGCGGCTGGCCACGGTCTCGGCCTTGGTGTGCGCGGCCAGCACCGCGTCGACCGCGGTCTGCGCAAAGCCAGTCGGCAGGTCACCCTTCATGCGCCGTGTCAGTTCGGCCGCGAGCTCGGGATGCGCCGCCTTGTAGGCCGTGAAACGGTCCGCCCAGGCACCTTCGGCCGCGGCGCCGCGGGCCCGGGCGTCCCAGGCCGCATAGGCCGGTTCGGGGATGACGAAGGGCTCACAGGTCCAGCCCATGCCTTCACGCACGCGCTGGATCTCATCGGCACCCAGCGGCTCACCATGCGCCTTGGCGGTGCCGCCACGCTGCGGCGATCCCTTGCCGATGGTGGTCTTGCAGATGATCAGCGTCGGCTGCGTCGCCGAGGTCTGGGCCTGGCTGATGGCGGCGTCGACGGCGTCGACGTCCTGGCCGTCGATCGGGCCGATCACGTTCCAGCGGTAGGCCCTGAAGCGGCCGGCCACGTCGTCGACGTACCAGGGCTGCACCTGGCCGTCGATCGAGATGCCGTTGTCGTCATACAGCGCGGTCAGCTTGTTCAGCTTCCAGGCGCCGGCCAGCGCGCAGACCTCATGGCTGACGCCTTCCATCAGGCAGCCGTCGCCCATGAAGGCGTAGGTGCGATGGTCGACCACGTCGTGGCCGGGGCGGTTGAATTCGTGTGCCAGCAGCTTTTCGGCCAGTGCCATGCCGACGGCATTGCCCAGGCCCTGGCCCAGCGGGCCGGTGGTGGTCTCGACGCCGGGTGTGAGGTCGACCTCGGGGTGGCCTGGGGTCTTGCTGTGCAGCTGGCGGAAGTTGCGCAACTCGCTCATCGCCAGGTCATAGCCGCTGAGGTGCAGCACCGCGTACAGCAGCATCGACGCGTGGCCGTTGCTGAGCACGAAGCGGTCGCGGTTGATCCAGTGCGGGTTGGCCGGGTTGTGGCGCAGGTGGCGGCCCCACAGCGCGACCGCCATTTCGGCCATGCCCATCGGCGCGCCCGGGTGGCCCGAGTTGGCCTGCTGCACGGCGTCCATGGCCAGCGCGCGGATGGCGCTGGCCATCAGGTGAATGGGCTGGTCGGGGCGTTGGTCGGCTGGCATGGGTGGGCTCGCTTCGGACGGCAGGACAGGGGGTGGCAGGGTGGTATC
>Ga0209476_10001903_pt1 | contig 13985 bp, 11 predicted proteins | sample KloWWTrecipitate_FD_187179 | JGI IMG/M metagenome (GOLD analysis project Ga0209476, IMG submission 187179) | Active sludge microbial communities from Klosterneuburg, Austria, studying microevolution and ecology of nitrifiers - Klosterneuburg... | ecosystem: Engineered > WWTP > Aerobic digester... | reverse complement strand
GTCGTCTTGTGCGTCGGCAGCCCATCGCCGATCAGACCGGACTGCGCCGTGTACTGATGGTGGATGGTGTCATCGCCGAGCAATACGTAATTGCCAAGGTTCTCGCCGCTGGCCTTGTGCTGCAGCAGTTCGAGGCGAACGATGCTGCCGCCCTCTGCCGACACATCGACCCGCAGCAGGTCTGTGGTCACGACCACGCGCGGAGCCGAAGACGCCGCCACCTGCTCGCTCGGCACGACCGTCTGACCGGTCAGCGAGGCCGACGGCGTCGGCACCGAACCATCGGCAGCCGCCGACGCGCCTGCGGCCGTCGTTGCCTGAACCGCCGGCGCGGGGTTGTTATGCTTGATCCATCCTTCCCACAACATCACCAACGAGAAGGAGAAAACCAGAAAGAGGATAAGGCGGCGTTGATCCATCGGACGTTCTATCTCAGGTCAGGGAACGGGATCATACCCGCCCGGATTGAAAGGGTGACAACGCCCCACCCGCTTGGCCGCGAGCCAGCCGCCGCGCAACGCACCATGGCGCTGCACCGCTTCGATCGCGTACTCGGAACAGGTCGGGTAAAAACGGCAATTGCGGCCCAGCAGGGGGCTGATCGCGTAGCGGTAGAAGCGCAGCGGAGCGATCAACAGATACTTCATTGCCGGGGCAGCCTTTGAAGCAAAGCGTGCAGGTCCTGGTTCATCTCGGCGCGTGTCGCCTTGGCGACCGGCGCATGCAGGCGAACGACCATGTCGACCGCCGGCAGCGATTCGCGGTGGCGGCGAAAAATCTCGCGCGCGATGCGTTTCACCAGATTGCGGGTGTTCGCCCGCTTGGCGAGCTTCTTCGCCACCACCACGCCCAGCCGGGCCGTATCGAGACCGTTCGGGCGATAATGCAGGATGTAGAAGCGACCACGCAGGGCCTTCCGAAAAGCAAAAACGGATGAATACTCATCCGTTTTGTGCAATCTGTGAGCGCTGCGAAAACCCTGGTCAGCGCTCGTGGGTAACGTCACCTCAGACAGCGAGGCGATGACGACCCTTCGCACGACGTGCGCGAATGACCGCACGGCCACCACGGGTCTTCATGCGAACCAAAAAGCCATGGGTGCGCTTGCGACGAACAACGGAGGGCTGGTAAGTGCGTTTCATGATCGACTGCCAATGTTAGGTCAAACGCGAGAGTTAAATGGATAATCCCCTGTTTGTCAATAACAATTTTTGGGACACCCTGTGGATAAGTCTTCCTCGCAGGGTTAGAATGTGCGGCTTCCGAGCTTCGCCGTCAAGGCGGGCGTTGATTGGCACTGTGCCCAAGCGCGCCAAGAAGCCACGCATACTGCGCTCCCCGACAACACGCAACAAGTCCGTGCCTCGTTAAATTCGTGCCTCGTATACGCAGCGCATGCGCGCGGCCGATTGAAGACTATTGCCAACAATCAATATCGCCTACGACATACACGCCGTGACCGAAGACTTCTGGCCTTTCTGCCTGTCGCGCCTTGAACAGGAGCTGCCACAGCAGCAATTCAACACCTGGATCAAGACCTTGCGGGTCGAATCCGGCGCAGATGGCGCGTTCACGCTCATCGCGCCAAACCGCTTCGTACTCCAGTGGGTGCGTGAACGCTACCTGCGCCGCATCCATGAGCTCGGCGAAGAGCAGGCTGGCAGCCCGCTGCAGATCGAGTTGCAACTGCCGCCGGTGGGCGCAGCGCGCGCCAGTCGGCCGGCCACGGCCAGCAGCACCGCAACACCCTCGCCCCTGCCGACCGGCACGGCCAGTGCAGCAGCGCCTGGCGCTGGCATCGCCGTCGCAGAAGCGGCTACCCGCAGCGCCACAACGCTGACCGTCGAGCCACCCCCCGCCCGCGCAGCGCAGACGACCGTGGTCAGCGCCAGCCGCAACAGCGACGCCAGCCCGTCTTCGGGCATCGAACTCGCCTACGAGAAGACCCGCCTCAACGCCGACTTCACCTTCGACACCCTGGTCACCGGCCGCGCCAACGACCTGGCCCGCGCGGCGGCCATGCAGGTGTCGCAGAACCCCGGTACCTCATACAACCCGCTGTTCGTCTATGGCGGTGTCGGCCTTGGCAAGACCCACCTGGTGCACGCCATCGGCAATGCGGTGTTCAAACAGAACCCGCGCGCCGTCATTCGTTACGTGCATGTCGAGGACTACTACGCCGACGTGGTGCGGGCCTATCAGCAAAAGAGCTTCGACGCCTTCAAGCGCTACTACCGCTCGCTCGACATGTTGATCATCGACGACATCCAGTTCTTCAATAACAAGAACCGGACCCAGGAAGAGTTCTTCCACGCCTTCAATGCGCTCACCGAAGCCAAGAAGCAGATCGTCATCACCTGCGACACCTACCCCAAGGATATCCAGGGCCTGGAAGACCGCCTGATCTCGCGCTTCGACTGGGGCCTGACGGTGCAGATCGAGCCGCCCGAGCTCGAGATGCGCGTCGCCATCCTGAAAAAGAAGGCCGAGGCCCTGCGCGTGATGGTCGACGATGACGTCGCCTTCCTGATCGCCAAGAACCTGCGCTCGAACGTGCGCGAGCTCGAGGGCGCGCTGAACAAGGTCGTCGCCTACGCCCGCTTCCACGGCCGCCAGATCGGCCTCGAAGTCGCCAAGGAGGCGCTCAAGGACCTGCTGCACGCGCACAATCGTCAGCTGTCCATCGAGCACATCCAGAAGACCGTCGCCGACTACTTCAAGATCAAGGTCGCCGACATGTATTCCAAGAAGCGCACGCGCGTCATTGCGCGCCCGCGCCAGGTGGCGATGTGGCTGGCCAAGGAACTCACACCGATGTCGCTGCCCGCCATTGGCGAAGCCTTCGGCGGCCGCGACCACACCACCGTGCTGCACGCCTGCCGCACCATCACCGAGCTGCGCCTGGGCGACCACCAGCTCAACCACGATGTCCACGTGCTCACCCAGGTCCTGCGGGGCTGAGCCGAATCACCAAGCCACAAATCCCATTTCCGATCAACCCTAGAACTGATCTGACGCCATGCTCCTGCTCACCACCACCCGCGATGCGCTCCTGGCCCCGCTGCAGTCGGTTGCCGGCATCGTCGAAAAGCGCCACACCCTGCCGATTCTGTCCAACGTGCTGATCGAGAAGATCGGCGACCAGCTCACCATGCTGGCCACCGACATCGAAATCCAGATCCGCACCACCACCGGTGGTCACATCGGAGGCGAGGACGTTTCGATCACCGTCGGCGCCCGCAAGCTGCAGGACATCCTGCGCGCCCTGCCTGACAGCGCCGACGTCAGCCTCACGCTCGACGACAAGCGCCTCACCGTCAAGGCCGGTCGCAGCCGCTTCCAGCTGCAGACCCTGCCCGCCGCCGACTACCCGCGCCTGTCGCCGCCGGACGAAGCCGCCGCACGCCTCAGCATCGGCCAGCGCACCTTCAAGCATCAGCTTGCGCAAGTGTCGTATGCGATGGCGCAGCAGGACATCCGCTACTACCTCAACGGCCTGCTGATCATCGCCGATGGCGGCGAACTGCGCATGGTCGCTACCGACGGCCACCGCCTGGCCTACGCCGCCTCCGAGCTGGCAGCACCCGTGGCCCAGCGCACCGAGGCCATCCTGCCGCGCAAGACCGTGCTTGAGCTCGCCCGCCAGCTCGCCGACAACGACGACCCGTTGGAGATCGTGCTCGCCGGCAACCAGGCCGTGTTCCGCTTTGGTTCGATCGAGCTCGTCACCAAGCTCATCGACGGCAAGTTCCCCGACTACGAGCGCGTCATCCCGCAGGGCCACCCCAAACTCATCAACTTTGCCCGCCAGCCGCTGCTGGCCGCCCTGCAACGCGCCGCTATCCTGACCAGCGACAAGTTTCGCGGCGTACGCATGGTGCTTGAGGACGGCATGCTGAAGATCGCCGCCACCAACGCCGAACAGGAAGAAGCCCTGGACGAACTCGAAGTCGACTACCACGGCGACAAGCTCGACATCGGCTTCAACGTCACCTACCTGCTCGACGTACTCAACAACCTGAGCTCCGACACCGTCGACTGGCGCTTCAACGACGGCAACTCCAGCGCGCTGATCACGCTGCCCGGCAACGAGAAGTTCAAGTACGTCGTGATGCCGATGAGAATCTGAATGCAGGGGTGACGCCCGCCGCAATTGCGGCGGGCGTCACCCCTGCAGCAAGGCGCAGCTGCCTTGCGCTGCATCCGTTCTTTACGAATCACCGAGATGACCATGTCCGAACCGAAAGACCTGCCCACCGCGTCAGCAATCGCGCACGAAGACTACGACGAAACCAGCATCCAGCAGCTAGAAGGCCTGGAAGCGGTGCGCAAGCGCCCTGGCATGTACATCGGCGACACCTCCGACGGCACCGGTTTGCATCACATGGTGTTCGAAGTCGTCGACAACTCTATCGACGAAGCGCTGGCGGGCCACTGCGACGACATCGTCATCACCATCCACGCCGACAATTCGATCTCGGTCAGCGACAACGGCCGCGGCATCCCGGTCGGCGTGAAGATGGACGACAAGCACGAGCCCAAACGCTCGGCGGCAGAAATCGTCATGTGCGTGCTGCACGCCGGCGGCAAGTTCAACCAGAACAGCTACAAGGTGTCCGGCGGCCTGCACGGCGTGGGCGTGTCCTGCGTCAACGCGCTATCGAAGTGGATGCACGTCACCGTCGCCCGCGACGGCAAGCGCAACCTGCTCGAGTTCGAACGCGGTAAGCCGCAGAACCGCGTCATCGAGCTGGTCAACGGCGTCGAGGTGAGCCCCGCCCGCATCATCGGCGACACCACCAAACGCGGCACCAAGGTCCATTACCTCGCCGATGACGAGATCTTCGGCACCATCGAATACCACTACGACATCCTCGCCAAGCGCCTGCGTGAGCTCTCGTTCCTGAACAACGGGGTCAAGATTCGCCTGATCGACCAACGCACCGGCAAGGAAGAAGACTTCGCCTTCGCCGGCGGCGTGAAGGGCTTTGTCGAATACATCAACCGCGCCAAGACGGTGTTGCACCCCACCGTGTTCTACGCCACGGGCACCACACGCATCCCCACCGGCCAGGGTCACGACGCCGAACTCTCGGTCGAAGTCGCGATGCAGTGGAACGACAGCTACGCCGAACAGGTGCTGTGCTACACCAACAACATCCCGCAGGCCGACGGCGGCACCCATCTGACCGGCCTGCGCGCCGCGATGACGCGCGTCATCAACAAGTACATCGAAGAAAACGAAATCGCCAAGAAGGCCAAGGTCGACATCACCGGTGACGACATGCGCGAAGGCCTGGCCTGCGTGCTGTCGGTCAAGATGCCCGACCCCAAGTTCGCCAGCCAGACCAAGATGAAACTGGTCTCCAGCGAGGCGCGCCCCGCGGTCGAAGAAGTCGTCGCCAACAAGCTCGGCGAGTTCCTGCTCGAACACCCGATCGACGCACGCACCATCTGCAACAAGATCGTCGAAGCCGCCCGCGCCCGCGACGCCGCGCGCAAGGCGCGCGAAATGACCCGCCGCAAGGGCGTGCTCGACGGCGTCGGCCTGCCCGGCAAACTCGCCGACTGTCAGGAGAAAGACCCCGCGCTGTGCGAGCTCTACCTGGTCGAGGGCGACTCCGCCGGCGGCTCCGCCAAGCAGGGTCGCGACCGCAAGTTCCAGGCCATCCTGCCGCTCAAGGGCAAGATCCTCAACGTCGAAAAAGCGCGCTTCGACAAGGTGCTGCAAAGCCAGGAAATCGCCACCCTGATCACCGCGCTCGGCACCAGCATCGGCAAGGACGACTACAAGCCCGAAAAGCTGCGCTACCACCGCATCATCCTGATGACCGACGCCGACGTCGACGGTGCGCACATCCGCACCCTGCTGCTCACCTTCTTTTACCGCCAGATGCCCGAGCTGGTCGAACGCGGCCACATTTACATCGCTCAGCCGCCGCTGTACAAGATCAAGCACGGCAAGACCGAGCTCTACATCAAGGACGACCACGAGCTCAGCGGCCACCTGCTCACGCTCGCGCTCGACGGCGCCAGCCTGATCCCGCGCGACGGCGCTGCGCCGATCGTGGACGAAACCCTGGGCGGCCTCGCCCGCAGCTACCTGCTGGCCGAAGCGGTCATCAAGCGCCTGGCCAGCTACATCGACCCCGAAGTGCTGCAGGTCATGCTTGCCCACGACATCCAGGTCAGCCTCGACGACGAAGCCGCCGCCCGCGACTCCGCCACCCGCATCCAGCCCTACCTGCCCGAAGACCTGCAGATCTACGCCGAATACCACGACGAATCCGAAGGCTGGCGCCTCACCATCGAGCGCCTGCACCACGGCAACCGCAAATTCGGCTGGGTTGAGCAAGACTTCCTCGTCTCCGGCGACTACCGCAGCATCCGCAACGCCGCCGAAGCCATCAGCGGCCTGATCGGTCCCGGCGCCGAAATCCGCCGCGGCGAAAAGCGCAAACCCATCACCCGTTTCGCCGACGCCATCACCTGGCTGCTCAGCGAAGTCGAACGCGGCCTCAGCAAGCAGCGCTACAAGGGCCTGGGCGAGATGAATCCCCAGCAGCTGTGGGAAACCACCATGGACCCCGCCGTGCGCCGCCTGCTGCGCGTGCAGATCGATGACGCGATTGCCGCGGACGAGATCTTCACCACCCTGATGGGTGACAACGTGGAGCCGAGAAGGGCGTTTATCGAGGGCAATGCGCTGTATGCGCAGAATATTGATGTGTGAGGGTGTTTGTTGCGTAGCGGGAACATCGAGAACTGTGCGATCAAAGTGAAATCTTGGTGACACGGATAATGAAAAAAGCTCCCTCAAGGAGCTTTTTTCATTTGAAGAGCTACACACCGCTGACTGCTACTCGGCCTCAGCTGCCGCTCGCCGTGTGCGGCGCCACAGCGATTCTCGACATCGAGCTCCATCAGCCGCTGCGCAACGAAGCCCACCATCTCGCGCACGATATCCTCGGCGCCAGCCTTCTCAAGCAGCTCGGAAAGCTGCATGCTGTTCTTGGTCATCGGGTGCTTTCTCATGGCTAGGTTGAAGTGTCGCACCTCCCACCTTACCGAAGTTCTCCGATGCCCCCCCTACTTCGCGCCCGCCGTGGGCGCCCTGCAGGGCCCCCACGGCGAACACCTCACTCCCACGCTCTAACACCACTTCCCGGGACACGCCCGTTCAGGAGATGCTCCGTGTGACGCAGTTATAGATGCTGCGTCACACGAAGTGCGGAAGATCCACGTTCCCGCTTCCCCTGCCTTCTTGCGGCGAACGCGGTCCTCAGTACAGGCCGGTCAGGTAATAGAAGGCGATGACCACGAACACCGCGACGGTCTTGATGCAGGTGATGGCGAAGATGTCGCCGTAGGCCTGGCGGTGGGTGAGGCCGGTGACCGCCAGCAGCGTAATGATCGCGCCGTTATGGGGAAGCGTATCCATGCCGCCGCTCGCCATCGAGGCGACCCGATGCAGGACTTCCAGCGGGATGCTGGCGGCGTTGGCCGAGGCGATGAACTGGTCCGCCATCGCCGCCAGCGCGATGCTCATGCCGCCGGTCGCCGAGCCGGTGATGCCGGCCAGCGTGGTGACGGTGATCGCCTCGTTGATCAGCGGGTTGGGGATGGCCTTCAGGACCTCGGCCACAATCAGGAAGCCGGGCAGGATGGCGATGACAGCACCGAAACCATACTCGGACGCGGTGTTCATCGACGCCAGCAGCGTGCCTGACACCGCCGCCTTGGTGCCTTCGGCGAACTTCTTGCTGACCGTCTTGAACGAGAACACCAGCACGGTGAGGATGCCCACCAGCAGCGCCGCCTCCACCGCCCAGATGGCGGCGACCTTGGAGACTTCGGTGATCACGGGCTTACCGCCCGCGGCCAGCGTCATCTCGTGGGTCTTGCCGTACACCTGCGGAATCCACTCCCCGAAGACCCGATTCAGCACGCCCACCGCAACCAGCGGCACGAGGGCGATCCACGGGTTGGGCAGGGACTCGCCGGAGAAGGGCTCGGGTTCGTTGATGTGGCCCTCGCCATAGCCTTCATTCTTCGTCGCGGCCTGCTTGCGCCGCCAGCTCAGGTAGGTGAGGCCGACCAGGAGGATGAAGGTCGAGCCGACCACGCCTAGCCAGGGCGCGGCCCAGGCGTTGGTCTTGAAGAACGCGGACGGGATGATGTTCTGGATCTGCGGCGTGCCGGGCATCGCGTCCATCGTGAAGCTGAACGCGCCGAGCGCGATCGTCCCCGGCAGCAGCCGCTTCGGGATCCCGCTCTGGCGGAACATCTCGGCGGCGAAGGGATAGACCGCGAACACCACGACGAACACCGACACCCCGCCGTAGGTGAGGATGGCGGAGACGAGCACGATCGAGAACATCGCTCGATCCGGCCCGAGCAGCTTGATCACCGCGGACACGATGGACTTCGAGAAGCCCGACAACTCGATGACCTTGCCGAACACCGCGCCCAGCAGGAAGACTGGGAAGTAGAGCTTGATGAAGCCGACCATCTTGTCCATGAACACGCTGGTGTACATGGCCGGTACCAGCGACGGATCGGTGAACAGCACTGCGCCGAGGGCGGCGACCGGTGCGAAGAGAATGACGCTGAAGCCGCGGTACGCGACGAACATCAGGAACACCAGCGCCGCCAGGATGACGATGAATTCGTACATTTCGAGAACTCCTTTGGAGAGAGTGGTCCTGGTCAGTAGTTGCCGCCGGTATCGCCGCTGGACTCGATGCGTTCGTGCTCGAGATCCCTGATCAGGTGCTCGTCCTCGGTGACCACTTCCTCCAGCACGTCGCGCAGGGAAAGCATGCCGATCACCTTGCCCGACTCCGTCACCGGGAGATAACGCACCGCCTTTTCGTGCATGACCGACAGGCAGCGCTCACTGGGGTCGTCGGCGGAGACGCAAAGTACTTCGTTGGTCATGATCTCGTGCGCCCGGGTGTCCTTGGCCGTCCGGCCCTGAAGTTCAACTTTCAGGGCGTAGTCGCGCTCGGTGACGATGCCGACCAGTTGCCCGTTGTCGATGACCAGCACACCGCCAACGTTGTTGTCCGCCATCGCCTGCAATACCGCCAGCACGGGCTCGTTCGGACCGACCGAAACCACGCCGATTCGTGCCTTCTCCACCAATTGCCGGGCCGTCTTCACGGTCTTTTCCATTGACTGTCTCCTTCGTTATGTGGGTTCGCGAAATTCGCCGTCAGACACCGCGACAACGTCACTCCTGCGAAACGCATTTCGGCCGGATGCGGAAAGCGGGCCATTGCCGTTGTCCGCTTCGAAATATGCGTCGGAAAGCTCAAAAGGCTGACCTGTGCAAGAATTATCTGCGTCGCGTTTCCCTCGCCAAAGCAAGTTGTTGCACACGGCTTGTGCATCAATGCACAATACCCGACATGGACTCCCTACCTGATTGGAACGATCTGCGGGTCTTTCTCGCGGTCGCACGGCTCGGCACCATCTCCCTCGCAGGCGAGCGGCTCGGCATCGAACACTCCACGGTTTCGCGCCGCATCGACCGGCTCGAGGCCGGCCTGGGCGCCGTCCTTTTCGATCGCCGACGCACCGGGTATTCGCTGACCGAGGCCGGCGACGCGCTCATTCCGCATGCGGAAGGAATGGAAAGCGCTCTGCTCGAAGCAGTCGAGGAGAGCGCGGGCCTGGGCGTGCGGGTGAAGGGATCGGTGCGCCTGGGTACGGTAGAGGGCTTAGGCATTCACCTGATCGCGCGCGCCCTGGCGAAACTGCATCGCGCGCACCCTGAGCTGCAGGTCCAGCTGCTGCCCCAGCCGCAATATCCGAGCCTCGTCACGCGCGAGGTCGAGATTCTGATCACCCTGGACCGTCCCGAGGTGGGACGCTACAAGGTCGCGCGGCTGACCGATGTCGACTATTCCCTCTATTGCTCGCCCGGCTACCGGGACTCCCACCCGCCTATCCGCCAGTTGAGCGATATCGCCGAGCACAACTTCGTGGACTACATCCACGACGGCTCGCTCAGCGGCCACTTTCGCGTTCTGGAAGAGCTCACGCCACATCCCAAAAGGAGTTTCACCTCCACCAGCGTGCTTGCCCAGCGCGAAGCCGCGGCGGCGGGAATGGGTCTCGTGGCCTTGTCGCCTTTCGTCGCAGACCTGTCGGACGATCTGGTCTGCGTGTTCCCAGGACAGTCACTTGTCACCCGAACGCTATGGATCGCTGCGCCAGAGGACCTGCTGCGGATCAAGCGCGTCCGCGTCGTGTGGGACTTTATTCGAGACCTGTTCGAGCAGCATCCGGAGTTCTTCCGCCACAACGGGTGACCACGCTGGCGGCCCCTACTTGCGATCTGGGCGTAGTGGTCGGTTGTACCCATAGGCGTCCCCGCACCTAAGAACTATCCGAAACAGCAGCTGAAAAGTTTCACCACGCTGTTGCATCCACCGGTTGAATCCGCATTAGAAATCCGCCGTTCATGCCTTTGCTGCCTGTGCCCGGAGGTTTGGCGAGTTGCTGCGCCATCCGCCCAATCTGCTCGAGCAGTACGCCGCCAAGATCCATTATCGACCTGCAACGAATGAATTTGCGTCATTCGGCATAACTGGCCGGGTCATGCTAAAGGAATAGCACATCACGCGGGCGGGGGACTTTCGCAGACGGCGCAGGTGGCTGACGGTGACGTTCCTGAGATCCTCATTGGCTCTGGCCGGGGCCTTGCTGGGGACCGCTGCCTTGAGATCCGATCCGCATTAAGGATTTCATCAGGGATGAGCTCCGGGCTGTAAGAGGCCAGGTCGAACATCTCGATTTCTTTCGCGTGCTCGGCCAGCACGCTGATCCACTGGGCGAAGTTGCCGTCCCAATGCTCGCCCAGATACCGCATTGTGGTGCACAGCACGCCCTCGCCGCGCTGGCAGAACTCGCGGCGGCCGTTGGTCACTTCGGGTGGATGACGACCCGCTGCCCCAAGGGAAAGCAGGGTCTCGCCTGCGTCGACCTCTTCCACGAAACCGGCGCCGTCCAGGCCCATGATCTGCGGCAACTGATGGGTGATGCCCGCGCCGTCCCAAGCCGCGCAACGCGCCAGGAAATAGTGCATGTCGCTCCACGTTGGCGCATGTCCCGTAAGCAACATTGTGCGTCCACGCTCAACCAGTGTGCAGCCATCCCTCTACTTCGCGACCGTGCCGGGGCCTAAGCTTTAGGCAACGAAGCAGCTCTCTATAAACGACGTTTTCCAACGGAGACTCCAAATTGCCTATCAAGACAGTCGCTTTCATCGGGGCCGGAAACATGGGCGCCCCGATGGCGCGGAACGCTAGGGCCGCAGGATTCGACATCCTCGTCTGCGACCGCAATCCTGCGGTGCTCGATCAGTTCCGCGCCGAGGGCGTCCGGGTTACCGACCTGACCGCCGATTGCGCGGGCGAGGATGCTGTGGTGGTCCTGCTCGCCAACGACCAGCAGATCCTCGCGACCTTGACCGGACCGGGCGGCTTGGCCGACGCCGTTTCTCCAGGTCACGTCCCGCTCATCTGCCTCATGAGCACGACTCTGCCGGACACGCTCGCCGCAATAAAAGGGCCGCTCGCGGACAAAGGGGCGCGTCTGATCGACGCCCCGGTAAGCGGCGGTATCGTCGGCGCACAAGAAGGCACCCTCAGCATCCTCATGGGCGGCCCGAAGGATGACGTGGACGCTGCCATGCCGCTGATGCAGGCGATGGGCAAGAACATTTTCCATTGCGGCAACCTCGGCGCGGGCGAAGTCGTCAAGATCATCAACAACATCATTTGCATCGCCAACATCTTCCTGACCGCTGAGGTGGTGCAGCTGGCCGAGGCGCACGGTGTCAGCTACGAGGCGCTGACGCCGATCATGTCCGTGAGCACCGGGCTGAACTTCCTGACCAGGGATGCCGCGATGGGGCGGCGGCAGTTCTCGCAGTGGGCCAAGACCCCCGAATCCTATCGCGCCGTACATGACGTCGTCGCCAAGGACCTGCGTTTCGCACTGGCGCTGTCCGACTTGGCGGGGGTGCCCGAGCCGCTGACCCGAGCCTTGTCCGAGTACGTGGACAGCTATGATCCGGAGGCGATGAAACGCTGGATGGCAGCAGGGAGGGTCGGAGAATGATTCCGGTCTGGACGCCCGACGCGGCCCGGACCGAGAGCGCCGCGCTGACCCGGCTGATGCGGCGCTCCGGCCGTCAGGACTTCGACGCTCTTCGCGCCTTCGCCCTCGACGACATGGAGGGCTACTGGCGGGACGTCGTCGCCGACCTGGGCCTCCACTTCCGCCAGCCGTTCCGGCAGGTCATGGATCTGGGCGGCGGCGTCGAACATGCACGCTGGTTCGACGGCGGCGCGCTCAACTTCACTGACACCCTGCTCGCGCCGGAAGGGACTAATGACGAAGACATTGCTCTGATCGAGATGTCGGAATCCGGCGCGCGCCGCGACCTCACCCGTGCCGAGCTTCGTCGCGAGGTGGATGCGGCGATGTCCCGGCTGGCTGCGCTCGGCGTGGGCGAAGGCGACCGCGTGGCGATGCTGCTGCCCAATATCGCGGAGGCGGCCTTCGTGACCGTCGCCACGGCGCGGATGGGCGCGATCATCGTGCCGCTTTACTCCGCCTTCGGGCCGGAGGCGATCGCGACGCGGATCAATGCCGCCGGCGCCAAGGTGCTGGTCAGCTGCGACGGCTGGATTCGCGGCGGCAAGACCCTCCGCACGGCCGACACCCTCGCGGCCGTGGCCGCGGCCTGTCCCGGGCTCGAGGCGGTCGCGGTGGTCAACTGCCTCGGCGACGGCGCGCCGGCCGGAAACCACGATTGGGCAAGCCTTCCCACCGACCGGGCCATCGCGGCGCCAAGCTTCGACCCGAACACGCCGTGGATGATCATGTTCACCTCGGGGACGACCGGCAAGCCGAAGGGGACGGTCCACATCCACGGCGGCTTCCCCTTCCGGGTGGCGCACGACACCGCGTACCAGTTCGACTTCCGCCCGGGCGACCGGCTGATGTGGTACAGCGACATGGGCTGGATGGTCGGCCCGTGGCAGATCCTCGCGCCGCTGATGCTCGGCGGATCGCTGGTCCTCTACAACGGCGGCCCGATCGCGCCCGACGCGCTCGAGCTTCTGCGCGTAGCAAAGACGATGGGCGTCACCCACTTCGGCACGGCGCCCACCATGCTGCGCATCATGGCGGCGGCCTTTCCGGAACTGCCGGAGGGCCTCGGCGGCAACTTCCGCACGCTGATCACCGCGGGCGAGGTCATCGACGAGCCGACCTTCCTCTGGGCGTTCCGCCAGCTTTGCCGTGAGCGCACGCCCATCATCAACCTGAGCGGCGGCACGGAGATTTCGGGCGGGATCCTCTCGAACATCGTGCTGCGCCCAATCTATCCGTTCGGCTTCAACTCGATCGTCACCGACGTCGATGCCGCGGCCGTGCATGAAGACGCGGAAACCGCGCCCGGTGAAGTCGGCGAGCTGGTGCTGCGCCGGCCGATGGTCGGGCTGACCGTCGGGCTCTGGCAGGACCCCGAGCGCTTCATCGACAGCTACTGGTCGCAGCGCCCGGGCCTCTGGAGCCATGGCGATCTCGTCGTGCGCCACGAGAACGGGCTGTGGGAGCTGCGTGGCCGCAGCGACGACGTCCTGAAAATCTCCGGTCGGCGCGTAGGCCCGACCGAGATCGAGGAGGCCGCGCTGTCGGATGACCGCGTCGCGGCGGCGGCAGCGATCGGCGTGCCCGATGCGAAGAGCGGCCAGACCGTGGTGCTGCTCGTGGTGCCGAACCCCGGCGACGTGGACGACGGCACGCTGGCCGCGTCGGTGCGCGAGCACGTCGCGCGCAAGCTCGGCGCGGGGCTGCGGCCGCGCGAAGTCCTCGTCGTCCCCGAGCTCCCGCGCACCCGCAACGGCAAGGTCCTGCGCCGGCTCGCGCGCGGCGTGGTCCTCGGGGAGCCGCTCGGCGACCTC
>Ga0209476_10001889_pt1 | contig 14039 bp, 6 predicted proteins | sample KloWWTrecipitate_FD_187179 | JGI IMG/M metagenome (GOLD analysis project Ga0209476, IMG submission 187179) | Active sludge microbial communities from Klosterneuburg, Austria, studying microevolution and ecology of nitrifiers - Klosterneuburg... | ecosystem: Engineered > WWTP > Aerobic digester >... | reverse complement strand
AAACCAGCTTGATTTTTTCTTTCGTGAACTACCGCCAATTCCCAGCACGCCAAGAAAACTTCTTGTTACTTCACGTGCAATTGTCCTTCCAACCTGTCTTACTGCTGTACTTTCAAGGACTTTTTCCACTGTGCTCTTTTCTTCTTTTGCTGAACTTTTTTTAGTTTCCTCCACTGTACTTTCCGCTGCTGCATCATTTAACTTTTTTTCCAAAATTTCATAAGCACTTTCTCTGTCGATAACTTCATTGTATTTTTTTACCAGCTCCGATTTACTTACAATTTCTTCCTGTTCAGCATCGGATAAAATATCCATCCGTGAAGCCGGTGCACAAAGCAGTGTAGCAACAAGCGGTGTGGGATTCCCTTTCTCACTCAATACAGTAACAGCCGCCTCGCCTATTCCCATTGATGTTAAAAGTTCATCAACGTCATAATATTCAGAAATCGGATAATTCTCAGAGATCATCTTGATATCCTTTCTGTCTTTTGCAGTAAAAGCTCTGAGCGAATGCTGAACTTTCATCCCGAGTTGGCTGAGCACTTCATCAGGAATATCAGTCGGATTCTGAGTGCAGAAAAATATACCGACACCTTTGGATCTTATGAGTTTGATAATAGTATTGATCTGTTCATGCAATGCTTTTGAAGCTTCCTGAAATAACAGATGAGCTTCGTCAATAAAGATCACTAGCTTTGGCTGGTCGAGATCACCTTCCTCCTGGAAGTTATTATAAATTTCTACAAGCAGACAAAGTAAAAATGTTGAAAATAATTTTGGTTTATTCTGAATGTCAGCAAGTCTTATAATGGAAACTTTCCCTCTTCCTTCACTGTCAATTTTCACAAGATCATCTACTTCAAAAGATCTTTCTCCAAAGAAAAGGTTTGTTTCATTTTCAAGTTCTATTAGTTTTCTGAGAATGGTACCAATTGTCGCTGTAGATATCTGACCATATTCTTTTTCGACTTCATCTTTACCTTCATCAGAAATAAACTGCAATAACTTTTTAAAATCTTTAATATCCAGTATTGGAAGTTTTTTTTCATCACTGTATTTAAAAAGAACAGATACTACACCTGACTGAGTGTCATTTAAATCCAGAATTTTTGAAAATAAAACAGGTCCGAATTCTGTGACAGTCGCTCTGAGACGTGCACCTTTTTCATTTGAGATCGAAAGAAGTTCTACAGGAAAAGAAGAAGGAGTATAAGTCATTCCAATTTTTTCATGACGTTCATTTATCTTATCATTAATTTCTCCCGGCTGTGCAAGTCCGCTCAAGTCACCCTTTATATCCATTAATAAAACGGAAACACTTTTTGATGAAAGTCCTTCAGTAATCAATTGCAGCGTTTTTGTCTTACCGGTTCCTGTCGCACCGGCAATTAGTCCGTGACGGTTCATAGTTTTCAGAGGTAACTTAACATGAATACCTGGAAGATTTTCTCCTTTGAATATTGCTCCGCCTAAAGTGATAGTTTCGCCTTTGAATTCATATCCTTCATTCACTGAGGCAATAAATTTTTCTTTTTGATCCAATTAATTTCTTTTAATTGATTGAAGTGAAGTATTTAAACGCATACAGGAAACTACAAAATTATACTATTTTTTTTAAGTTAAATAATACTGCATTTTTTGTACTTTACCACCAAGACACCAAGACACAAAGAAAATACTTTTTTAAAATACGAAAACTCAAAGGCTCAAAGACTCAAAGAATATTTTGCGAATAAAAAGAGATTTATATTGGGTCTATGTGAAAAATAGTGGAATTTTTATAATTCCTTCTTTTAATATTCTAATTTTGTTTTTTACGATAAATTTTTTGCTTTTAAAAAAACCCGCTTGTGTAAAATTACCGATAAAAATTTATGAGTAATTGCTAAAATAAAATTTCCTTGTTTGAGAAATTTGTGTTTTTCAAATTTCGAGTTGGAAATTTTATAGCAATTACGATATAAATTTCGGTAATTTTACATCGCGGGCGACTTTTCTTTGTTACTTTCGAGCCTGCCCTCGAGTGCTCCAATCGGGGGGTCGCTCAAAAGAAAGTAAGTTAAAACCAATGAAACTTGAAATTTAAATATAAACGAGTTAGAAATATTTGAAACTTCGTTCCACTATAAATCATATAGCACCTTTATATTTAATAACACTATATATTTTAAGTATTAGAAATTTGAAATTTGAAATTCGTAATTCGTAATTTGCAATTGCTCTTCAGTCCCTCGCCATTGCCAGTGAGCAGCACAAAACATCTCCCGCGCCGTGCTGTTTAAGTATGTTTACTGCTTCATTTATTGTTGCGCCGGTCGTGATCACATCATCCAATAAAATTATTTTCATACCTTTTAATGTATCAGAATATTTTTCATTTAACACAAATGCATTTTCGATATTGAGCCGTCTGTCGGATTTATTCAGACGGGTCTGAGACGAAGTGTTCTTTATTCTGATCAAAAGATCATCTGCAGTTTTTATCCCTGTGATATTGCTGAATCCCCTGCACATAAGCTGCGACTGATTGAATCCTCTTTCCCTTTGTCGGGATCTGTGAAGAGGTACGGGAATGATCATATCAAATTTGGGAAATTCATCAATATCTTTTGCTTTCAGAAATTCAAGACCGATTATCTCACCCATATATACAGCAAGATTTCTCATGCCTCCGTACTTTATATTGTAAATGATCTTTGAAAAATCATCCTTTTCATAAAAGGCAAACAAACTGAATGAATATTCTGAAAATACTTTATTCTTCAGATCAACTTTATCTTTATCTGATATCCTAAAAAGCAGATTGAATTTATCATCCTTAATGTATCTGTTGGAATTTTCATTACTAATATATTCATCAGACAGTATACATGACGGAGGGTAAATGAATTCCAATATGCTTTCATACATTCCCGAAATTTCCTTCAACATTATTTTCAATATCACTTTCATACAATTCAAGATATTAATCCTGAATCGTTTTTTCAAATATGAATATAACCGGTTTGTGAAAATATCAGAAACTTCAGGTTGTCTGAACCTTGATTAAAGGATTAAAGGGAATTCTTGAATAAGAACCAGAAATAAAATTTTTAATTCGGTTGATTTTAAAACGCACTAGATCTGCAGCGGTAAAAAATAAATCTTGTTTATTAAAAAGAAAGAATATACTTTTGCAGTGACCCCAAAATTAAAGGAGTACGAAATTTTTAAAAGGATTATGAAAGACCCTTACTTCTAAAATTATGTATTCCCCGTTAAAATATTTATAAGAAATTTAATATGATTTAATTTAAATAGAATCATTCAAAATTTTTTTTAAATAAAAATTTTTAATTCATAAACAGTAATTCTAAATTGAATAAGAAGGGAGGTAATACAAGATGATCAGAGCTCCGACAAAAATCACCAGAGTGTCCGCAAAAAAAAGGGACCGGAAATATCAAAAATAAATTAACTGTGCGACTGCAATCTTACAGAAAATATAAATGACAGATCTGATCCCGAAATTTTATTTACATTAATTTAACTCCATTTAATAAAATGAAAAAGATAAAATCCGTTCCGGTGAAATATTTATTAGTATTCATTTTCTCAGTTACATTTTTTTATTCATGCAGTGATGATCCTGTATCTAATGATCCTGTCGATCCCACATACCAGTATGATTCAGCACGATTTAGCTGGAAAGTAGATACATTATATGGTCCGGGATTTTTTGCAGGTCTGTGGGCAAAAGATACAAATGATATATTTATTACAAATACATTTAGCAGCAGTCTTTACAGGATCCAAAATGGTGTAAAGTCTTATATCAGCTATCCTGTAAATACTTATCTAGGGGTTGTAACAGGTGATGAAATGAATAACGGATTTGTCATTGGTGGAATATTAATTGATACATTAGTACAACCATTTTTTCAAAAATTTGATGGCAATTCTTTTATAGAAATTCCAAATCCACAAAATCTGAAACAAAGTTTAACCTTTAATGCTGTATTTGTAAAAAATGAAAATGAGATGTGGATAGGTGCAAATGGATACATATTGAAATTTGATGGAGTCAACCTGTATTCATTCCAATTAGAAGATTCCCGGACAAAAGCATTGAAATTTTTTTATGATGAATTTAATAATTTCAAATTGCTAGCATCAATTCATCATTTAGATACTGACAGAACGGAATTTATAATATACGAATATACCGGATCTCAATGGATAAATATATTTAGTGATATTGATTCACCACGACCTCTTCGGTATAATATTTTTAACAAATATGTCTCAGCAGCAAATCTGAATACTATATTTGAATTAACTGGTAATACACTTACTCCTAAAGTAACAATAACTCCACCCGGCTCCGGATTTACGATGGATGGGTATTCATTTAATAATATTTTAGTTCCGGCAAGAAAATATACTGACTTTTGTCGAACTTCATTATTTCACTGGAATGGAATAAAATGGAGTCTGGAATTATGTAATTATTGGGTTGACCCTACAACAGATGTATATATGATAAATGAAAATTATTATTACGTTGTTTCATATAATCAAAATGGAACAACTTTTATTATGCAGGGAAAGAAAAACAATTAAAAATTTTAAAAAAAAATCATTATGAAAACAAATAGAAATGTTCAATTTTTTATAACGCTCATTGCTATATTTTATATCTCTAATATAGCATTATCACAGGAGTGGGTAACAAATAATTATGGAAATAGTGGTCATAGTTTAGATTTCCTTAATGCTAATACAGGATTTATTGGTTTGACAGTTTATGACAATGGATACAAATATAAAATCTTAAAAACTACTAACAAAGGTGTTTCTTTCACACCAATATGGTCAACTTCTTCAAATCAATATAATCAACAATCATTTGCTTTTGATATGATTAATGAATATGTAGGATATGTATATATATAGACAGAACTGTTTTCAAAACAACAAATGGTGGAATTAATTGGAATCAGAAATTTCAAATTGAATATGATGAATCCGTATTTCCAACTATTAAATTTGCAAATGAAAACTTAGGGTTTATATCTTATTCATTAGGAGGATCAGGAGATAGATTAAAAATCTATAGAACAATTAATGGAGGGAATAATTGGAGTGAAGTTTATACAAGCCCATCATATTATAATTTTGCACCGGTAATAAAAGATATTTCAATTTCAAAATCAGATATTAATAAAATTATTATGGTTGGATATTATCATAATTTTCAAGAACTAGGGCAGATTCGAAGATTTACTTTAGTATCTGATAATGCAGGTGCAGATTTTGGACCGGAATATGATGGAGGAATTTATGGAACACAATTTTCCAATGTTCAATATTTGCCCGAAAGTTTTACTGATTATAGAATTATTGGAATTGAAAACTACGGTGCTCTAGATACACTTAATGGGACTTTTTGTTATGATAATTTTTCAGCAACAAATAAATACAAAATAACAAATGATCATTTTAACATTGGCGGTTTAAGTTTCATTAATGCAACAACAGGGTATTCTTATGTAAATGATAAATTATATAAAAGTACCAATTCAGGGGTTAATTGGAATGTTATATATGCTTTTGCACAAGGTTCACTTAAATCCAATAGAAATGCTCTAACAGCATTTAATGAAATTATCTATACAGTTGATGTGATTGGAAATTTAGTTACTCATACACTTTCAACAAACCTATCCACTTTTTATGACAATATTTCTACTCCCGGTTCATTCAGCTTTGACAATGTATCTTACAATACACCGTCACAGCAATATCTGAGAGGAGGGAATAGCAAATTAAATTCATCTCTGATTATTAACCCAAATCAAAGTGATGAAAGAATATTTTACAAATGGAGTGATGGTAATATGACAGGAAATTATGATACTGACTCTAATCATTATTACTTTGATATGTCAGGAACGACTATTGCTAATTATTATAAAACAAAACAGCTTTCAACATCAAGCGAAGCGATTTCAAATATTGGTCAGACCAAAGTTCTAAAAGATAATTGGGGAGCTATAAACCAAATTCATCAAAGTATGAATGGTGGAATATTTTACACTAAGTCTTATAATAATGGTAATAATTATAAACAGGAAGAAATTATAAATTCTAGTATACCACATGCTATTGCAGATGGAAATAAAAATCCTGATCTATATGAGACAAAATGGTATGGCACAATAGCGGGCGGTTATCCGGTCAATAAAAATATGACAGCATGTTGGGAAAGATATAACCCATCAACTGAGAAGACGGAGATCAAAACAGCAGTTAGAGATTATTATATTGCTTCAGATACTGTATTTATGTGGGATGCCTGGGAGGATGCAAATTATTCTGATGTATTTACTTCATTTAATTCATCTCCAAGCTATAATTCAAAACCCAAAATATTTGCCCTTGCTATGGATCCCGGAAATAATCTTGGTAATCCTTTAACTTATTTTTTTATAATTCCACATTTACGTCCATATTCGGGTGGAAATAAATTACAGGTCACCTGCCGAAAAGGAACAGATTATTATGCAGAATTTTCATTGGATTCCGGTGACATTTCTGATTTCTCTGCAATAGATTCAATAAAGTGCAGCCTTGGTTATTTAGAAATTAATTTTACATATCGAAAGGGAAATCAGATATTATATAGAAATATTGCATTTGAATATCAACTTAATTTGCCAATTCGTAAACTTGATTTGGAAGGACCAATTGATGTCTCTTCCGGTGACGGATATTCTTCCAGATTCAAACCTGATATTTCATTAATGAATAATGTACCTGTTGTAAGTTACGCAGCAAGTTTTAATGCCAATGTATATGTAGAATATGAAGGAGGCGGATCAGACTTAGTTCCTGTCAGCAGATATCCTATTGTGAAAGTGCAGAGAATAAATAATACAAGCTGGAGTAATTATGTAATTTACAATTCCAATTCTGTACAGCAGACGCCGGATATAGAAGGCAGTAATTCTACTTTGTCATACATTATAAATTATTCTTTAGGCAACGGTCAGTTTAAGAAAGTTGTAAATGTAAGTGATTATCCCGGATATTTGTGTCAACCGAATACTTTTTCGGGAACCGATTCAAGACTTGTGAAAAATTCTTATTCGGGACACTTTGGAAATAACTTATCTCTTCTCACGCTTTCACCTCAAAACTCTTTGCAAAAAGTAGATAAGCAGAATTTTATAATTACAAATATCACTTCTTCAGACAGCTATGATGTGGATAATATAGATGGTGTGGTTAATCTTGATACAATAAAATATTCATTCAAGCTCGGACCAATTTTAATCAAAGAACCAAACGGTGAAGTAGAAGGAGGAACATTTGGAATAGAGCAAGCTGAAAATGAACAGATTCTGACAGGAGTGGAATTCAATGAAAATCTTAAGTCATATCCATTTTTACTGAATGAAACTCAGGCATTACTATTAGGATGCAATGCTACATACATCAAAGACAACGCTTATTCATCAATCAGCAGCGTACCTTATACAGTAAATCTTTATAACAAATCTACGGGACTTCTTCACAGGACATTATTTCAGGATACAATACACGGAGAGGATTCTATAGAGACGGAATTTCTCAGAGGATTTTTTATAACAAATATCCCAAACGGAGAAGACAGTTTTTATGTAAAATTAGAACCTGATAATTCTTTTGATGACGGAAATTTCTATATTAACCCTGTTTATGATGTAGAGGATAATGGAGACAATCCAAACAGTTCTAATGTCGCAGTGATTTTTGAAGACAATAAATTCGAAAGTCATTCTGAAAACATTCCGCAGGACTTTTCGCTTCATCAAAATTTTCCAAATCCGTTTAATCCATCCACTGTGATAAAATATGATCTTCCAAAGGAAGGATTTGTGAAAATTAAAATATATGATCTGACTGGCAGAGAGATCCGGTCACTTGTAAATGAAGTCAAGCAGGCGGGATCATACAGTACAGTCTTTAATGGAGCAAATCTTTCAAGCGGAGTTTATTTTTATAAACTAGAGACCGAAAACTTCAGACAGATAAAACGTATGGTATTGCTCAAGTAAATTTAGACTTTTAAAAATATTTATCTTTAGCCGGATTGAGTGATTTGATCCGGCTTTTGTTAAGCGGATTAAAATTAAAAATTAAAATTATATATGTAAACTCTTTTATATTCAACCTTATTTGAGAATCAAAAAAAAACTTCCGAAGCAATTTTAACTCCGGAAGTTATTTTCTTACAATTTATAATTTATAATTACTTAATGAATGCCATTTTCTTAATATCAGTAAAACCATCTGATTCAAGTTTGTAGAAATAAATTCCGCTGTTCATATTAATGGAATTATAATCATACCTGTAATTTCCGGCAGCTTTAATTTCATTTACCAATACTTCGACTTCTCTGCCTGTTATATCATACACTTTCAATTTCACCAGTCCGCTTTTTGGAATAGAGAAATTAATTACAGTCGATGGATTAAACGGATTCGGATAATTTTGTAAAAGTGAAAAACCGTCAGGTATTAAACTGCTTATTTGATTAATTCCTATTTCACTAATATTGATTGGTGCTGTCCATATTTGATATTTTCCGGTAAAATCAGCCATCCAGACCGGCCAGAGTTTTTTACCGATGGAAGTGATCCCAATATTATCACCCTGATTTCCGGATCCTACAGCACCGGTTACTGTCTTTGGTACAAATCTGTGATCGTTTATTCTGGTATCTGTCCAGCTTGTTCCCCCATCTGTAGATCGCGATAAATAAACGTCCATGGAATCCGAACTTATATTTCTGTTGTCATAATATATTACATTTATCCCTCCGAAGTCATCGACATTTATCGCAGGGAAGTACTGAACTTTCCCGTTATTTATCGGATCCTGATTTACTCTCACACCTGAAGACCAGGTACCGCCGCCGTCAGTGGATCTGTGAAATACAATATCAGCATCGCTTCCGGCAGGAGATAGATTTTTCTCCCCTGTAACAATATAGATACAGCCGTTCCTTTGACCTCCTGTTTTGTCCAGATCAATATGCGGATATCCATTTACGCGGATATTCCACGGCTGAAAAGAAGCAGCTTTTATTCCATTCATTGCATAGATATTTTCATTAACGTTCCAGGTATTTCCTCCGTCAGAAGATCTTGCGAAGCCGCAGAATTTTTCATTCTGTGGAGATGATGTCAAAACACCCGCCCAGCAGACACATACTTCACCGCTTACATTTACTTTGATATCTGCACCAAGTGAAACGTAACCCTGCGGAGATGCATTGATCTGAACTGCTGAAGACCAGTTAAGTCCGCCATTAGTTGTATAAGAGGAAACAATTGGAAATGGATTAAGAAATTTTGTCCAGACAAGATAGCTTCTTCCATAAAATGGACTAGTTGAAATATCATCAGTACCCGGAGTGCCTTTATCCTGATCACCCGAAGCAATTAAAACATTGCTTGTCCAGCTTGCTCCAAAATTAGTTGAAAGATTTGAGAACATCCCGACTATAAATCCGCCCTGATGTGTAAGAATAAATCTACCGTCCTTGTCAATTATAGGACCCGGATCGCCACCATGATTATTTGTTGAAGAACCTGAATTACAGGTATCAGATCCAAACCATGTTTCACCACCGTCAGTTGTAAAATAATTTCCCTCACTTCTGAATGAATTGCTGATTGTATAAGCGACTGCAAACATTACATTCGGATCTACAGGACTCCTTACTATGGCCGGTTCTATCTGTGCATTTCCTGAAGGATGTATTCTGAAATTTGTTATTTGAGGATCAGCTCCTTTGTTAAAAATAAAAACAAATAAAATAATTACCAATAAAATTTTTACATTCATATCAATTTTTAAATTTAAACTGCAATTTTTTCTTTTTAGAAAATAATAAATGATCAGAATTTATAACCGAAATTAAATCCTAAATAATAATTTCTCGGTTCACCGGTTTCATAATATCTTCTTTCCGATGGATTCAGTTCAGGGTTTGCATTTACATTTACAAAGCCCACATACTTTTCATCGAAAATATTTTTTATACCGCTGGTTAAAATACAGTAAAAGTCACTGATATTCATAGTGACTCCTGCCATTATGTTACCATAAAAATAAGAAGGCACAACTACAGTATTTGCATCGTCAGCAAACATATCACTTATATAATCCATATCCCATAACAACATACCTGAATACTTGTCTGAAATATTGAATTGATAATTTAAAATAAAATTAAAAATACTATTCGGAATTGCAGGGACGACATTATTAGAATAGTCTGAAACAAGTGTATCTCCGCCGGCAGAATAATTCACAGCAAAATAATCATCATATTTGAAATCTGAATATGAATAATTCACCACAAGCTCAATTGCTTCAAGCATCTCAAATTTAAATCCGCTTTCCACTCCTGTCCTGTTGGTATTGCCGGCATTTCTGAAAAAGGTCTGATCATTTATCACAAAGGGTACAATCTCATTTTCAATTTTTGTATTATAAAAAGTAACTTCAAAATATGATTTTTCCAGAAGAATAGATTCTGTAAATATATTTCCTTTAATTCCCAGTTCAAAATTCTTTGTATCCTGTGGATTGAGATCAGGGTTTAGTGTAGTCTCTCCGTTGTTAGAAGTGTAAGGATAATTTTGAAGCTCGACTGCAGTCGGACTGTCATAGCCGATTCCATAAGAAGTATATAAAGCAATTGTCGGAGTGAGTTTATAATTCAATGCAACTCTTGGAGTAAAATCAGAGAATATTCTTTCAGAATTCTGAAATCCGAACAACTGATTATCATTTGAAATTTTTATGTTATCAAATCTTCCCGATAAAGTAATTGATGAAATATCTTTATAAATATAAAATTGATTTTGGAAATAAAATCCAAAGTTGTCAAGCACTTCAAGATTCTGAGTCTGCAGTTCATCTCCTTTTATTCCTGCAACATTATTATATGCAGAGATATCAGCTGAAACATAATTATAATCTATACCGGTAGAAAACAGGTTTTTCATATTGAATAACTTTGATCTCTGATCGTATTTTATAAGTCCTCCAATAGTATAGCGGTTATTTAGATTGTAAAGAACATTAGTCGTATATTCAGTATCATTGATCCTGACATAAGCAGTAACTTCAATATCATTTTCGATTTTCTGACCGAAAGATTTATTAAATCTTGCTGCAAATTTTCCTTTTGAAACTTTTCTTTTAAAATCACTGGAGACAGCAACCGGATATGCACTGAAAGGAGCATTCTCATACTCTTCAAGAGTCAAAGCACCGGGTAACTGAATTGTGCCTTTTGCAAAATTACTGAGTAATGAGAAAGTAGTCCTGCTGTCAGGGTAGATCTGAAATACTGTATTTGAAAGATTTATAAACTCGTTATTATGTTCTCTGAATCCGTTATAATTTCTGTAGCTGTACGTCTGATAAAATTTATAATTCTTTGTCATAAGTCCTGCCCTGATTCCATTCTGTCTTAATCCATAACCGCCAAATATATTGGTTTGTTTTACGTAGTTTTGCTTGAATGTCATATCGGAAATAAAATTTATCACACCTCCGGGAGCATTTGTATAAAGAGATGAAAAATTACCTTTTGCAACTTCTACAGTTTCCAGAGAAGTATAATCTATGACGTCGATACTTGCTTCACCGTCAGGTTCAGATTCAGGAATACCGTCTTGCAGGATCCTGATTCCCCTTATCCCCGCATTGGAACGATTACCGTAGCCTCTGATAGAAACGCGGACATCTGTTCCTCCGAATCTCGACTGAAGAAATAATCCGGGTACGTCAGCAAGTACATCTTTTAATCCGACATTTCTGCTGTATGCAAGTTCTTTTTTATCAACTCTGAAAACAGAGAAGGGTACATCAATTATTTTTTCAGGGATCCTTGTTCCTGTGATTGTAATTTCCTGAGTCTCTGCATCTTCCATTTCCTTTTCAGTTTTTAATGAATCAGTTTTCAGAGAATCATTTTCAGATTCAGTTTGTGAAAATAAAGGAAATGATATAAATAAAAGTGTAACAATAAAGTATAATTTATTAATCATGTTTAGAAAAATTTAAATGTTTAAAATTCTATTCGTAAATTTTAAAATAAGGGACCTAATTAAAGGTCCCTCGATATATATAAATTAACTAAAGAGAAAAAGGGGAATTCAATCTGTTAAGTTATATAAAAAACAATTTTAATAATTCGCTCTTAAAGTTAATACAGAATTTATGCCCGGTGCATTTATACCTGATGCAAAGACCCTGTAATTTTGGTCTAATAAATTATTGATCTCAAGCTGCATCTGGAAATTAGTACTCAACTGATACTGACCCTTTACATTCAGAGTAAACCAGTTTGGCATTCCGTCAGGTGTTGCATCCTGAAAATTATCCTCACCGCTTGTACTGTAATCTTTTTTGAGTTTCCATGCATTATAGAGTATGCTGAATTCACCCTGAAATTTGCTAAGATTTAGTAAGAATGCACTTTTACCAAAAAGCGGCGGAATGTGATCAAGAGGTGCAGTTGTATCTGCAGTCGTTACTCTACCATAAGTATATGTAACAGTGTTTGTCATTGAAATAAAATTTGTTATGTCAGCATTCAGGCTCAAAGTTGTACCCCAGATATAACCTGTCTGAGCATTTTGATTTGCCTGAACATTTGCAGTATCACCATCATAAATAATCGTTGAGCTGCCATTGTAAGTATAAGGTGCAGTGACGATAGCATCATTTATATAAGTATAATAACCAACTGCCTGTGCAAATATTCTATTGGAAAAAACATTTGATAATCCAATCTCACCGCCGTATGTATATTCAGGTCCCAGATCAGGATTCGGTACTATTACAGTACCATATTCTGTACCTGTTCTCGGTGTAGATTCAAATATTTTTGCAAGATCATCAATGTCAGGAGCTCTGAAACCGGTTGCTCCATTAATATAGACCTTCCAATCATCTTTCGGTAAAAAAGTAAATCCAAGATTTCCACTGAATGCACTGTTATTCTGACTGATTCCATCAGGATAAAGCTCAGCAAATTTATAAAAAGATGTATCGATAAATGAAGCGTTAAGTCCTACATAGCTGTATCTCGCACCAATATTTGAATATACTTTTTCATTGATCTTCCAGGTGTCCATTATGTATCCGGCAATAGTTGTCATATTATTATCACCGTCAGGATATCTTGTGTCTGCAGGAGATTCAACATTTGTATTGATATTTTTTCTGAATGCAGTCGATGTAACTGTATTATAAAAACCTTCAATACCATAACTTAGATCATGATAACTGCTTTTATTGCTTAAATTAATTCTCTTACTAAAATCAGCATTAAGCGAATATACATTTACATCTTCAGATCTAGATGTCAGATTTGATGAACCAAAACTTCTGTTGTTTCTGCTTTCCTGTACATTCTGATATGCCAGCAGAATATTTGAATTATCATAAAAAGTTTGTTTACCTTTTAGTCCAAGCTTATAAGATCCGAGTATTCTGCTCTCCGGACCATAGTACCACTGCGCAGATGTGAAGTTTCCTGTATTTGGATTAATTGTATTCAGTCTGTCGTATCGCGGAATATCTGTAGTATTTGAATACTGAAAATTAAATGTATGATCAATATTCTCTGATGGTTTATACAATCCTTTCCCAAGAATATCGAACTGATTATAACCTGAAGGATCCTGCAGAAAATAATTATTCGTAGCGATCATGGTATCTTTTCCGTTAATTCTTTCAGCATTAAATTTTCTAAGCCATGCATCATTCTTTACATTACTTTTACCCATGCTCAGAGAATTAAAATTGGAATAAGTCACACTTCCAAGAAAGCCAAATGATTTTGAAGAAAAATTAAAATCAAAGTGACCTGTATTTTCAGTATTGGCAGATGAGTATCTGTAATAAGCAGTACCTGTTTTAAAAGTATTATTGTCCAGACTTAGAATCGGATTCTTTGTATAAAAGCTCATAACACCGCCGAGCG
>Ga0209476_10001886_pt1 | contig 14047 bp, 12 predicted proteins | sample KloWWTrecipitate_FD_187179 | JGI IMG/M metagenome (GOLD analysis project Ga0209476, IMG submission 187179) | Active sludge microbial communities from Klosterneuburg, Austria, studying microevolution and ecology of nitrifiers - Klosterneuburg... | ecosystem: Engineered > WWTP > Aerobic digester... | reverse complement strand
TTGTGCACGGGCGTGCAGATCCACGTTGAAGACCCCACGCACTACGACCACGCCGCCTTTCGACCCTGGCGGGTTCAGGCACTGGCTTTCAAGGCCATCCGCCACCTGCAGCCCGACTACCCGCTGTGGCGCGACTTCGGCTACGAGTACGAATTCGACCGCCTCGCGATCGACCTCATCAACGGCTCGCCGCTACTGCGCGAGTGGGTGGACGACGCCGCGTCGACGCCAGCCGAACTCGATGTGCTGGCCCGCACCGACGAAACCACCTGGCTCGAAACGCGCCGGCCTTTCCTGCTCTACCCCGCCTGAGCCTGCTCAGCTCGTAGCCTGAAGGCGGGTCAGGCGGTGGTGACACTGCCCCGACTTTTACACCCTGCAAACGACAGTGCACGCGTACGGGCAAGGAAGCCGGACGAAGACGTGTCGTGGATTTTTACACTCGAGGCTTTAACTCAACTTGCAAATTCATCTAATTCACTGTTTTCCTTGATTTTGTAATATCAGGCACGACTTATGCTACCTCCATTGACAAGAAGTCCGCAGTGTCAAATCACCCATGGAGGGCATCATGAAGCGCACAAGCACTCACCTAAAATACGGTCTTTCAAGCATCGCAGCGGCGGTCGCCCTCTTGGCAGCCCCGGCGGCACAGGCGAGCATGATCGACGGCATCGTCGATTCCTGGACGGTCAACGTTAATGCCGGCTTTCTGACCTCAACCGTCCTGTGGGACGACTCGAACGGCTCAGGCGGCGCGACCAGCGTCTCCACAAGCCAGTTGGTCTGGGGCGAGCCGGCCACCAATGCCGGCCAGAGCAGCCTGACGCTGACCAATCAAAACACAACCAAGACCGCAGTCACCAATGGTGCGGCGGAATCCAACCTCACCATCACGCACAGCAACCACCCGGTCAGCGGTCGCACGCTCGACAGCGTTACGCTGTCTTCAATGCTGACGCTGACGCCCTTTAGCCCGTCTGCCACCGGCCTCGCCCCGGTCACCCTCAACTTCCTGATCAACTTCGACGAGACCTCGAACGGTGCCAATCCGTGTGCAGACGGCGGCGCCAACGGCAGCGGCGTGAACTCGAACGGTTGTGCCGACATTTTCGTCATCGACAACAACGCTCTCAACTTCGAGTTTTTCTACGACCTCGACGGAGTGGGCGGCCCGTTACAGAACCAGCGCTACTACATCAGCTTCTTCGAGCAGACTGCCGGTCTGACTGGACTGCCTACCGACGCCTGCACGTCGGCCGGTGCCACTGCGCCCTGCCTCGGCTTCCGCACACCTGAAGATGCCGTGACCCCGGCGACTTTCGCCGCACTCATCACCACCGACCGGGTCACAATCAACGTGCCGGAACCGGCTACGCTGGCCATGCTCGGCCTCGGTCTGGTCGGGCTCGGCGCGGTGCGTCGTCGCAAGGCCTGAGGACCGCACCCCGCCTTGCTGGCGGATACTCGAAAGGCGGCTCATCGAGCCGCCTTTTTTATTGGCCACCCTTATTTGCCACCCTTCAGACAGGCCTGACAGAGGCGACACCTTCCAATACCAGACCCCCGATCCCTGTCCGCGCTCACCAGCCCTTCCCGTCAGCGCGGAGTCGGGGTAAAAAGAAGGCCAGCCGCTCACGCTGCACACCCACCCACATAAGCGAGCCATTCGGTGATGAAACACGGCCTCCAGATCTTTGCCTGCAACGCCAGCCAGGAGCTCACGGGCGAAATCTGCCACCGCCTCGGCATCCGCCCCGGCCAGCTCGAAATCTCCCGTTTCTCCAATGACAATCTGCGCGTACAGATCCAGGAGAACGTGCGCGAACGCGACGTGTATGTCGTGCAGTCCTTCACCGAGCCGGTGAGCGAGCACATCATGGAACTGCTGATCACGCTCGACGCCATGCGCAGCGCCTCAGCGCAGCGCATCACGGCGGTGATTCCGTATTACTCCTATGCCCGTTCGGACAAGAAGGACGCACCGCGCATCTCGATCACCGGCCGCCTGATCGCCGACATGCTGAAGACCGCCGGCGCCGACCGCGTGCTCACCATGGACCTGCACGCCGACCAGGTGCACGGCTTCTTCAGCGTTCCGGTTGACCACCTGACCGCCATCCCGACCATCGCCGAGCACTTCCGCCGCCACCACGACCTGTCGAACATGGTCGCGGTCGCCACCGATGCCGGCGGCGCGAAACGCGTCGGGCGCTTCTCCGAGCGGCTCGGCATCCCGATGGCGATCATCGACAAACGCCGCGTCAGCGATACGGACGTCAAACATGGCGAGGTGGTGGGCGAGGTGCGCGGACGCGACGTGGTGATTTTTGAAGACGAGATTTCCACCGGCGGCACGCTGGTATCCACCGTCGCCACACTGAAGGCGGCCGGGGCACGCAGCATTCATGCAGGCGCTGTGCACGGCGTGTTGTGCGGCCCTGCGATCGAACGCCTGCGCGACGCCGACATCGACTCGGTGGTCGTCACCAACACCGTTGGCCTGTCCGCCGACAAGCGCCTGCCCAAGATCACCACGCTGAGCGTTGCACCGCTGTTCGCCGCTGCAATCGAACGCATCCACGGCGGGCAAAGCGTGGGCGCGCTGTTCGAGTAAGGCGGTCTGTCGATCGACCTCAAGCTCAAAGAATTCGATCTGCACCTCCGCCCAGAACGGCGGACCCTGCCCTGATCCGACCCGTTCACGCAGGTCTTAGTCGGAACGACAGGCGGACACCACCCAATAGGTGATCCCCAGGGCGAGCACGACGGCAGCAATGCCAAGAAGGTAAGCGGGTGCCAAGGTCTGCAGGTCCAGCACGATCACCTTGCGCGCAATCGCCATCAGGGCCGTGGCGATCACGAGCTTTACGTGAATGACGTCATCACGCAGATAGAGGGTGATATTGACGAAGATCTCGATCGCAATCAGGACTGCGAGGAATGCTGCAAAGACAACGAAAATATCGTCCAACCTGAGCAGCAGAACGGGTGGCGTCGCAAGCTTTTCGTAAAGCACCAACACGACATCGGCCACGCTCCAAAGAATCACCCCAACCATCAATACCGCAAGAACGCGGATCGATTGTCGGATGACCCAGTGCAGACGATCGACAAGGGGGTCGTCCGCACGCTCACCCAGGTGGTTTTCACCGCCAGCGATTAGTTTGTCCTGTGGTGCGCTCATGATGATCTCAAGGAGGAATGGGCGGCGGCAGGCCGCCCATTCCAGCTCAGTTCAGACCTCGCACACGGGCGTCGACCGGGAGGTGGGTCAGTCCCCACTTTTGCAACGCATGGCCCAGCAGATCGACCTCGGTTGCAGTTTCGACACCATCGGCCCCCACCACGTCCTGCATCGCTTGCAGCAGCGACGCCTGCAAGGCCGGGTCGCGGATGTCTTCGAGCAGGAGTGCGAACACCTCGTCGGCCAGCTTCAGGTGGATGCCGTCGAGGAAGTTCGCCCCCAGCAGCAGGTCATTGCAGTAGTCGCGCAGAATGTGCTCGAACTCCACTTGCCCGATACCGAGCCGAGTGGCTAGCTCGGTCTGCATGGCGGTGTCGAGTTCGCTCTTGTCCAGCCCGCCGTCGGCGAGCACGGCTGCGGCGAGAATCCGCGCAACGGCGGGGGTGCTGTTGGCTTCGTAGTGACGCATGGCGCTTTCTCCTGAGGGGTAGCGTGGAAGTGTTCGCTGCCGCGCCGCCTCAATGGCGGTTTGCGATGCAGCGGAGTTCACCTTATCGACGAATCACCCGTATAAAAAGTCGAGTATATTTTGATGAGTAATCGATTTTTTGGATGGAACTGCAATGGGCGAACTCAACTACAAGCACCTGCGCTACTTCTGGATGGTCGCCAGGGTCGGCACCATCGCGGGTGCGAGCAAACTCCTGAATGTCACGCCGCACGCGATCAGCGCCCAGCTCGCGACCTTTGAAGCCAGCCTCGGAAGCACCTTGTTCCGCCGCGCCGGGCGCCGGCTGGAAATGACCGAGGCCGGCGAGCGCATCCTGGGCCACGCCGACGAGATTTTTGCCTTGGGCGATCAGATTATCGAAACCCTGCGCGACGGCACGCAGCGGCGCGGGCTGCCCTTTCGCATCGGCATTCCGGACTCGATGCCAAAATCGATCGTGTACCGCCTGATCGAGCCAGCCCTGCACCTGGAGCGAGCGGGGCGCTTGGTTTGCCGCGAAAGCGCGCTCCCTGCGCTGCTGGCCGAACTGGCGGTGCGCCGGCTCGATCTGATCATCGCCGACCGCCCGATTCCGCCCAACCTCAGCGTACGTGGCTATAGCAGTCTATTGGGGGAAAGCACGCTGACGGTGTTCGGCAGCGCTGCGATCTGTGATCGGCTCGACGGTGACTTTCCTGCGCTGCTCCACCGTGCGCCCTTCCTGCTGCCGGGTGAAGACGTCGCCTTTCGCGGTGCGCTGATGCAATGGTTCGACAGCCAGCGGCTTCTGCCCGACATCGTCGCCGAACTGGACGACAGCGCGCTGATGAAGGCCTTTGGCCAGGGCGGTGCGGGGCTGTTCGTAGCGCCGACCGCGATCTCGCCCTACATCTGTGGTCAGTATCAGGTGCGCGCCCTGGGCGAAATCGCCAGCGTGCGCGCACAGATTTATGCGATTACCACCGAACGCCGCCTGAACCACCCGGTGATGGAGGCGATCCGTCGCCAGGCCGCCGAAGCGCTGCAAGCGGATGCAGGCTAGGTGCGCCCTGCTCCTGCTGGGCTGCGTCAGCCCGCCTGCTGTCCGTCTTTCTGAGCGGCGATCTCTGCTCGCACCTCATCCATGTCGAGGCCACGCACACCTTCGATGACCTGGTCCAGCGCACTGGCCGGCAGGGCTCCCGATTCGCGGAACACCATGACGCCTTCGCGGATCACGGCAATGGTCGGAATCGAGCGGACCTGAAAGGTCGCGGCAAGCTCCTGCTGGGCTTCGGTGTCGATCTTGCCGAACACGATGTCCGGATGGGCCTCGGATGCGGCCTCGTAAGTCGGTGCAAAATTGCGGCAGGGACCACACCAGGCAGCCCAGAAGTCGAGGAAGACGATCGGGCTGCCTTCCAGAACCGAGTTGAAGTTGTCGGCGGTGAGTTCGAGGGTGGCCATATCGGCAAGCTCCGGTGGATAGAGGCCATCGATGCTACCCGAGTACAGCCCCCGACCCAAGCCTGAAGCGCCTGAGTGCGCCGCTACAGCACCACGAAGGGCTCAAGCGCTGATGACGGAGCCTGCCTGCAGTGCGCTGTCGACCCGCTGATACAGCAGATCGATATTGAGCGGCTTGGCAAGGAAGTCGTCCATCCCGGCGGCAAAGCAGATCTGTCGATCCTCTTCGCGCACATTGGCGGTCATGGCCATGATCGGGATCCGGCGCAGACCGTGCTCGCGCTCGTACGCACGGATCCGCCGTGTAGCCTCAAGTCCGTCCATGACCGGCATCTGCAGATCCATCAACACCAGATCGAAATGACCCCTGGTCACCAGATCGAGACCCTGCAGACCGTTGTCGGCAACGGTAACAGTGCAAGCTCGCCGCGCCAGCAGGGCTACGGCAAGTTTTTGATTGATCGGGTTGTCCTCGACGACAAGGATGGCAGCGGTCCGTTCCGGCGCACAAGTGGCGGGCGCATCGGGCAGCGCTTGCGCCTTGGCTTCCGCGCCAGCGGCCGACCCGGTGGCCAATCCCTTACGCTCAAAACGGAGGGTGAAGAAGAAGTGGGCGCCCTGGCCCGGATGACTCTCGACACCGAGCGTCCCGCCCATCAGTTCCACCAGCCGGCGCGAAATCGACAGCCCCAGCCCGGTGCCACCAAAACGCCGCGAAGTCGAGCTGTCCGCCTGTGCAAAGGCATCGAAGACCAGCGCCTGAACCTGAGGGTCGATACCAATACCGCTATCCTTGACCGAAAAGCCGACTACGACTGCGTCATCCAGCCCCTCGACAAGCGACGCCGAAACCACGACCTCACCCTGCTGGGTAAACTTGATGGCGTTGCCAACAAGATTGGTGAGCACCTGCTTCAGCCGCAGCGCATCGCCGACCACCCACTGGGGCAACCCGGGCGCCAGCTCGAGACGAAGATCAAGCCCCTTCGATTTGGCTGGCGCAGCCAGCACCTGAGTGGCGAGACGCAAGGTGTCATACAGATCGAAAGCCTCATGCTCGATGTCGACCTTGCCCGCCTCGATCTTGGAGAAGTCGAGGATGTCATTGAGGATGCGCAGCAGCGAGTCGGCCGAGGCCTGAATCATGCGCAGATGATCGGGCACTTCGGGATCGAGCGGATCCATCAGCGCGAGCTCGGTAAGGCCGATGATGCCGTTCATCGGCGTGCGAATCTCGTGGCTCATGTTGGCCAGGAACTGGCTCTTGGTGCGGTTGGCGATCTCGGCCTGATCGCGCGAGACCTCCAGTTCGGCGATCATCTCGCTCCGCTCGACGCTGAGCCGGATCGAGTCGACCAGCATGCGGCGCAGGTTGTTGGCCCCGGCAACGACGACACCGATAAACAGTAAGGACGCAAACGCCAGCACCGTGTCGGCAGACATACGGGAATCGAAGAACGCAATCAGCGAAATCGGCAGCACCGATATCAGCACATAAGTGCGCAAGGCCAGGCGCGAGGACGCCAGCATCGGCACGGCGCCGGCAATGGTCGCGGCAATCATGCCCGCAGAGAAGAAGCGCGCCTCGCTGCTGGCGCCAATCATGAAAACGCAGGCGCCCACGGCCCAGCCGAGCGCAGCAAACGTGCTGCCAATGTAATAGCGGCGAAACCACCGGTCGGCGTCAGCCGGGCCACTGGCCGTGCGCTGGTAACGACGCACGAGTGCGGCACGGCCAGCCGCAATGCAGACCATCGCCGCCACCCACCACGCAGCACGTGTGAGCGGAACACCAAGCGTGACGTTGCCGACCGCAATCAGCGCGGCGATCAGGGCCAGATTGATCTGGGCGAACAGGGCATTGCGATAGAGCAGCGAAACGGCTTCGTGCCAGCTCGCTGCCCCGACCACATCATTGTCGCCATTGCTCACGGCACGATTATCCAGAAGGCAAGGCGCCGAGCCTAGCACAGGGCCACTCGCCACGACGGCCCCGCGCATTCATTGCAAGTACCTCTCAGAGCAAGGGCGCCAGCCAGCGCGCAGCCTCGTCCACCTCCATGCCGGTGCGCTGCGCCCAATCTTCGAGCTGGTCGCGACCGATCTTTGAGACGGCGAAATAGTGACTGTCCGGATGCGAGAAGTAAAAACCGCTCACTGCGGCAGCCGGCATCATCGCGTAGCTTTCAGTCAGTTCCATGCCGATGCGCTCGCGCGCGCCGAGCAACTCGAACAGGGGCCCCTTCGACGTATGGTCCGGGCATGCCGGATAGCCGGGCGCCGGGCGAATGCCGAGATACTTCTCGGCGATCAGCGCCGCATTGTCGAGCACCTCGTCGGCGGCATAGCCCCAGCACTCTCTGCGCACGCGCTCATGCAGCCACTCGGCACAGGCTTCGGCCAGGCGGTCGGCCAGGCTCTTGAGCATGATCGCGTGATAGTCGTCATGTGCGGCCTCGAACTCAGCGAGCTTGGGTTCAATGTTCAAGCCGGCGGTCACGGCAAAGGCCCCGATCCAGTCTTCCACCCCGGAATCCTTGGGTGCGATGAAATCGGCCAGGCACCAGTGCGGCTTGCCCGCCGGGCGCTCGTGCTGCTGGCGCAGGCCGTGCCAGACCATGGCCAGGTCACGGCGCGATTCGTCGGTGTAGATCTCGATATCGTCACCCGCCGCATTGGCCGGAAACAGACCGAACACCGCCTTCGCCTGCAACCAGTTCCCGGCGATGACTTTGTCCAGCATCGCCTTGCCGTCGGCAAACACCTCGCGCGCAGTCTCGCCCACGATCTCGTCGTCGAGGATTGCAGGGAAGCGCCCCGCCAGGTCCCAGGTCTGAAAGAACGGACCCCAGTCGATGTAATCGACGAGGTCGGCAAGATCGACGTCGATCGCCTGCACCCCGAGCATGTTCGGACGCGGCGGCTGATACGGTGTGAAGCCGGCCTGGTGCGCCGTGCTGCAGGCCGCGACCGGCGCCGCCGTCCAGTCGGTACGGAAGGCGTTGGCGCGCGCGGCATCCACGCTGACGAGGGTGACGCCTTTCTTGTTGGCGTGCAGAGCGCGGATTTTCTCGTAGTCGGCGGCTATCTCGGCCTTGAACGTCTCGTTCTGGCTTTCGGACAGCAGGGCCGTGACCACGCCCACCGCGCGCGAGGCGTCCGGCACATAGACCACCGCCTGATCGTAGTGTGGAGCGATCTTGATCGCGGTGTGGTTGCGGCTGGTGGTGGCGCCGCCGATCAGCAGCGGCACGCTGAACCCCTGGCGTTTCATCTCCGCGGCGACATGACTCATCTCCTCAAGCGAAGGCGTGATCAGGCCCGACAGGCCGATCGCCTGTGCGCCGTGCTCCTTCGCCGCCTCCAGGATTCGGGTCGCCGGCACCATCACGCCAAGGTCGATCACCTCGTAGCCGTTACAACCCAGCACCACCCCGACGATGTTCTTGCCAATGTCGTGCACGTCACCCTTTACCGTGGCGACGACGATACGGCCCTTGCTGCTGGCACCGGTGCGCAGCTTTTCGGCCTCGATGTACGGAATCAGGTGGGCAACCGCCTGCTTCATCACCCGCGCCGACTTCACCACCTGCGGCAAGAACATCTTGCCCGCACCAAACAGATCGCCGACCACGTTCATGCCCGCCATCAGCGGGCCTTCGATCACCGCCAGCGGCGGCCGGCCTGCGGCCTCGAGCTTGGCGCGCACCTCTTCGGTATCGCCCACCACAAATTCGGTGATGCCCTTCACCAGCGCATGCGACAGGCGCTCCTCGACCGCCCACTCGCGCCAGGCCAGATCCTGCGCCGACTCCTTCGCCTGCCCCTTCACCGACTGCGCCACCTCGACCAGCGCTTCGCCGGCACCGGGCTTGCGGTTGAGCACCACGTCCTCGACCTTGTCGCGCAGATCGGCGGCGAGCCCGTCATACACGCCGAGCTGGCCGGCGTTAACGATGCCCATCGATAGCCCGGCCTTGACCGCGTGGTAAAGGAAAACGGTATGGATGGCCTCGCGCACTGGATCGTTGCCGCGGAAACTGAAGCTGACGTTCGACACCCCGCCCGACGTCTTGGTGTAGGGCAGGTTCTCCTTGATCCAGGCCACGGCGTTGATGAAGTCGACCGCGTAGTTGTCGTGTTCCTCGATACCGGTGGCGATGGCGAAGATGTTGGCGTCGAAGATGATGTCCTCGGGCGGAAAGCCCGCGCCGCCTTCGGCCACCGGCTTGATCAGCAGCTTGTAGGCGCGCTCGCAGATCTCGGTTTTGCGCTTGAAGGTGTCAGCCTGGCCCTTCTCGTCGAAGGCCATCACGATCACCGCCGCGCCGTAACGCCGCGCCAGCCGCGCCTGGCGCAAGAACTCCTCCTCGCCCTCCTTCATGGAGATCGAGTTGACCACGCCCTTGCCCTGGATGCACTTCAGGCCAGCCTCGATCACCGACCACTTCGACGAGTCGAGCATGATCGGCACGCGCGAGATGTCGGGCTCGGTGGCGATCAGCTTGCAGAACCGATCCATCGCCGCGATGGAGTCGAGCATCGCCTCATCCATGTTGATGTCGATGACCTGGGCGCCGTTCTCCACCTGCTGGCGTGCCACCGCCAGCGCATCATCGAAGCGGCCTTCGAGGATCATGCGGGCGAAGGCCTTGGAGCCGGTGACGTTGGTGCGCTCGCCGACGTTCACGAACAGCGCATCAGCGCCCACATTGAAGGGCTCCAGCCCCGACAGACGCAGCTTTTTGTCGATTTCGGGCACGGCACGCGGCGCGAAACCCGCCACCGCCTCCACGATCGCCGCAATGTGCGCCGGCGTGGTGCCGCAGCAGCCGCCGACGATGTTCAGCAGCCCACTCTGCGCCCACTCGTGAATCTGCCCGGCCAGGTGTTCGGGCGTTTCGTCGTAACCAGTGGCCGACAGCGGATTGGGCAGGCCGGCGTTGGGGTGAGCGGAAACGTGGGTGTCGCAGACGTTTGACAGCTCGTCGACGTACTGGCGCAGCTGATCGGCGCCCAGCGCACAGTTCAGGCCAAAACTGATCGGCTGCGCATGGCTGAGCGAGTTCCAGAACGCTTCCGCCGTCTGCCCCGACAGCGTGCGGCCCGACGCATCGGTGATCGTGCCCGAGATCATCACCGGCCAGCGCCGGCCCAGATCCTCGAACAGCTTCTCGATTGCAAACACCGCAGCCTTGGCGTTGAGCGTATCGAACACCGTTTCAACCAGCAGGATGTCGGCGCCGCCTTCGAGCAGCCCCTTTGCTGAATCGTAGTAATCCTCCGCCAGCGCATCGAAGCTGGTGTTGCGAAAACCGGGGTCGTTCACATCGGGCGAGATCGACAGGGTGCGCGAAGTCGGCCCCAGCACGCCGGCGCAGTAGCGCGGCTTGGCCGGGTTCTGTACGGTGTATTCGTCGCACAACTGGCGCACCAGACGCGCACCCTCGACGTTGAGCTCATAGGCCACTGCAGCCAGACCGTACTCGGCCTGGGACACGCGGGTGGCGTTGAAGGTGTTGGTTTCGATGATGTCCGCGCCCACTTCGAGGTAGGCGCGGTGGATGCCGGCGATCACGTCCGGGCGGGTCAACACCAGCAGGTCGTTGTTGCCCTTGAGGTCTTTCGGATGGTCGAGGAAGCGTTGCCCACGATAGTCCGCTTCGCCCAGCTTTTCCTGTTGGATCATGGTGCCCATGGCGCCGTCCAGAATCAGGATGCGCTCGGCGAGCAACTGGCGGAGTTCGGTCGTACGGTCGGCTTGCATGCGTGTTACCTCGGTCGTTCAACGGTCACCGGGCAACGCCACGCACACATGCGAACGGCGCCACAAACCGGCTGAAGGTTTGTGAGCGCCGTTGATCGGTTGCCGAGCCTGGCCCTCGCATTTCGAATCGGGGTCGCAGCGCTCCTCGGCAGAGCGCCGATTGTATCGGCTAGCGCCAAGACTTGCCAATAGCGACAAGGACTTACTGCCAGCAGGGACTTACCAGTACGGAAAGAAGGGGTGAGGCGGGAAAAACGGATGGCGGTAATAAGGATACGGATAGCCCCAGGGTCCAAAGTACGGGCCTTCGCGCGGATAAACGTAAGTCTGGCTGGTGCGCACCACCTTGCCGTCGATGAAATGCACGTTGAACAGGGTTCCCACACCCGGCCCGTCATTCCGCACGTTCCAGTCCCACACCTCCTCACCCGACTGCTTGAAGACCTGTTCGGAACGATGCTGGCCAAGCAGACGGTCGACCTCGTCGTGCGTCATGCCCTTCTGCACTCGCGCCAGATTGTCCTCGGACAGCGCATTCCACTGCCGCAGCACGATGCCACCCTGGTCGACCTCGACCATCAGGCAGCTACGGCCATTGGGCTGGGTCGCGAACTCGAGCGTGGACGAGCCATCGTCGTTGGTCCAGCGCCGCGTGGGCTCACCTTTGGCGGCAAGGGTCTCGGCCTCGGTGGTGAATGGACGCGGCGGCGCATAAGTCACACAGCCCGCAAGCTGCAGCGCCCCCAAGACGGCAAGCAGCAGCCCCAAACCGCGCAGTAAGCGCAGCGGCAAAACATTGGCAACATTCATGGTGTTCCTCCGTTCAGCGTCGATATTGCGTATAGCGGCCAGTACCGACAACGCGCCCTTCAGTGTTGAAGGACACGGTGAAGAACACCGGCTCGCTGCTGCCCGCAAAACCGTGGCTGATCTTCCATTCCCACACCGTTTCCTGCTTCAACTGAAAGAACTGGCTGCGCGCCGGCTTACCGAGCAGTCGGCGCACTTCGTCACCGTTCAATCCATTGACCACGCGGGCAAACGTCTGTTCATCGAGCACCTGGTCGATGCGGCGCAGGATGTGGTCCGGGCCGATGGTAATCATGAAGCACTCGATGCCTTCAGGCTGGCGCGAGAACTCCCAGGTCATCGAACCATCTTCGTTGGCCCACTCCATCTGCGGTGGACCGAAACGGTCGCGCACTTCGGTCGCAGTCGACACGCCGGGCTTGAGCTCACGCAGGCTGAAGTAATCACAAGCGCTGATCCCCAGCGCGGCCAGGATTGTGCACAACCAGGCAAGCAGGCGTTTCATGCGTGGAATTCTCCTCAGTCGCTCACGCCTGCCCGGCGGCAGGTCACTGGGCTAGAATCGACCATCACCCCGGGATTTGCAACGCCCATGCGGTGACTCTTTGCAAACTTCGTGCAACCGTCGGAGACACACATGAAAAAGACCTTGCTTGCTCTCGCCCTCGTCAGTGTCGGCCTCGGCGCCGGCTTTACCGCCCACGCCCAGACGTCCGTCAAGATCGGCTATGCCGGCCCGCTGACCGGCCCGATCTCGCACATCGGCAAGGACGGCGAAAACGGCGCCCGCCTCGCCATCGAGGACGCCAACGCCAAGGCAATGAGCATCGGCGGCAAAACGGTGAAATTCGAACTGGTCAGCGAAGACGACCAAGCTGACCCGCGCACCGCCACCACCGCCGCACAGCGCCTGACCGACGTCGGCGTCGCGGGCGTGGTCGGCCACACCACTTCCGGCGCCTCGATCCCCGCCTCGCGCGTGTATGAACAAGTCGGCGTGCCGGTCATCACCCCGTCCTCGACCAGCCCGAAGCTGACCCAGCAAGGCTACAAGGTCACCTACCGCGTCATCGCCAACGACCTGCAGCAGGGCGAGGCCATGGCCAAATACGCGACCGAAACACTGAAAGTGAAGAAGTTCGCCATCATCGACGACCGCACCGCCTACGGCCAGGGCCTGGCCGACGCCTTCGCCGAGAGCATCAAGAAACTGGGCGGCGAAGTGGTCGGGCGCGAGTTTACCAACGACAAGGCCACCGACTTCACCGCCATCCTCACCAAGATCAAGAGCCGCGCCCCCGACGCCGTGTTCTACGGCGGCATGGACGCCCAGGGCGCCCCCATGCTGCGCCAGATGCGCCAGCTCGGCATCTCCGCCACCTTCCTTGGCGGCGACGGCAACTGCACCGCCGAGATGGTGAAGCTGGCCGGCGACGCGATGAACGACAAGGTGTTCTGCACCCAGGCCGGCATCCCGCTGTCGCTGATGCCGGGCGGCAACGAATTCCTGTCGCGCTTCAAGCAGCGCTTCAACACTGGCGTCCAGCTCTACGCCCCCTACAGCTACGACGCCGCCACCGCGCTGATCGAAGGCATGAAGGCTGCCGACTCAACCGACCCGGCCAAGTACCTGCCGGCCATGCAGAAAGTGGACTTCAAGGGCGTGAGCGGCCACATCGCCTTCGACACCAAGGGCGACATCAAGGAAGGCGGCGTCAGCCTGTATCGCTACGCAGACGGCAAGTGGGAGCCGCTGCAGTAAGCACCGCAGCAGGGCGGGCGCCCTTGCGGCGCCCACGCCTGTGACACTGCCGGCTCGGCCGATACCCGCCAGGCGTACCGTTCTGGATACGTTAATGTCGAATACAGACAAAAGCATCGCACCCAAGCGCTCTAAAGTCCTCGTTCCCTGTTGCTGTGCAACTCGAACTGACTATCTGGAGCAGACATGACCAATCCGATTACCGTTCTCCGCGATACCGTGCCCGTCCCCGTACTCGACGCCTGCAAATGGGAGCGTATCGATGGCGAGCCGCACACCGTCAACCTCAACGCCTACACCTCGGAAGACGGCCAGAAGATCATGGGCACCTGGATCTGCACGCCGGGCAAATGGCGGGTTGCCTACGAAAAATGGGAATACTGCGACTTCCGCGAGGGCTACTGCATCATCACCCCCGACGGCAAGGACCCGATCCATCTCAAGGCCGGCGACATCTTCATCGTTGAGCCCGGCATGAAGGGAACCTGGGAAGTGGTCGAAACCGTGCGCAAGTATTTTGTCTTTGCCTGAGACGGCCCCACTCCGAAGCTGAACAACTAGCCTACGCCCGCAGGCATTTTGTTG
>Ga0209476_10001884_pt1 | contig 14051 bp, 15 predicted proteins | sample KloWWTrecipitate_FD_187179 | JGI IMG/M metagenome (GOLD analysis project Ga0209476, IMG submission 187179) | Active sludge microbial communities from Klosterneuburg, Austria, studying microevolution and ecology of nitrifiers - Klosterneuburg... | ecosystem: Engineered > WWTP > Aerobic digester... | reverse complement strand
AGCACGCAACTCGATGCCTGATTGCCGCGACCGACCCGCCCGCGCAACTGATGCAACTGGGCCAATCCCAGGCGCTCGGCATTTTCAATCACCATCAGGCTGGCATTCGGCACATCGACGCCGACCTCGATCACCGTGGTGGCCACCAGCAGGGCAATGCGGCCGCTGCGGAAATCGTCCATCACCGCCTGCTTCTCCATTGGCTTCAGACGGCCATGCACGATGCCTATCGCGATGCCCTCGAGCAATCCGCCCAATTCGGCAAAGGCGACTTCAGCTGCCTGCGCCTCCAGTTGTTCGGACTCTTCGATCAGCGTGCAGACCCAGTAGACCTGGCGTCCTTCGGCACAGGCAATGCGAATGCGCTCGATGACTTCGCCACGCCGCGAGCTCGACAACGCTACCGTGGTCACCGGCGTGCGCCCGGGCGGCAGTTCGTCGATGACCGAGACATCCAGGTCGGCATAGGCAGTCATGGCCAGAGTGCGCGGAATGGGCGTGGCGGTCAGCACGAGCTGATGTGGAACGCGATCACCAGCACGGCCCTTGTCACGCAGGGCGAGTCGCTGGTGCACGCCGAAGCGGTGTTGTTCGTCGATGATGACCAGGCCGAGATCGCGGAATTGCACGCCCTGTTGCATCAGCGCATGCGTGCCGACGACCAGTTGTGCATCACCGGCAAGCGCGGCCATCGCCGCCGTACGCGCCTTGCCCTGGACTTTTCCGGCCAGCCAGACCGGCTCGATGCCCAGCGGCGCGAGCCAGGCGCCCAGATTGCGCAGGTGCTGTTCAGCCAGCAGTTCGGTCGGCGCCATCAGGGCGACCTGATAGCCGCACTCGATCGCGGCCAGTGCCGCCCACGCAGCAACGACGGTCTTGCCCGAGCCGACATCGCCCTGCACCAGGCGCAACATGGGCTGCGCCTCGGCCATGTCTTCGGCGATTTCGCCGTTCACGCGCTGTTGCGCGGAAGTCAACCGGAATGGCAAGGAGCGCAACAGCGCCTTGCGCAATTTGCCGTCGCCACGCAAGCGCGGTGCGCCGTGCTGGCGGATCTGCACGCGCAATTGCCTGAGGCTCAGGTGATGGCTGAGCAGTTCCTCGAAAGCCAGGCGCTGCTGCGCCGGATGCGTGCCCAGCAACAAGGCGGCGACATCGGCATCCGCCGGTGGCCGGTGCACCAGCAGCAAGGCCGCCCGCAGCGAGAGCAGTTGCATGTCCTTGCGCAGGATCGGCGGCACCAGCTCCAGCACCTCGTCCGCCGGCAACTTGTGCAGGGCGAGTTCGATCACGCTGGCGAGGCGTTTCTGGCCAAGGCCCTCGGTGACCGGATAGATCGGGGTCAGCGTCTCGGCCACCGCGCTGGCGCCCGCCGTCACCCGCTGGTACTGCGGATGGACGATTTCCGGACCCTGCGTGCCGTGGCGGATCTGCCCATAGCAGCGCAGCCGTGTGCCCGGATTCAACTGCTCGACCTGGCTTCGGCGGAAATTGAAAAAGCGCAAGGTCAGCATCGTGCGCGCGTCATCGCTGATGACAACGCGCAATTGCGGACGAAATCGGAAACTGCGCTCGACCGCTTCGATGATTCCCTCGACCTGCACCGACTCGCCGATGCGCAGATCGCGGATCGGCGTCAGCCGCGTGCGATCCTCGTAGCGCAAGGGCAGATGGAACCAGAGATCCTGGATGCGCTCGATGCCGATTCGCTGCAATGCAGCTTGCAGCGCCGGGCCGACACCCGGCAAATCGCCGACCGGCTCGAGACCGGCAGCGACATCAACAAATCCTTTTTTTTCGGTGCGCGGCATCGTTCAAGGATACCGGCAGCGCGCGATGAGAATAAACCGATCGGCCAATCAACCAATCACCGCGATCATGTCGATCTCGACCGAGGCCGCCTTCGGCAACGCGGCGACGCCGATCGTCGAGCGTGCCGGGTACGGTTCGCTGAAGTAGGTTTTCATGATCTCGTTGACGGCGGCGAAATTGCCGAGATCGGTGAGATAGATGCCGACCCTCGCGACGTTGTCGAAGTCGAGTCCAGCGGCCGTCAACACGGCCTTGAGGTTCTCGAAAACCTGGCGTGCCTGAGCGCTGATGTCGCCGGCGACCAGATCGCCGCTTGCCGGGTCGATCGGCGTCTGTCCCGACAGGTACACCGTGTTGCCCACCTGCACAGCCTGCGAATACGGGCCAATCGCCTTGGGCGCCAGGCTGGAATGGATGATGCGACGACTGGACATGCAGGGACTCCCTGGTATCAGACGGGGTGACGATAGACGGCGGTGACCACGCCAAGCCGGCGCACGCCGCGCATGACATCGGCAAGGTGCTTGCGGTTGGCCACTTCGATGGTGAACAGCAGGGCCGCGCTCATCAGGTCGCGCTCCTTGTATTCGACGTTCTCGATGTTCGAATTCGCCTGGGCCACGGCGGCGGCGACCTGCGCCAGCACGCCCGGCTTGTTGGCGACGATGATGCGCAGTTCGACGCGGTAGTCGCCGCTGACGCTGGTATCCCAGTCGATCTCCAGGCAACGCTCCGGCGATTTGCGCAACTCGGCCATGTTCGGGCATTCAAGGCGATGAACGACGATGCCCTTGCCGGCCGAGAGATAACCCATGATTGCGTCGCCCGGCACCGGATGGCAGCAATTGCCGAAACTGAGGACGCCGCGCTCGGCACCGGTAATGAGGATCTTCTCGACCGAGTTCGGGCAGACGATCGAGCCTTCATCCTGCAGTTGCAGCAAGGCGCGCGCGACCTGTCCGGCAGTGCGGTTGCCGAGGGCGATGTCGGCCAGCAGGTCTTCCAGCGCGCGCAGCTTGTTCTCCTCGAGATAGCGACCCAGTTGATCGGGCGGCAATACCTCCAGCGATGCGCCGAGCGCGGCCATTGCGCGATCGAGCATGCGATGACCGAGTTCGATGGCGTCCTCGTGCTGCAGGCGCTTGAGGAAGTGGCGGATCGCGGTGCGCGCCTTGGCGCTGACCACCCATTCCAGCCATTGCGTGCTCGGCACCGCCGAGGGCGCGGTGATGATCTCGACCGATTGCCCGCTTTCCAGGCGCGTGCGCAGCGGGGCCAGTTTCTTGTCGACGCGCGCGGCCACCGCATGACTGCCGACATCGGTATGCACGGCGTAGGCGAAATCCAGCGCGGTCGCATTGCGCGGCAGGGCGAGGATCTTGCCGCGCGGCGTGAACAGGTAGACCTCGTCGGGGAACAGGTCGACCTTGACGCTCTCGATGAACTCCAGCGACGAGGGCGTGCCGTTTTGTTCGTCGACCAGGCTGGAAAGCCACTCACGTGCGCGGTTCTGCGCACTGTTGGCCGGATCGGAATCGGTCTTGTAGGCCCAGTGCGCGGCGACACCGCGATCGGCCACCGCGTCCATGTCCTCGGTGCGGATCTGGATCTCGATCGGCGCCCCGAAGGAACCGAACAGCACGGTATGCAGCGACTGGTAGCCGTTGGCCTTGGGAATGGCGATGAAATCACGGAAGCGCCCGTCCATCGGCTTGAACAGCGCATGCACCGCGCCCAGCGCCTGGTAGCAATGCATGACCGTATCGACGACCACGCGGAATCCGTACACATCCATGACCTGGGCAAACGATTTCTGTTCGTTGCGCATCTTCCGGTAGATGCTGTACGGCGACTTGATGCGACTGACCGTGCGATGGGCCAGGCCTTCGGCATTGAGCCGCGCTTCGAGCGCCGCCTCGATTCGCCCCATCGCTTCGCGACGGTTGCCGAGGGCCATGCGGATGCGCGCCGAGATGACCCGATGCCGATCCGGATACATGGCCTTGAAACCGAGATCCTGCAGTTCGGCCTTGAAACGGTTCATGCCCAGGCGCTGCGCGATCGGCGCATAGATCTCGAGCGTTTCCAGGGCAATGCGCCGCCGTGATTCGGGCTCCATCGAGCCCAGTGTGCGCATGTTGTGCAGGCGATCGGCCAGCTTGATGAGGATCACGCGCAAATCGCGCGCCATGGCCAGCAGCATCTTGCGGAAGCTTTCCGCGGCGGCTTCCTGGCGACTCTTGAACTGCAGCTTGTCGAGCTTGGTGACGCCGTCGACCAGTTCGCTGACCGTGGAGCCGAACTCGGCAGTCAGTTCCTGCGCACAGAGCGCGGTATCCTCGAGCGTGTCGTGCAGGATCGCGGCAATGATGGTTTCAACATCGAGGCGCAGATCGGCAAGAATCCCGGCAACCGCCACCGGATGGGTGATGTAGGGCTCGCCGCTCTTGCGTGTCTGCCCATGGTGCGCCCGGGCACCAAGCTCGTAGGCGCGGCGCACGCGCTCGATCTGCTCGACGTTCATGTATCCGGCAAGCTTGTCTTCGAGCGCAAGCACATACGCGGGCATCTTGCCGCGCCGTGTGCCTTGCGAATCAACCGCTGCCTTCATCAGCACCTCGCTGTTGCGTCGAATCAGACCGCTGCGTGATGACCGGATTGGCGGCGGGACATCAGGCGTTACAGATCGTCGCCACCCTTGGAGAGGTCATCATCGACTTCGGCCGCCGCCCATTCCAGCGCTTCACGCTCGGCGCGCTCGCGCGTCTGCCGGTCGATCTCGTCGATCATCGGCTGATCAACCTTGCGTGCCGCGATTTCACGCAGCGACACAACGGTCGGCTTGTCGTTGTGGGCGTCGATGGTCGGCTCGGCACCCTTGGCCAGTTGGCGTGCGCGCTTGGTCGCCATCAACACGAGTTCGAATCGGTTGTTCACGACCGACAGGCAATCTTCAACAGTAATACGCGCCATCTTGCACTAGCCTCATTGGGAATCGATACGGCACCGGTTTGGCGGCCATTGTAGCGGGGCGCAATTGTGCAGTGCAAACAAGGCTCTGTGGGGATTCTCCGCATGCGTGTACGATTCGCTACCTCGCGCAGGTTGCCACGAGCGGGCGGTGCCAACTTGGCTGGCCCCGACCAGAGCAACAAGGAAGCCATTGAAAATGCTGCAATTCATTGATTTCACCCCGCTTCGCCGCGGCGTGCTGGTCGCCCTCGTGCTGCTCCTTGCCGGCTGCACGATCGCCAAGCCGCGAACCGATGATCCGTGGGAGAAGTTCAACAGAAAAGTCTATCGATTCAACGACAAGGTCGACCGCGCCGTGATTCGCCCGACGGCCGTCGCCTATCGCAAGGTGACCAGCCCGAATGCGCGCCGGGTCCTGAGCAATTTCTTCCACAACGTGCGCATGCCGATCACGATCGCCAATGATGCACTGCAAGGTGAAATCAAGGATGCCTTGAAGGGAACCGGTCGCTTCGTCATCAACAGCACGGTCGGCTTCCTCGGTTTCTTCGATCCGGCGAGCAAGATGCATTTGCCCCCGCGCGAGACCGACTTTGCCGCGACCCTGGCCAAATGGGGCGTGGCCGAAGGCCCTTACCTGGTCCTGCCGCTGATCGGCTCGACGACCGTACGCGATGTCTGGCGCATGCCGGTCGATGGACGCCTGTTCGATCCGATGGGCTATTACGCGCGCACCCATGATTACGAACTGGGCCGGCAGCACTGGCCGAGCATGATGTTCCTGGTGACCATCCGCGCCTCGGCGATCGATGCCGAAAACCTCGTCGAAGGTGCGTTCGATCCCTACGTGTTCTACCGCGACGCGTACCGCCAGCGCCGGCTCTATACCATCTACGACGGCAATCCGCCGTTCGAGGCGATCCAGCAGCTGCAGGGCGTCGACGAGGAAGATATTGACGCCTTGCTGGAGGAACAAGACGCCTGGGACAAGAAACAAGAGGACGGCAAGCAGCACTGACCCGGAATCGCCCCGGTCGGACCCTCGCATGGCGGTGCTGCACTCATCGCCACGCTGCCGGCGTTGCGCATGGATCTTGTTGCCAGGCGAAGCCTGAAGGCTGACTCAGCCGGCCACATCCAGGCCCAGCAGGGCTTCGGCATCACTGAGATGGGCAATTGCGCGCAAGCGCGAGGACGCATGCAGGAAGGCGAGACTGCCGCCGTTGCGCCGCGCGTGCGCCGCCCAGGCCAGCAGGACCGCAAGGGTGACGCTGTCCGCACTGTGCAACTCCGCGACATCGACCCGGTCGACCTGGCCAGCCTCGACCAGCGCCTTGCCCTGCTCCAGCGCAGCACCGGCGTTGTCGACGCTGATGCGCCCGGCGACACGGCCGCCGGCAGGGGTGCGCTCGACGATCAATGCTGTGCTCATGCGCCGGCTTTCTTCTCCATGGCCTCAAGCGCCTTCTCGCCCTGTGTTTCCAGGCGCTCGATCAGCGCGCCGAGGTTGCTTGCCTTGATTTCCGCATCCACCTGGTTGCGGTAATTGGTGATGTAGGAAATGCCTTCGATGATCACGTCGTAGGCCTTCCACTCACCTGCGGAGGTCTTGCGGAAAGCATAGTCGACGGCGACCCGCTTGCCGTCATCGAGCACGACTTCGGTACGCACGATCGTGCGCTTGTCATTCAACTCGCCGGCAAACGGCAGGACATTGACACTGCCACGCGTGTAATTGAGCAGGCCTTCCGCATAGCGATGCGCGATCGAATTGTAGAACGCCTTGGCGAAACGCGAGCGCTGCGCCGGCGACGCCACTCGTGCGTTGCGGCCGAGCACGAGCAGGGACGCGTATTCGATGTCGAAGTGCGGCAGCAGGATCGCATCGATCTCGCGGATCAGTTTTTCATGATCGTTCTTGAGCTCGTCGCGATGGGCGCCAATGCTGTCGGCGAGATCGTCGGCGATCTTCTGCACGACCTTCTCCGGCGATATCGCCGCAGCGTGCGCCGGAACGGCCATGCATATGCCGAAAACCAACGCCAATGTCCAGCCGATGAAACGCAGCATGCCTTGCTCTCCTAGGGATTCTTTGCAGCGGGGTCGGCGGCATCCGGCTTGGCCGGGGCTTTCGAGGAATCGCCACTGACGAGGAATTTGCCGATCAGGTCTTCGAGCTGCATCGAGGATTGGGTGAGGATGAACTCGTCGCCGTCCTTGAACGCAACCGGTGAGCCGCCGGGCTGGACGCCAACGTACTGATCGCCGAGTAAACCGCTGGTGAATATCGCCGCAGCGGAATCGTCCGGAATCTCGTGGAAACGCGTGTCGATGCCGATGGTGACCAGCGCTTCGAGTGTTTGCGGATCCAGTTCGATCGACTTCACCGAGCCGATGCGCACACCGGCCAGCTTCACCGGTGCGCGCTGCTTGAGCTGGCCGATGTTGCTGAACTTGGCCTTGAGCAGGTAGTTGTCGCCATCGGTGTAGTTGGCGACCGACGTCGTCTGCGTGGCGAGGTAGGCAAGCGCGGCAAAACCGAGCAGGATGAACAGGCCGGTGCCGACCTGGAATGAACGTCTGGGCTGGGTCATGGGTGGTGTCCGGTCACATCAGGAAAGCGGTCATTACGAAATCAAGGGCCAGCACGACGATCGACGAGGAAACCACGGTGCGCGTGGTCGCGTAAGCCACGCCTTCGCTGGTCGGTGGCGTGGTGTAGCCCTGGAACGTCGCGATCAAGGCGATCACGGCCCCAAAGACGGTGCTTTTCCAGACTCCGTTGACGAGATCGCTCCAGACCTCGACGTTGGCGCTCATGTTGCCCCAGAAGGTGCCGTTGTCGAGGCCAAGCCAGCTCACCCCGACGGCGTGGGCGCCAAGGATGCCGAGCGCGTTGAAGACGCAGGCGAGCAGGGGCATGGCGATGACGCCGGCGATGAAGCGCGGGGCGACGACATAGGCGAGCGGATCGACCGCCATCATCTCCATCGCCGAAAGCTGGTCAGTGGCGCGCATCAGGCCGATCTCGGCGGTCATCGAGGTACCGGCGCGCCCGGCAAACAGCAAGGCCGTGACCACCGGCCCGAGTTCGCGGAACAGCGACAAGGCGACGACGGTGCCGAGCGCCGCCGTGCCGCCGAACTTCGCCAGCGTGTAGTAGAGCTGCAAGGACAGCACCATGCCGACGAAGAGGCCGCAGGTCATGATGATGACCAGGCTCATCGCACCGACAAACCAGATCTGGCGCAAGGTCTCGCGGAAATGGCGCAGGCTCTTCGGGATCGCCGCGAGTATCGAGAACAGGAACAATCCGGCCGCGCCGACCTGGGCCAGGGCGTCGCCGGTCAGCGAACGCCGGCTCATGCCGCAGCCGCCGGGAAACCGAGATCGAGCGCATAGTCGCGCGCCGGATACTCGAACGGTACCGGGCCATCGGCCTCGCCACCGAAGAACTGCCGGGTCCAAGGTGAATCGCGCTCGGCGAGTTCCTGCGGATGCCCGTGCGCGGCAATCTTGCCGCCGGCAATCAGATAGACCAGATCGGCCGCGCGGCGCACTGCCGCGAACTCGTGCGCGACAAGGATGCTGGTGATGCCGAGCGTGTCGTTCAAGGTGCGGATCAGCTTGAGCACCTGGTTGAGCGCGATGGGATCGAGGCCGACAAACGGCTCGTCGTAGATCATCAGGCCGGGGTCGCGGATCATCGCGCGAGCCAATGCAACACGCCGCATCATGCCACCCGAAAGCTCCGCCGGCATCAGCTGCGCAGCGCCACGCAGGCCCACTGCCTGCAAGCGCGTCAGCACGATGTTGCGCACGATTTCCTCGGGCAGGCGCAGGTGCTGGCGCAAGGGAAAGGCGACATTTTCAAAAACGCTGAAATCGGTAAGCAGGGCCGAATTCTGGAACAGGTAGCCGATGCCTTCGCGCAACTCGAACAACTGCCGCCGGGAAAGCTCGGGCACGTTGCTGCCATCGACGAGGATCTGCCCGGAATCCGCCGCAAGTTGGCCAGTGATGTGCCGCACCAGGGTCGTCTTGCCGGTGCCGCTGGGGCCCATGATCGCGGTGATCTTGCCGCGCGGAATATCGAGGTCCACGCCATCGAAAAGCAGCTTGCCGCCAAGCACCGTGCGCAGCCCGCGGATCTGCACATAGGCAGTACTTGCTGGTTCCGGGGAGTCGCTGCCTGGGAAATGATTGGATGTATTCACGCGATGGCTTGGCCGGGTGGGAATGTTCAAAGCCTTGGGCAATGCCGACCCGCAGCGGGCGCTTACCTTAGCCGATGCGATGGCGGATCGCCCAGCCTGGCGCGGAGCGCGCTCAGGCCGGCTTCAGCAGGTCGTCGAGGAGGACCGCATGGCGGCTCACCTGGGCATCGCGACGCAACCTGCGCGCCGCGAAAATAGCCCGCAAATCATTGATGGCGAAGGCAAAATCGTCGTTGATGACAATGTAGTCGAACTCCGGCGCGCGGGCGATCTCGATGCGGGAATCGGCAATGCGCCGGGCAATCTGCTCGGCGCTGTCGGAGGCGCGCGTGCGCAAGCGCCGCTCGAGTTCCGCGCGCGATGGCGGCAGGATGAAGATGCTCAGGCAATCCGGCCATTGCGCACGTACCTGCTGCGCACCTTGCCAGTCGATCTCCAGCAGCACGTCGCGCCCGGCCGCGAGCAGTGGTTCCACAGCCTCGCGCGCGGTGCCCTTGTAATCGCCGTGCACGTTGGCGTGCTCGAAGAATGCCCCTGACCGGGCCATGTGCTCGAACACTTCGCGCGAGACGAAGTGATAGTGCTGGCCATCTATTTCCGTGCTTCGCGGCAGCCGCGAAGTATAGGAAACCGACAACGAGATATCCGGCTCGCGCTCGAGCAAGGCGCGCACGAGGCTGGTCTTTCCCGCGCCGGAAGGTGCCGCAACGATGTACAGGGTGCCGGACACGTCTACTCCAGATTCTGTACCTGTTCGCGCATCTGCTCGATCAGCACCTTGAGTTCGACGGCGGCCTTGGTCGTGCGCGGATCGGCCGCTTTCGAGCCCAGCGTATTGGCCTCGCGGTTGAATTCCTGCATGAGGAAATCGAGACGCCGCCCGATCGCCTCGTCGATGCCGAGGATGCGCCGTGCTTCGGCGATATGCGAGGCCAGGCGATCCAGTTCCTCGTCGACATCCATGCGTTGCAGCTGCAACACGATCTCCTGCTCGATGCGACCGGGATCGGCGGGTTGCTTGATTTCGGCAAGACGCTGATCAAGGCGGTTGCGGGCCGCGGCGCGGACTTCCGGCAGGTGTTCGCGCACCCCGGCGACAATCGCCTCGATGCCATCGATGCGCTCACGCAGGAATCCGGCAAGGCGCTCGCCTTCGCGTTCGCGCGCGGCGATGAACTCGATCAGGGCGAGATCCAGCAAGGCGGCCGCGGCAGCCTGCAAGCCTTCGTTGTCGGCCGACTGCTCGCAGAGCACGCCAGGCCAGTTGAGCAGGTTGGTGAAATCGACATTGAGGGCGGGAAAGCGGCTGGCCAGATCCTGCGCCCTGGACGCCAAGCGGTTCAGCAACTCCTCGTCGATGTCGAGCGCGGTCGAGCGCTTGGCCGCCGCCTTCAGGCGCATCGTCACATCGACCTTGCCGCGCGCAAGGCGTGCGGTCAGCGTTTCGCGCAAGAAGGTTTCAAAGCTGCGCAGATCCTCGGGCAGGCGCGGGCTGATTTCGAGATAACGGTGGTTGACCGAGCGCAACTCGATGCTCAGGTTGCCGTGCTCGCTCTCGCTTTCTGCGCTGGCGAAGGCCGTCATGCTGCGGATCATGCGGTCGGTCCATCGGTGACAAGGCCGGCAATGGTAAACTGCGCGGCCGGATTGCCAAAGCGGTTTCCCATGTCCCTGCAGCGCCCCAGCGGCCGCGCGCCCGATCAATTGCGCCCGATTTCGATTCAACGCGGTTTCACGAAGCATGCCGAAGGTTCGGTGCTGATCAGCTTCGGCGATACCCGCGTGCTGTGCACGGCCAGCGTCGAGGAGAAGGTTCCCAGCTTCCTGCGCGGCAAGGGCGAAGGCTGGCTCACCGCCGAATACGGCATGTTGCCGCGCTCGACCCACGATCGCATGCAACGCGAAGCGGCGCGTGGCGGCCAGGGCGGACGCACCATGGAAATCCAGCGCCTGATCGGACGCAGCCTGCGCGCCTGTGTCGATCGCGCGGCCCTGGGCGAACGCACGATCACCCTTGATTGCGATGTGCTGCAAGCCGACGGCGGCACTCGCACGGCGGCCATCACCGGCGCCTATATCGCCCTGGTCGATGCCATCAACGGCTTGAAAAAGCGCGGCGCAATCAAGCGCGATCCAATCGTCGGTGCGGTCGCGGCGATTTCGGTGGGCATCTTCAATGGGGTGCCCGTGCTTGATCTCGATTACGCCGAGGATGCGAACTGCGACACCGACATGAACGTGGTGATGAACGATGGCGGCGGCTTCATCGAATTGCAGGGAACCGCCGAAGGACATGCGTTCCGCCGCGACGAGCTCGATGCCCTGCTCGTCCTCGCCGGCAAGGGCGTGGCGGAGCTATGTGAACTGCAACGCCAAGCCTTGTCGGCATGAAGCTGGTCCTCGCCAGCGGCAACGCCGGCAAGCTGGCTGAAATCCGCGAAGTGCTTGCCGATCTGTCGATCGAACTTGTCGCACAAGGCGAGCTTGGCGTCGAAGATGCCGAGGAGACCGGTGCCAGTTTCGTCGAGAACGCCATCCTCAAGGCGCGCCACGCGTCGCGCTTGAGTGGCCTGCCGGCACTCGGCGACGACTCGGGCCTCTGCGTTGACGCGCTGCAGGGTGCGCCTGGCCTGCTTTCCGCACGCTACGCGGGCGAGCACGGCAACAGCGCTGCGAATATCGCCAAACTGCTCGAAGCCTTGAAGGATGTTGCCGAAGCCGAACGCGACGCGCATTTCTTCTGTGTCATCGTGCTGATGCGCCACGCCGATGATCCCGCCCCGCTGATTGCCGAAGGTCGCTGGCCGGGGCGCATCCTCGATGCCCCACGCGGCCACGGCGGCTTCGGCTATGACCCGATCTTCTTCGATCCACGACACAACGCCAGCGCCGCCGAACTCGAACCCGCCGTGAAAAATCGCATCAGCCATCGCGGTCAGGCCTTGGTCCATTTGCGCAGAGTTCTTGCCAGCGGCATCTGAAAGGGTTTCAGACCAGCGCGCCCTCGTCTTCGGCGAACGCGCTCAAGCATTCCAGCATCGTGTTGTCATGGATATCGAGCACCTTGCGCAGGTTGGTCTGGTAGCCGCCAGCCAGATTCCACGCAATCGGCAATCCCATCCTTCGGGTCGCGGCGAAAACATGCCGATCACGCTCCCGCAGCTGCGCCGTGGTCAGCCAGCCGCCCAGCGGGTCGTTGACATGCGGATCGGCACCGGCTTGATAGAGCAGAAGGTCGCAGCGCTCGAATCGCTCCAGGATCAGCGGAATTTCGCCGAGAAACCGCTCAGCCTGTGACGGCTGATCCCAGCTGGACGCCGCCGAGTAATGCTCGATCCAGTCCAGGCCCAGTTCGCGGATGATGTCGCTGGTGCCATTGCCGTAGTGCTGATCGAAATCGAGGATGCCGACGCGGCGGACCAAACCTTCGTGGTGCAGAACCAGGGCGGCCACCATCAAGCCGTTGAACGTGCAGTAGCCGCCGCCGTGGTCGTGGCAGGCATGGTGGAAGCCCGCAACCGGCGCCACGGCGCAACCCTCGTTCAACGCCCATCGGGCCGCGCCGAGCATGGCCCCGCTGGTCCATGGCAGGCTTTGCGCCACCTCGGGCAGATGATTGCCGAAGCCATTGGCAAGCCGCAGCGAAAGCACGCCGCGCACATAGTGCGGGTCGTGAGCGAGACAGAGCTGGTCGACGCTCACCGGTTGCGGCTCGACCACGCTCAGCACCGGAAAACGGCGACGCCACGACGCCATCACTTCGCGAGGCTTGCGCGCACTTGGCGAAAACGATTGCGCGTTGGCAACCATCTGTTCGCAATAGACAACTTTCATTCCTGATTGCCGCCGAGATTCGCCCCTGCAGGCTGCAGCAGGCGGTACATCGGATCATCGCGCTCGTCATTTTGCACCGGGTGGCAACCGGCCTCCCACATCAGCGCTTGCAACCGCAGCACAAAGCCGCCCTCCCGGCCCAGCCGATGCTTGACCTCGGCAACCCTGTCCAGCAGCGCCGAGAGATGGGCGTGCGTGCGTTCTGAACCAAGGTACTCGGCAAACGCCCGCCGATCTTCCGGAGTCCAGTCGCGGATCGCGTGGTCGATCGTGGCCAGGGTATAGCCACTGGCAAAGGGTTCGATTCCGGAGGGGACGGACTGACCTCCCGGCGCAATGGCGAGCGCCCGCGCATCGGCAACTTCGCGGAAGAACATGACGTCGATAAAAGGCGAAAGGTCTGCAAGTTGCTGTATTTGCAACAAGCGGGTGATTACCGCATCGGGCGTGCACGCGGCATCGATCAGGTCGAACAATGGCGTCGCTTGGATGGCAACGTGGCGACCGGAAGGCAACTGGGCCATGGTGAATCCTCGTCAATCGGCGCATTCGCGCCAGGCAAGGGCACTCGCGGCCCTGACTCAAGCACGATCCCTGGCGACCGCAGTCCGGAACGGCGAGCAATTCGCACAATCTGCCAGCGGACGATCTCACCACCTGCGACGTCATTCCGCCCTTGCCGTTCGCACTTCGGATACTCCAGGCCGAAAATGAACCGACTACCCGGCCAAGCGCCCGAATGCCCAGAGTCTTTTACGCTGTGCGGCAGCGCGGCGACTACAATAATCCGATGCTGATCGCCCCGCCCCTGTCGCTGTATATCCATATCCCGTGGTGCGTGAAGAAGTGCCCGTACTGCGATTTCAATTCGCATGCGCAAGTGGACGGGATTCCGCAGGAGGCGTATGTGACCGCGCTGCTCGCCGACCTGGATCGGGATATTGCGGATTACGGCGCGGCGCTGGGCGGTCGTGCCTTGCACAGCATCTTCTTCGGGGGCGGCACGCCAAGCCTGTTTTCGCCGGACTCGATTGCGCGGATCCTCGATGGGGTAAAGCATCGACTGGATTTCAATTCGGGAATTGAAATCACCCTGGAGACGAATCCGGGCACGGTGGAACATGGGCGTTTCGATGGCTATCTCGCTGCCAGCGTCAATCGCATCAGTTTCGGCGTGCAGAGTTTCGATGACGACAAGTTGCGTCGGCTCGGGCG
>Ga0209476_10001882_pt1 | contig 14055 bp, 13 predicted proteins | sample KloWWTrecipitate_FD_187179 | JGI IMG/M metagenome (GOLD analysis project Ga0209476, IMG submission 187179) | Active sludge microbial communities from Klosterneuburg, Austria, studying microevolution and ecology of nitrifiers - Klosterneuburg... | ecosystem: Engineered > WWTP > Aerobic digester... | reverse complement strand
TCCTATCCTCTCGCACCCCGTCGTCCGGGAAGCGCACGAGCCGCAGGGGCCGGCCGACCACCGCCGAGAACCACGCGGCGGCCTCGTCGCCCTGGTCGTCCGCGGCACACGTGTCTTTCCAGATACGCACCGTGCACCGCTCGCCACGGACGTCCAAGGCAGGCGCAGGGCGCCGCGGCCCGGGCGTTGACCGTAAGCGTCTGCGCACCGGCATCGATGGACGGGATTACGGTTGCGAGCACCGCGTCGGTGCGTTACGCGACGAACTGGACGTTCGAGTCGACGAGCATCCACTCGCGGTCGTGCCGCAGGCCCGAGTGCAGGAGCTCGGCGCTTTCGCACTCGACCCGGTGGCAGCCCTTGATGGGATAGCAGGCGAGCGACTCGATGCGAACTGCCAAAGCTGCCACACTCCCCGAATCGTCCTGCCTTCATCGTAGCCCAAACCATGAAACTCATCGGCATGTTCGATTCGCCGTTCGTGCGGCGCGTGGCGATCGCCCTTCGGCACTACGGCATGCCATTCGAGCACCTCGACTGGTCGGTCGGGCGCGATCCTCGACAGCCTCGATGAAATGGCCGGTGCCGCGCGCTCGCTGATGCCCACCCACGGCGCCGATCGGCGGCGGGCGTTGCAGGTCATTGCGCTGGCGGTGGGCGCGGCCGACAAGGGGCGCGAGCAGATCTACGAGTCGGCCTTCCGTCCGCCGGAGAAACGCCACGAACCCTGGGTCGAGCGTTGCCGATCGCAGATGCACGGGGCGGTTGCGGCGCTGGACGCGGCCTGCGCCGCGCGCGGCGAGGGTGCGTGGCTCGTGGGCGAGCGGCCGACGCAGGCCGACATCACCGCGGTGGTCGTCACGACCTTCCTCGTGGAGTCGCCCGCGGTGGCGCTCGATGCCACGGCGTATCCGGCGCTGCACGCCTTCGTGGCCCGCTGCGAGGCGCGGGCGGAATTTCGTGCGACCCATGTGCCGCCGTCCGCGCCGCAGGCCTGGGTGCGGGCACGCTAGTCGCGGCGCTTCAGCGCTTCGACATCGGCGCGCAGGGCGCGCACTTCCGCCTCGAGGCGATCGAGCCGATCGTCCGCCACGGGCGGCGGCGCGGGGCCCGCGCCGGCGCTCGCGCGACATCCTCGAGGGGCGCGGCCTCGACGGGGCCCGTGAAAAGCTGCGCCCAGCAGGCGTCGCGCCGACCCGGCTCGTGCGCGAGGCGCGCACCGCTCCCGGACTACGTCGAGCAGGAGTTCGACGCGTACCTGAAGTGCGGGTTCTGCCCCTCCTGCGTTCGCGTGGCTCGGCAGTTTCCTCTACGCGCTCGTGCTGCTCGCGGTCGGCCTCTCGATCGGAGCCGGGATCGACCCGCTCGACGCCTACTTGCGGGGCGTGGCCGACGCGGAACTGATCCGGCATGGCGAATGGTGGCGCGCGGTCACCGCGCTGACGCCGCACGTCGATGCGCCGCACCTCGTCGCAAACCTCGCGGCCGGCGCCTGGTTCGGCTATCTCGCAGGGCGCCGGCTCGGACCCGGCAGCGCGTGGTTCCTGGCCGTGCTGACGACCGCCGCGGCGAACGGCCTCGAGGCCCTGTTCGGCCCCGTGCCACGTCGCTCGGTCGGCGCATCGACCGCGGTGTTCGCTGTGCTCGGTCTCCTTGCGGCGCATGCGTGGCGCGAGCGCCCGCGCGCGTGCCGCAGGCGCTCGCCGGCGCACTCGCGATCGCGCTCGTCGCGCTCGCGTGGACGCTTGCACTGCGGGCGCCGGGCTGACGACGACCGGCAAATTTACTTTGACTCCGGCGAGGCATAGAGTACCCGCCGCGTTACGAGATTCGCCTGATGCGTGCGTTGATCGTACTGGCCGTCACCTTCGCTCTGATCTCGTGCACGGCTTCCCGCGCGATTGCGCCCGCCGGCGCGGGCACGAACGAGCCGAAGGAACTGCACCTCAAGGCGGGCGACTCGGTTCGCATCGTGACCAGGAATCGGGAGCGCATGTCGCTCAAGATCACGGAGATCCGGCCGACTGCGCTCGCCGGGGTCACGCTCAAGCCAGCCAAACATGAAACACTGGCCGAGGGGCAAAGAGTCGTCGTGCAATACGGTGACTTGGCCCTTGTTGAAGTCCGGCGTTTCAGCGCGGCCCGGACGGTGGGTCTGCCGGTCCTGGTCGTGAGCATGGTGGGCTTGCTCGTGATCGCCACCCACCCGGTGATCCCGCCAGGCATGCCTCCCTGACCCGCAGCGGCTCATGCGCCACACTCCCTGCCTCGTTGTTCTGTTGATTGCCGGAAGCCTCCTGGGTTGCCAGTTTCGGCAGACGATCGCGTATCCCACGCTGGCCGAGCCTGGGCCGACCGAAGTCGCGTTCGATTGCGCTGCGCTCGATGACGCGATCCTCAAGACCGACGCGGTGCGCTGGGTGATGCGCGAAGATGGCGCACGCCTGCTATCGCCGGACGCACGCGCTGCCCGCGCCACGGCAGACGCTGTGACAGCAGTCGTGGGGGCGGTCGGCCTCTTTGTTCCCGTACCGGGACTCGGTCAGGAAGGCCATGTTGCACTCGACAGGGCGGACCATCGCCTGCTTGCCCTGCTGAAGCTGAAAGAGACCAAGAGGTGTGCATCCCGGCCCACGGCTCTGACCGGCGTCACGGACCTCGAGTTGCATGATCGGGTGTCGGCCCTGATCGAAAAGGAGTCGCAGGAGGGCTCGTCGCAGGTCGGCGAGCTCCGTGCGGAGCGAACTCGACTACTCGATTCGCTTCGCCCCGCGCCGAGCCGTCCGCCGGACAACCCGCACCTTCCCGCTTCGCCCTCCACCACAGAAGAAAAGATCACCGCAATCGGACTCGAGTCCGGACACGCCATTGCCGAGTTGCATCTCGAGCCGTTCCAGGACCTTGCCCATTCGCGGATCGATTCGTCGCAGGTCGCACTCATCTCCTTCCCAGGTGGCGTGCCAGAGTTCGCCGTCGACCCAGGTCACGCCGGTGGCGAGCCGGTTGCTCTCGATCGTGCGCAGGATCGCGCCCGTGTCGGGATCGATCTGGTGGATCTCTCGCTCCCAGTGCTGGCCCACCCAGAGCGTGCCTTCGGCCCAGGCGGGCCCCGAGTCACGCCGCCCACCCTGTTCGACATCGGGGAAAGGCCCGTACTCGCGAACGATCACTGCTGACGATCTTTTCATGCGCAGATCCTATGCACTCGGCAGCAAGGCGGGGAGTAACAATGTCGTCGTGATCGGCGCCGGAGGCGTCATCCAGCGGTTGAAATACGCGCTTTGCGATATCCACGCCGACCACGGTACGCTTCATCCCGGACCCTCCAGTTGCCTGCGAAGATCGTATCTTCCACCTCAGGCACTTCGATGCCGTCGGCACAGGCGGGTCCGCTTCCCTTCGACCCAGCCCCGCCGACAACGCCTCGTCTAAAGAGGGATGCGTCCATACCATTTCCTATCTTCGCGCGATCATGCAATCGTGCTCGTCCGCAGCCGGATATATCACCCGATGCTCGCCCTCGACACGAGACAACCAGCCGGCAGGCACGTCGATGATGTAGCGCGGGAAGTCCACTCGCTCTTGCGCGACTGCACAGGCGACGCCGACGACGAAGACAAGAGCCCGTGCACGCTTTGCCATTGCGGTCAGTCGCGCCGCAGGCGCGCGGGTTCGAGCCTCCTGGCGTCCGCTTCCATGGCCGTGCCGATGCTCACGCTCTCGCAGTACATTTCCATTCGGGAGAATGCCATTCCCTCTCCCCCGGCCTGTTCCGCCGACTCGGGCGAGATCCGGAAGATGCCGAGATTGAAGAGATTCACCGTGAGCAATGCCGTTTGCAGATCCGGGGCCAGATACTCAAGCAAGCCAGGCCGCTCCTTGTCTTGCGAGTTGTTGCCACGGACAACGAAGTCGTCGTGCCAGGCGTAAAGCGGCGCGGCAAATGCGTCCGGAATGGTCACGACGAGATGCGAAGTGGCGACCGTCGACGGCTGCCGCGTGTAGTCGCGGGCGTAGCCGGCATCGCCGGCGGATGCACTCACGATCTTGACGCCGAACGCGTCGATCCTGCTTGCGCGGACAGTGGCCTGTTCCAATCCCATGATGCGCAATCGGAATGCGCTTTGCATCAGCCGCCCGCTCTTTGCCGCCGCACTGTATCCGCCCTTGTCTGTGCCGCCAGTGTGCGAGACGTGCTCCGGAGCGAGCGACACCGCGAGACTGCTCACCTCCCTGCGCGCACTGTCGCAAGAGGGGAACTCGACCGCGACGATGGTCGCGTTGGAAAAATTATGGCGCCTCACTTCCTGTCCGGTGGCGTCGAACTCGATGACTGCGCCACTCTTTCGCGGGAAGGCCGCCTGCGGTTGCAGGCTCGACTTGATCCAGTCGTAGAACGGCCCCGTGGGCGCTTGGCTCGTTTCGATGATGATCGGCTCGATACGTGGATTGCCGACGTGCTTGCGTTGCACGAGGTCGGCGCCAGGCTTCTCGACAACGACGTCGCCTGCGACAATGCCGCCGCTGAAGCCCGACAAATGCCCCGCAAACGCGCCGTCGAGCTCCAGCCCGATCAGGCCGCTTGTCACAAAACGCATCGCCTGCGCGCCGTGTGCAGGACGAATCCAGCCGCCCCCGAGCGCCAATGCCCCGGCCGCGCCGGCCTGCGCGAGGAAGCGCCGGCGCGTCGCCGGATATCCCCTGTGGTTGGGTGTTTCGTGATTGTTCGCCATTCCGGGTTCTCCCTGGAATGCCGCATCGCCAGCCAGCCGGGCAGTCCGTTTTCGGTTCATGGTGTGACCCTCGGGCCCCACGCCGGTGATCGGCGCAGTAGTCCCTCTCCAGGTCACACGCATTCCGCGGCCAAACCCTGCCAACCGGGATTGCCGGGAAGCGACTGCGCAGTGCGCACGGCGCGCCGATCGGCGCGGCTCAGCCGATCAACTCCTCCCTCAACCGCAGCGAAGCCCGCCAGAAGAGCACGCTCGCAAAGCCGCCGAGGAGCCCCACCACCAGCAGCGAATAGCGGATCGCGTCCTGCCCGTAGACCGGGCCGAAGACCTGGTCATTCAGGATGCCGATCGTCAGGGGGCCGAGTCCAAGGCCGATCATGTTGACGAGGAACAGCAGGATCGCCGCGGCCGTCGCGCGCATGCGCAGTTCGACGAGCCCCTGCACCATGCTGAAGAGCGGCCCGACATACATCGCACCCAGCGCATAGAAAGGGATGAAGCACGCGAGCGACTGCGCCGGCAGCGGCAGCAGCGTGAAGCCGACGAGAAACGGAATGGCGAGGAGTGCCTGCAGTGCGGGCAACCTCATGTACCAGCGCACATCGCGTGCGCCCATGCGATCGGCCAGGCGCCCACCGAACAAGGCGCCGACGCAGCCTGCAAGCCCGATGATCCAGCCCAGGCTGATCCCGATCTCCGTCATCGACATGCCGTGCACGCGTGCGAGAAAAGTGGGGCCCCAGGTGATCACGCCGTAACCGGAGAGCGACTGGAGCGATGAACCAAATGCGATGAGCAGGAAGGCACGCCGGCCGATCAGGAATCGCAGCACCTCCTTCAGCGGCACGTTCGCCGTGTCGGCCGTGCGCTGCTCGGAGGCGCCGCGCGGCAGTTCACGCACCGTGAGCGCCACAACGGCCGCCAGCACGACGCCCGGAAGACCCACGATGTAGAAGGCCGTGCGCCAGTCATAGCGGGTCACGAGCCAGCCGCCCGCGAGGAAGGCGAGTGCCGAGCCGAGATACACGCCGCAGGCGTACACGGAAAGCGCGGTCGCGCGCTTTTTCGGCGGGAAGTAGTCGGAAATCAGGGAATGGGCCGGCGGATTGCCGCCCGCTTCGCCGACGCCCACCATCACCCGGATGAGCGCGAGCTCCACAAAGCTGCGCGCCAGGCCCGAGGCGGCCGTCATGGCGCTCCAGAGCGTCAGCGACACGGCAATGATCACCTTGCGCGAAGCACGATCGGCCAGGCGTGCGATGGGAATGCCGGCGAGCGTGTAGAAGAGCACGAAGGCGAAGCCGGTGAGGAAGCCCATCGCGGTGTCGGAGACGCCGAACTCCTTCTTGATGGGCTCGATGAGCATCGCCAGCAACTGGCGGTCGATAAAACTCACGACGTATACGAGCGACAGTATCGTCAGCACGTAGTGCGAATAGCGCGCCGAAACGAATGGGGAGGGGCGCGTTGCCACGCCCCTCCCCTCATTGTTGCCCGTTTCCGGCAAGACGAGCTTTAGAACTCGTAGATCATGTCAACGCCCACCGAACGCGGCGGCCCGAACTGCGCGCTGATCACGCCAAGGTTGGTCGTCGAGTAGCGGTAGACCTCGTCCGTCAGGTTCCTTGCCCAGACCGCCACGCGGAACGAGCCCTGTGGCGCCGGAATCTCGGCGAGCTGCAGGCGGGCGTTCCAGACGTCGTAGCCCGGCGAGAGCGTGTTGGCAATCGGACCCGCGTAGAACTCTGCCTGCTTGCGGTAATCGACGTTCAGCAGAAGCTCGCCGATGGGCAGGTGCGGGAACGCGTACTCGAGACCCGCGCCGACCTGGTAGCGCGGCGCATTCTGCATGTGCCGCACCGCTTCGAGCTCGACCCCGTTGTCGATGTAGGACTGATAGTCCCCGTCGAGCCAGGAGTAGAAGAGATTGGCGGTGAGACCGCGGGCGAGCACGGCTGCGCTCTCGAGTTCCACACCCTTCACCGTCGCGCTGCCTGCGTTGAGCGTATCCGTGAAGATGGGCGGCGTGCGGGCCTGGTCCACCTGCAGATCGGAGTACTTGCTGCGAAAGGCCGCCAGGTTCACGCGCAGGCGCTTCTCGAGCAGATCGGACTTGAGACCGATCTCATAGGCCTTGACGTCCTCCTGGTTGAAACCGGCGCCGAAGAAGGCCGGGGTGCTCTGGGTGTTGAAACCACCCGCCCGGTAACCGGTCGTGTACTTCGCGTACGCGTTCACGTTATCGGTGAAGGCGAAGTCGACCGTGAATGCGGGGTTGAGCGAATCGAAGTCCCGATCACCCACGACCACCGTTCCGGGAAGCACCGCCGGACTGAGGCCGGTGCGCAGATAGGTCTTGGTGGCCTTGCGCGAGTCCTCGGTGTAGCGCAATCCGGCCGTGAGGCCGAGGCGGTCGTCGAGCACCGGGGGTGTCCAGGTGACCTGGCTGTAGATGGCCTTCGAGGTGCTCTCGGCCTTGACCAGAAACTCGTCGACCACCGCGCCACCCGCGAAGCGGGAGGCGAGCTGCTCATGCGCGGCTTCGTCGAAATAGAAGAGGCCGACGGCGTACTTGATGCGATCGTTCAGCGTATCGCCGACCAGCTGCAGTTCCTCGGAGAACTGGTGCTGTGCCTGCGCGTTGTCCTGCGTGAAGATGTCGACGAAGTTCATGTTCGTCCGGCTGTCGAGATCGCGATAGGCGCTGATCGACTTCAGCGTCGCACTACCGAGTTCCCAGGTGACCGTCAGGTTGTGGCCCGCGACTTCCGTATCGCTCGGGTTCAAGCCGCGAATGCGGTTGACCGACTCCTGACGGCCCGGGACCGCGTTGGGGCCGGCAATGATCTGGTAGAAATGGTTGCCATAGATCATCTTCGAGCTGTCGAACGCGTAGTCGAACGTGAGGGCTTCAGTCGCCTCGAAGCGCAGCGCCGCGCGCACCGCTTCCTTCTTGCGGTCCTCGTTGAAGTTGATCTGGTTCGGGAGCGCGGTATTGAGGTTCTCCACCCAACCCTCGTTCTCCGTGCGCATGTAGGCGAGGCGCGCGAACAGCTTGTCGGTGATCGGCGCATTGATGCGGGCGCGGCCCGAGCGCAGATCCCAGCTGCCCGCCGTCAGCTGTGCGGCGACGGAAAACTGGTCGTCAGGCTTGCGGGTGATGAAATTGATCGCCCCGGCGGTCGTATTGCGACCCCACAAGGTGCCCTGCGGGCCACGCAGCACTTCCACGCGCTCGAGATCCGCGATGTCGGTGGCAAGACCAATGCTGCGCCCTACGGGCACGCCATCGATGTAAATGCCGGTGGCGTTGTCCTTCGTGGACTGGGAGTTGAGGTTGCCCATGCCGCGAATGAAGAGATTGGGTGCAACCCGCGTGCCGGCGAAGGGCGCGAGATTGAGCGAGGGCACCTTGTTGAGGAGGTCCATGACGTTGTTCACGCGCTGGGTCTCGAGCGTCTGCGCCGAGAAGGCCGTGATCGCGATCGGGGTTTCCTGCAGCGACTCTTCGCGCTTCTGCGCGGTGACGATGACTTCCTGGAGGACGTCGGTGGCAGCCTCATCGGCGGCAGCTTGCTGGGCGTTGTCCTGCGCGAACGCGGACGCACCGGCCAGGGCGAATGCACCGGCAGTGACAGCCACGGCGCGGCGCGCTGCGTGACTGCGGGAACGGAAACTGGAACGCATCTACGAAATCCTTTGCAACTTGTATCGTAACGACGGGGTACATGGCGCCCTTGGGCCGGGCACCCACGGGGCCATTGTGGGCATTCCCCGACCACAGAGTCCTTGATCCGGGTCAAGTGTTCGCCACGCGGCCGGCTAGGCTATCATTATGGGTTCCACTCAAGCCGATGGTTAGTAAAGGAAGTTGATGATGGCAATGCGCGTCGAAGCGACTCTTTTCGGGCCCGACACCCAGCAGTACGCCGCACAGGGACAGGCGCGGATCACGCTGGAACAGATCGCCGAGCGCGCAGCGCTGCTCGAAAAGATCGGCTTCGACGGAGTTACCACGGCCGAGGCCGGTCACGATGCCTTCCTGCCGATCATGACGGCGGCCGCGAGCACGAAGAAGCTCCAAATGGGCACGAACGTGGCGGTGTCCTTTCCCCGCAGCCCCATGGTGACCGCCCAGATGGCCTGGGATCTGCAGCACTTCTCGGGCGGGCGCTTCAACCTCGGGCTCGGCACGCAGGTGAAAGGCCATAACGAACGGCGCTACTCGACGCCCTGGCCGAGCGCGCCGGGACCGCGCATGCGCGAATACTTCCTGTGCCTGCAGGCGATCTTCAAGACTTTCCAGAACCCCGACAAGCCCACTTACTTCGAGGGCGAGCACTACCGGTTCACGCTGATGTCGCCCTTCTTCAATCCAGGGCCCATCGAGCATCCGCACGTGCCGCTCTACGTCGCCGCCGTGAACCCTTACATGGCGCGCCTCTCGGGCGAAGTCTGCGACGGCCTGCGGCTGCACCCGATCGCCACATTCCGCTATACACGCGACGTGATCCTGCCGGCCATCGCCGAAGGTGCCGCCAAGTCGGGCCGCTCGCTCAAGAGTTTCAATTTCGTGGGCGCGCCTTTCATGGCGCTCGGCCGCGATGAGGCGGAAGTCGCGCAGGCGAAAGAGAAGCTGCGCCGCCAGATCTCCTTCTATGGCTCGACGCGCTCCTACCACAGCGTGTTCGCCCACCACGGCTGGGACGACGTCGGTGCGAAGCTGCACCAGCTCTCGGTTGGCGGCAAGTGGGCCGAGCTCCCCGCCCTTATCAGTGACGAAATGCTCGAGGAATGGGCGATCATCTCCACTTACGAGGGTCTCGCCGATGCGATCCGCGCCAAGGCTGGCGGGTTGTACCAGACCGTCACGCTGGTGCTGGTCGATGAGGCGCGCCGTGACCCGGATCGCATGCGCGAAGTCGTGGAGCGGCTGCAGAAGGACTGACCCAATGAGCGACGTACTGTACGAACGCACTGGCGCCATCGCGACCGTGACGCTGAACCGGCCGGAGCGCATGAACACGATTTCGCATCCGATGCTGCTGGCGCTCTCCGATGCGCTGATCACTGCAAGTCGCGATCGCGAGGTACGCGCGATCGTCATCACCGGTGCCGGTCGCGCCTTCTGCGCGGGGCTTGATCTGCAGGATGCCGCGAGCGAGGAAGGAGTCGCCAAGGGCGGTTTCGAGCTCGCGCCTGCGCTCGACCTGCGCGATTTCCCGCCGGTCGTGCTGCATGAACTCGACAAGCCGGTGATCGGGGCGATAAACGGCGGAGCGGCCGGCTTTGGGCTCGATCTCGCCCTGGGCTGTGACATCCGCCTCTGCGCGAGCCATGCGAAGCTCGCGGCGGCCTTCACCCGCCGTGGTGTCATGCCGGAGACCGGGGGCACCTGGATTCTGCCGCGCCTGATCGGCTGGTCGCGAACCGCCGAGCTCGTCTTTCTCGGGCGCACGCTGAGCGCTGCCGAAGCGCTTGACCTCGGGCTCGTGAGCCGCGTCGTCGAAAGCAGCGAGTTGTTGCCGGCAGCACGAGCGCTCGCAGAAGAAATTGCAGCCTGCGCTCCGCTTGCCGTGCAGGCCGCCAAGCGCATGATGCGCGCCGCACTGACCGAGGGCTTCAGCCCGCATGTGCAGCGCGCCTATCTGCAGACGTTGCCGCTGATCCAGTCGCAGGATTTCCGCGAGGGATTCAGTGCCTTCCTGGAAAAGCGCGCTCCGAAGTTCGAGGGGCGCTGAGCGACCGGCATTTTCCCGCCGCACGTCGCATGCGCCGCCGGGTCGTACCCGGCGATTGGGACGGACATGCACAAGGCACCGGATCTTGACAGGGGCGAGCTTGCAGCGCTCGCCGCGCTCGCCCGGAACCGGGCTCCCGGCGATGACTGCGCATCCGGTCACGACATCCGCCAGCAACTGCGGGACGAAGGCTTCACGAAGCTCGCCGCCGTGCTGGCGTTGCAATCTCTCGTCGCCCGGGGCCTCGTGGAACGCCGGCGAGTGGATGGTGCCGACGGCTTCTTCCATACAGGATACCGGTTCACGCGCGCCGGCCTCGCGCTCATCAGGAGTTCTGATCGATGAAGCTTCCCGATTTCTTCGCGCTCGCGCCTCGCCTCATCGTTCGCGACAGGCTGGCCGAACTGCTGGGCGCCGCCGAAGAGGGTGTACTCGAATATGGTTACGCGGATGCCGTCAAGCTCGCCGGCCATTCCTGTCCCACCGTCGCAGCGGCCTACATGCTGACCTTGCATGCGCTGCGGGCACTGTATCCGGATGCCTTGCCAGAGCGGGGCGGCGTGCGGGTCGAGTTCGCGGCACCCTTCGATGAAGGCGTGACGGGCGTGATCGCGAGTGTCGTCACGCTGCTGACGGGCGCCGCGCAGGACGGCGGATTCAAGGGCATTGCGGGTCGTCATGCGCGCCGCAACCTGCAGCACTTCGGTTGCGACGTGCCGCTGCAGATCCGCTTCATGCGTCTCGACAATGGCGCGACGATCGATGCGGCGGTCGATCTGTCTGGCGCGCCGGCCGATTCTGCGATGATGCCGCTGCTGCAGGCTTGCATCGCCGGCCGCGCGGACTCGGCGCAGCGCCGCCGGTTTGCCGACCTCTGGCAACGGCGCGTGCAGAGCATTGTGGTCGATCACGCCGAAGACAGGCAGATGTTTCGCATCGTTGCGGCTGCGCAGGGGAACTGAAACGGGGTTCGCACACTCCGAGTACAGTGAAGTGCCATGAGAGCGATCGCCATCACACCGGGCCAGCGCGATTTGCGCGCCATCGAGCGGCCCGAGCCTGTCATCAGTTCCGGGCAGGATGTGAAGTTGCGCATCGTGCGTGTCGGCATCTGCGGAACCGACCGCGAAGAGGCGGCCGGCGGGCGCGCACTTGCGCCTGACGGATACGAAAATCTTGTCATCGGGCATGAAATGCTCGGGCAGGTAGTGGCGACGGGTTCGAAGGTGACGCGCGTGAAACCGGGCGATCTCGCGGTGTTCACCGTTCGCCGCGGCTGTGGCGAATGCCGGCCGTGCGGCCGCAATCGCCCCGACCTGTGCCTCACCGGCAAGTATCGCGAACGCGGCATCTGGGGCCTCGACGGCTACCAGGCCGAGTTTGCCGTGGATCACGAGCAGCATGCGGTGCGGGTGCCCCCCGAACTGGAAGCCGTTGGCGTGCTGTGCGAACCGCTGTCGGTCGCAGAGAAAGCGCTCAATGAAGCAATGCTGGTGCAGGCGGCCCGCATGCCTGACATCACACCGGGGCGCGACTGGTTCAAGGGTCGGCGCTGCCTCGTGGCCGGCCTTGGTCCGATCGGGCTGCTCGGCGCGCTCGCGCTCAGGATGCGCGGCGCGGAAGTCTTCGGGCTCGATGTGGTCGATGCCGGCAGCGCGCGCCCCCGGTGGCTCGAGCAGATCGGCGGGCAATATCTCGACGGGCGCAGCATCGCAACCGAGGTCGTCGAACGCACGCTGGGCGACATGGATCTCATCTTCGAAGCGACCGGCGTGCCATCGCTTGTCTTCAACCTGCTGGATGTACTTGGGCAAAGCGGGGTATATGTCCTCACCGGCATACCCGGCGGCACGCGTCCGATCCAGATTCCCGGCGCGGAACTGGTACGCCGGCTGGTACTCGACAATCAGGTGATGATCGGCAGCGTCAATGCCGCACCCGCGCACTGGGAAATGGCGGTGAGTGATCTGGCGCAGGCCTGTGCCCAATGGGGCGATCACGTTGCGCAACTCATCACGCATCGACACCCGGCGGACGCCTTTGCGGACGCACTCGAACATCACGGCACCGACGAGATCAAGACCGTGCTCGAGTGGAGCCGGCAGCAATGACGGGTACTTTCGCCCCCGGCTGGCCGGGCTCGGAGCCGCGCTGGACTTCGAGCGCCAAGACCGGCGTCGGCACTTCGCTCTCGAGCGCGAGCCACGTCTGGTTCACGCTGAGCCACGGCATTCTCAATGAAGTCTATTACCCGCGCCTCGACACGCCGTGCACGCGCGATCTCGGCCTGATCGTGACCGACGGGCACGACTACTTCTCGGAAGAGAAGAGGCACGCACGCTCCCGCGTGAGCTACCCGGTTGCGGGCGTGCCGCTCTACCGGCTCACGAACCTCTGCGGCGCCGGGCGCTACCGCATCGAGAAAGACATCCTCGCGGACCCGGTGCGCGACACGGTTCTGCAGCGCACACGCTTCACGCCACTCACCGGAGTCGTGAGCGATTACCACCTCTACGTGCTGGCCGCGCCGCATCTCGGCAACCGTGGCCGCAACAACACGGCCTGGCTCGGTGATTACAAGGGCGTGCCGATGCTGTTCGCGCAACGGGACGGCTTTGCGCTCGCGATCGCCTGCTCCGCGCCGTGGCGCAAGCGCTCCGCAGGATTCGTCGGCACGAGCGATGGCTGGCAGGACCTGTCGCGACACCGGCTCATGACCTGGGAGCACGCCCGCGCCGAGAACGGCAACGTCGCGCTCGCCGGCGAAGTCGATCTCGACGCCTGTGCCGGAAGCTTCGAGCTGGCGCTCGGATTCGGAAGCACGCCATCGGAGGCGGGTCACCGTGCGCTCGCGAGCCTCACCGACGGCTTCGAGGCCGCGCAGGCCGCTTACGTGCGCGAGTGGCAGGACTGGAACCAGGTCTGCCTGCGCATCGCCGACGATCAAGGCGCGGACTACGACGCCTATCGCACCAGCCTGATGGTACTGCGTGTGCACGAGTCCAAACGCCTGCCCGGCGGGTTGATCGCGAGCCTGTCGTTTCCGTGGGGCTTCGCCAAGAGTGACGATGACATGGGCGGCTATCATCTTGCGTGGCCGCGCGATCTGGTCGAGTCCGCGGGCGCCCTGCTCGCCGCGGGCGCGCACGAGGACGTGCGGCGCGTGCTGCATTACCTGCAGACCACGCAGGAGTCCGACGGCCACTGGCCGCAGAACATGTGGCTCGATGGCACGCCCTACTGGAACGGCATCCAGATGGACGAGGCCGCGTTCCCGATCCTGCTGACCGACCTCGCGCGGCGCGAAGGCGCGCTCTCGGAAGATGACTTCAGGCGACTGTGGTCCATGACCCGACGTGCCGCGGGTTTTCTCGTGCGCAATGGGCCGGTGACCCAGCAGGACCGGTGGGAAGAGGATGCGGGGTATTCGCCCTTCACCCTCGCAGCAGTGATCGCGGCGCTGCTCGCTGCCGCTGAACTCGCCGATGCGAATGACGAGTGCGCGGTGGCGGCCTACCTGCGCGAAACCGCGGACCACTGGAACGCCGGAATCGAGCGCTGGATCTACGTCACCGACACGG
>Ga0209476_10001879_pt1 | contig 14066 bp, 9 predicted proteins | sample KloWWTrecipitate_FD_187179 | JGI IMG/M metagenome (GOLD analysis project Ga0209476, IMG submission 187179) | Active sludge microbial communities from Klosterneuburg, Austria, studying microevolution and ecology of nitrifiers - Klosterneuburg... | ecosystem: Engineered > WWTP > Aerobic digester >... | reverse complement strand
AAGATAACGGCACGCCAATTCGTACTGCTTTACTCGATGGAAAATCAGTCAGGTGAGAAACGATGACCCGTCCGATCGCCTCACCAAAAACGGTGGGAACCGCATTCCCAATCTGTTTGTATTGCTGCGCCTTTGTTCCCTCAACAATCCAGTCTTCCGGAAAACCCTGAAGCTGTTTTACTTCGTTGAAAGTAAGTCTGCGAAGGACACCATCCCAGCGGACCCAGTCCTGGCTTGCTGAGCCCGTTACCGTTCGCGCGGGCAAACTCAAGTCTGCAACAAAAGTCCCTTGCCGATAGCCCCAGTGACCGCTTGGGCGCGTTGCTTCCGCTTTACCCGGACTTTTAATTCCACTTCCATTGGGGATGTTCTGTAACTGCTCCGCCAGTAATTTGCCTGGAAACGTAAAGTTGGCTTCATCGGCATCGGCATGAGAAGACAGGAATTCCTCCAGCGATCGCCAGTTACGACCAAAAAGACCAGCCTGCTTCTGAAATTTCGGCTCGGGAAAATCGGGTGCCTCACCATTTCGGGAGCCAACAATAAAACAACGTACACGTCGTTGGTGCGAACCATAATCCGCTGAATTCAGAAGTGCCGCTCGGCAGCTGTAGCCGATCTCTTCAAGGATATGGATGAGTTCGGTCACCACGCCGCCCGGCTCACCAGTCTTGTCTCGGGCCGTTACCAGTCCACGAACGTTTTCAAACAGAAACATCTTTGGCCGGAGAGCGTCTACAATCCGGTAAAACTCACTGACCAAAGCCCCGCGTGGATCCAGGACGCTCAATTGATTCCCTGAACTGGAAAACGCCTGACACGGCGGACCACCAACGACGAGATCAATGGTCTCCTCGGAAATCAGATCTTTCGGGCTCACCTCGCGAATGTCTGCGTTAAGAATCTTTGCCGACGAAAGATAATTATGGCCGTCCGTGTGCTTCCATGCCTGATTGCTGCTGAGCGTGTTGCAAAACACTTTCTCGATTTCACAAAGTGAAACGGGTTCCAGACCAACGCGTTCCAGTCCAATGTCTAGTCCCCCGGCCCCGCTGAAAAGGCTGACGTAGCGATATTTCATGCCATTTCTTCCAGACCGTTCAGATCATGTTCCCAAACAACGTGGATGCGGGAAGCTTCCAGGTTTGAAATGTTATTCATTGTGAAAAAACCAGCAATAACCGTAACGATGTCAGGGGAGGCCAGGTCGATGGCGGACGTCCAATCATTTGCCTTGTCGCAGCATTCTTTGATTCTTTTCGTGGCATCAATTTCGACGCCAACTGCTTTTGCTTCGACCAGCACCAGTCGCTTGGATTTCTTACTTCGGAAGACGACATCCGCCTTTTGAACGGTACGCCCTTTCACTCGAATTTCCTGAGTGTATTCGCCGATGTTGATATCCGTTTGTTTTGTGACAATTCCGGAATATCCGGATCTTACGTAACCGAGTTCGACAAGCTTCGCGACGATCACCTGCTCCTGCTGTTCCTTTCGCCAATTTCGATACGCTGTCTGAGCATTTTGGTCTGCCGCCAGCGAGCACGTCCAGTTTTTGGCGTATTGATGTGCAAGATCCGAATGGAGCAACAGATCGCCAAGCCAAATGTATCTGTTCCTGTCCAAATTCTTTGTGGCAAATGCGGCGATTTTGCTCGCGATCACTTCCAGGGCACGGTGCTTCGCCGTCCCCTTCGACACTTTGTCATTTTCAAATTTATCGATGGAGGATAGGCCGAAGAATTGGCCAAACTTCATCTGGCTGATTGTTGGCGCAACCGCGTACCGTAACGTTTTGATGATCCGGGAATCAGCCAGAATGGACGACTTCGTGATCTTCGAGAATCCTTTGGTTAACTCATATGCGATATCGTAAATCTCGCCATTTTGCTCAATCGCGTTTTCATACATCGCCTTCATTGATCGAAGGTAGGTGCGCATTTCGTATTCACGAGACTGAGCGATGTCGCTTTCAATTGTCATTTGTGTCGCTGTCTGTGTCCTCAAGCGGGAACGACCAAACCATCCCAATCCAGCAGACAAGTGCTCGTAAAGCATTCGTTCAGCGTCGCCTCAATACAATTCTAACGCTGAGTTTACTTTGAATCGATCAGAATGGAAGGGGCCACTCAGATTTCCACGACGCCGAAACTCAGCGTCACGGTGGCATCCGATTGGTCACCCATGCGTAAGTCCCGGGGCATAGCTTGGCGAGCGGTGGGTGTCAGCCCACCGAGTTGGCCGCATTTGTCTCAGAGGGCTTACGCCGCTCCGCTCGCCGGGTTTGCGGCGACCGGGGACGTCACTCCCCTGATTGTGAATCCTGCGATTATGCCATTTCACTTGTGCATGGGTGCCGCTCCCGCCTTTATGCAGCCTCGCGAAACTTGAGCGAGGGGCGTTCAATGGTGACGATTGTATTCGGCGGCACGCTTCGATTAAGCGACACGTTGGATCCGATCTGGGAACCGGATCCAATCACTGTTGTCCCTCCAAGAATCGTCGCGTTGCTGTAGACGGTCACTCGGTCTTCAAGCGTTGGATGACGCTTCGCGCCGCGAATCAAACCGCCGTCTTCGTCGCGGGGAAATGACCAGGCTCCCAGAGTCACGCCCTGATAGATCGTGACGCTTGAACCAAGTTCGGCGGTTTCGCCAATCACGACGCCCGTCCCATGATCGATGAAAAACGAAGGCCCGATTTTCGCGCCAGGATGGATGTCGATTCCAGTCTCGCGGTGGGCCCATTCGGTCATGATACGAGGCAGGTACGGAACGCCAAGGTTCAGCAACTCATGCGCCAGGCGGTAGATGGTGATGGCTTCAATACCTGGATAACAAAGCACAATTTCTTCCCGCGTCTTTGCCGCCGGATCGCCGTTAAATGCGGCTTCCACGTCGCTGGCCAAGGTCTGCCGAATTTCCGGAAGACGGCTGAGGAAAGCGTTTGTCATCGACGACGAAATTCCTGCGTAGTTGCTCGATTCTTCGGACACCGGCAGTGCCACACGGTGGATTCTGACGTGTGCCAGGCGTGCGTGTTCCAGAGCGCGGGCGATCTGCTGTTTCAGCCTGGCCTGGATCGGAAGCAGCTGCAGTCGCACGCCGTTGATCCCTGGCAACGCATTGACCGTACCTGACGCGGGAACTCCGGGAAACAGCAAACTCCGAATGTCGCGCACCACTGACATCACTCCTTCGACTGATGGGAGTGGCGTATTATCAACGGAACCAGGACAACAACTTTGCTGGGCAGTCAGCAGAGCGGCAATCTGATCCGGTGTACGCAACTTATCGTCGAATTCAGGCATAGCGGTGTCTCAGGAAAAAGGGGGCGACCACAAAACAGAACTCCTGTGATGAGATCATCCATCGGCACAAAGGGGGCGGCTGCTGTATTCCAGGCACAATGCCTGCATTCGGATTGAGTGCCTTACCCGCTGCAATTCGCAAGGCCCGCAAACTCGCCTGTATCCTGCCAAAGCTACTTCTTCGGAAATCTTTGAACCGTTCCGGCTGAGATGGTCGAACAATCGAACCGGGAAGGACGACCCGTTTGTTTTGAACTCGTGTGCAGCAAAGCGGATTCAGCTTGCAGCGAGGGGCGATTTCCGATGAGGTCCCCGTGACTGAAGTACCGTGCCTGCGGCTGGCGGCAGATTTAGCGCACAATCCGGAATCGCTGCGTCGATCGCGACGACTTGAAGTCTTGCGTGACCAGTTCCGCCAAGCCAATCGCCGCGCGGCCGGTCCGTTCAGTCATCCGTTCGCGACGCGAGGCTCTCTGGCAAAACTCCGCGAGCAGATCCGTGACGTTTCTCGGATCATTGATGCCGTGCTGCTCAACACGGAATCCGCCAGCGACCAGCGATTCGGGGATTTGTGCGGCGACCTGGGTGGACTGCTGCAGACTCAGCAACGCTGGACGGATCGACTGGAGAACCAGATCTGGCGGCTGGAGTCGCAGTCGTCCCTGCTGCAGCGGCTCAGGCAAGTGTTGGTAGAGCAGCCGCCGAGTGACAAAGAACTTTGGTCACTCTGCGAAGTCGTGGCACGCGACACTCAGGCTCTGCCGACTGGGTTGCTGCTTCTTCCTGAACCAGGCCATGGCCTGCTGTTGCCAACCGACGATGTGCCAGCTCGGTGCGCAGCGGCGATCGAACAAGCGCGACTGGCTGTGTTTACCGCGATGAAGTTGCTGCCTGATGTGCGAGGTGCCGAGATTGTGGCTCAGACGCTGCACGCAGCTTCGTCAAACCTGCTGCGTCTTGCGGGCCAGGATCATGATTCGTCTGTCTTTGCACAGTCGCAGTGGCGGCAGCGAGCACCGATTGCAAATCCGACTGGAGAAATGCTGAAACTCATCAAGGTCGCTGGCCATTTCCTGACAGTTGCTGAATCATTTTCGAAGTCTACCGTGGACCACATCGCCCCACCAGCCATTCCCGATTTCTTTGGTGGACTGCATGAGGTTATTGAAAGAAATCCTGAAGTTTCAGAACCTGACATTAAGATGGCGCACGCGGTCTGCGAGGCTCTTGGTCTGGCAGATGCGAGAGCCGGGACGAGTCGAATTGACGATGCATCCAACCATGATGCCGCAATCGTATTGACGCACAAACTGCGCTGGCACGATGCCGAGTCGAGCGATGACAAATCCGCTCGGGCATCTCGCCCCGCGCATGCGCGCCGTCCGCATTTTTCCACGAAGGGTTTATCGACCACAACACTCACGGTGTTCGCACGGGAGGATTGATCAGCCACACTGAAAGCCAACGAATGGCGGCAGTTTTTGCCGGTGTGCATGACCTGCCAATCCCAGGCGCCAGTTTTGAAGTTGCGCAAACTGTCCTGATATTAACCCGAAGCGCCAGCGAGGCAAACAAGTTACGTCTGCCCTTCCGCGTGAAGTGTTTGCCTTGCTGGCGCTTTTTGAAGTTGCGCTATTCCAGGCCCGGAGGGCCGACATATCCAATGCCGGTGGCGTCAGCCACCGGTTTGCGATTGTCCACAACCAGAGGCCTGACAGGCCGACACACGGGTCACTGTGTCGGCCCTCCGGGCCTAGCTTGCTGTGTTTTACTTGTTCCGGTGGCTCACGCCACCGGCTGACGATGTGTCGGGCTTCCAGCCCTGACGATTAGCGCAACTTCAAAACTGGCGCTTCGGGTTAGTGTTTTTTCTCAGCCCCTCTGAGTGATGAGAGCCATTTTTCAGGACGTAATGACACTTTAACGGCAGGCAGGAAGGGATTTACCATCGGCGAGTCATCTGGTCGCGCGGACCCGTGCGACTGAACCACGCGAAAGGAAGCAGATCTGAGGACAGATCTGCCTACGTAGTCCGACCTGTCTCAGGTCGGATTCCCTCGGCGACGCGATATCCCTGGTTATCCTGTTTCTTCCGCTCGCCTTAACGACTGAATTTTGCTCACCATGTGCCGCGCCAGCTGGCATTCATCACTCAGAGAGTGATGTCTACATCGGCGCGGTCAAAATCACAGCCTCGGCATGGATCGGACGCTACAACTTTTTTCCGTCACCTCGGCCAATTCCAAAAAGAATTTAGCCGACTGAAAGCCGATAGAGAACATACCAACCGCATCTGAAGACCACGCCAGCAATTCAGTCACGTAATAATGAACGACAAGCAACCTCATTCAACATCCTCCGACTACTGGAGCGACGCAAGGACGCCGCTGTCCAGTCTGCTGTTCCTGATTCCGTGGATCGTCGTTTATGAGTTCGGCGTGCTGGTCATGGGGCAGGATCAACCCGACACGGTGCGGAATGGCGCGGATTTTTGGATGCGTTCGCTGCTGTCGCAACTTGGACTGACTCAAAACCTGTTGCTGCCCACGATTGTCGTTACCATGCTCCTGGCATGGCACGTCATGCGGAAAAATCCGTGGCAGGTTCGCGTCGAAACGCAGTTGGGAATGCTGGCGGAGAGCGTGCTGCTGGCCATTGGTCTGGTGGCAGTCGGGCAATGCCACGACATGCTGTTTCGCCACGGTGCCACGGAACCGTCCGAGACTGTCGCGTTGCTGAATGCCGTTGGTCCGGTCACGCGAGCCGTCTCATTCATCGGCGCGGGCGTGTACGAGGAAGTCATGTTCCGCCTTTTGCTGGTGCCCGCCGCGTTCATGGTGTTTCGGATGTTCGAGTTTCCGCCAAAATGGGCTGCGGCGATGGCTGCCGTCTGCACGAGTTTCCTGTTCGCAATGGCCCATCATATCGGCCCCTCTGCGGAAGCGTTGAATCTCTTCGCGTTCTCATTCAGGGCGGCCGCCGGTTTGTTCTTCGCGACCGTGTTCCTGCTCCGCGGCTTCGGCATCACTGTTGGCTGTCATGCCGCGTACGACTTGTTGGTCGGAGTGCTCCTGGCGACGCCTTTGGAATGATGAACCACAGCACTTCCATTCGCAACTGCACTCGCGGATGCGGATGCTCAAACCACTCCGTCCGCAAAGCCTGCCTCTGTTCATCCGTAAACGTCAACCGAGCCATCCTTGACTCGTCGAACAAGCATGCAAACTGCCGTAAAAACTCAGACCGAAGTGTGCCTCAAAACCGAATTCGCAGCAAGGCATCATTCTGGGCCACGCGGAGTATAACCAAATGACTTGTGGGGTATAAAAAGGCTGGAAGCCTGTCCTACTAATCTCTTGAGCCATGCTTAGTCCTCATGTTGCCTGGGTACGGAACTACCCAGAGCACCCACGAGTCGCGCGACGAAGCCGGCAAGGTACAACTGACCGACAAGAGCTTCCACAACGGCGATTGCGCGAGCGAACGGAGTGACCGGCACGATGTCACCGTAGCCCACAGTTGTCAGTGAGGCGAAACTGAAATATGACAATTCCGAGAGGTGTTGCTCGACATGGTCTGCCTGCTCGACTCCGAGCGGCTGGCCTCCCACTGAAATCGAGCCCGGCTCAAGATACGTCAGCACCGAATAACCAGACGTAAAAATGTAGCCGATCAGCAGGTAACCGCAGATGGCACCGATGACTGTTTGGCGAGTGACTTGCGGGTGCGCAATGACACGGACGAGCACGACAGCGGCCAGGATCATGAAGTAAATCAGGACCGTCACATGGGACAACAGGATCAGGATCGGAGACTGGTGACCCAGAAAATGAGCCGCCCAGCGCAATGGCAGACAGATCACAAGAGCAGCACCGGCCGTCATCCGAAACGACCGGTCGGACAACACGGCTGGCATCCCTGATAACAGCACCAGCGATCCAAGCACTGTGTACATGAGCGGAAATGATTCTGACAAGGGGATCAGAATCAGCATCAGGCTCAGCGCAATCAACAGCGGCAGGAAGGCTCCCCTGCGACTGCCGCTGTTGTCTGAATTATCACTGTCTGAATTCATTGAGTACTCGGTGTGAATGTCGAATACCCGTTATTCGCGGTGCAACCCGGCTATAGTTGAAAGCCCGTGCTCTGTCAAGTTTTCATTTGTGAGCAGGATGGGCATTCTTGCCCGTCGCTTACCAGTCGGACAGGAATGTCCAACCTACAATCCAAAGCTTAATGTGGCACTAGGACTTCTGCTTATCGAACGCGGCAGCCGACTCTTCGCTCACAAAGTAGATCGTTTTGGCTCCGTCTTTGCGGGTCGCAGTTGCCGCGAACTTCGGAAATCGCACGTGAGCAATCGGGTCATCAACCATATGGCCCTTGAGATAGTACTCATTTTCATGCAGGGACAGATACGTCTTCACAAACTGCACGATTCGGTCGTCGAGCCACTGAGCAACTGCATCGTTGTCCACATTATCGAGGGGAAATGCAATCTCCGCATGCTTCTCGAACTGCATCAGAATAGGCAGAATATCAAGGTCGCAGGCCAGGATAACTTTTGTCACATCCATGTCCGCACCTGCCGAGAATTTGAGACAGATTGCCGCGAGAGGCGTGTTAAATTCCATTGCCGCATGGCGAAGCCCTCGCGTGACCGCCGGTGTGACTTTGACACGATCGCCGAACTCTTTCGCCAGCGTCTCCAGCCGAGGCCGCCAGACTTCACGAAGCTGGTCGAACACCTTTTCCAGTTGCTCCAGTCTGTCTTCGCGCTCCTTGTGACTTGTCACCTGCTGTTCCTGAAACTCCTTCAGTTTCTTCTGACTGGCAGAAAATTCACTTTGGATTCGTTCAGCCAGTTTATTCAAATCGGACATCGACATATTCCCTGGGGCATTAAGAGCTGACGTGACCAAGCTCGAAACAATTTCGAGTCGGTTTTAAGTGCCGTCATGATACTGTTCATCAACTGCCGCGACAATCAGCCAGCCCTTTTTCACTCAAGGATTTACGCTGATCAACGGGCTGGTTCAACCCAAAACACGACATCCTTCATTCGGGCTGACCGGTAGCGGCAAGTACGGCCCGCCACCATCCACTGGCAGGGTCAAGTCGCCTGGTTCGGCTTGCCAGCAGATCGATGGGGACGTGAATGAATCGCTCGTGCAGGAAACCGATCACCAGGCCCGTCTTGCCAGCCATTGCAGCATGCACAGCGTTCCGGGCAAAGAGATCGCACAGCAATGCGTCTTCGCAATTTGCCGGACGGCTGCGAATCTGGTAACTCGGGTCAAAGTATCGCATCACCACTGGTATCCCCTCCTGTTTGAAGTAGCTCTCAATTTGTTCACGCAGGTAGGGGCCAATGTCCCGGAGTTTGACGTTGCCGGACGCATCATGTGTGGTGGAATCGGCCATGAGCAGGTCTTGACCAGCGCCTTCTGCGACGGCAATCAGCGAGTGTGAACTGCGCTGCATCCTTGCTTTGAGTGCGGCCAGGAACTGATTCAGTTGAAGCGGAACCTCCGGAATAATCGCAAAATTCACATCCTGGCTGGCGACCGTCGCACCAGCCGTGATGAATCCTGCATGTCGGCCCATGAGTTTGACAAGACTGATTCCGCCTGGCACGCTGCTGGCCTCCGTGTGCGCACATTCCAGAACTCGACAGGCTTCCTCAACGGCCGTGAGGAAACCAAATGTGCGGGAAACAAAACCGATATCGTTATCGATGGTTTTGGGAACACCTACGACAGAGAGCGGATAGCCCCGGCGGCGCGCTTCCTCGAACAGGGCTTTCGCACCACGTTGTGTTCCGTCTCCGCCGACAGTGAACAGGATATTTACACCACGACCAATCAAGTTGTCGATTGCCGCTTCGATATCAACTGGTCCTCGGGACGAACCAAGGACCGTGCCGCCTTTCTTATGGATGTCACTAACAAACGTCGGTGTAATCGTGACCGGACCTGCGTCACATTTCGGATCGAGTCCGCTGTAGCCGCCGCGAAAGCCAAGCACTTCTGTCACGCCGTAACCGTAGTGCAACTCCAGAAACAGCGACCGGATGACATTGTTCAGGCCAGGACACAATCCGCCACATGTCACGATTCCGGCACGAGTCTGCTGTGGGTCGAAGAAGAGTTTATCACGGGGACCGGCGAGCTCGAACTGCAGTCCCGGATCGACGCCGGTTTCGATGTATTCCGGAATGCGAATCTGGTCGCTGATCCGGTTCTTCAGTGGCGATTCGTAACATGGCTCGCCAAGGACTGTGATGTTCATATGAGAGTCAGTGCCAGAATCTGCGCGGAAAGAATTCGCAACAGTGTGGTGAGTGGATAAACGGTGGCGTAGGCAACGGTCGGCGCGTCGGAACCTGCGATGTTCGATGCAAACGCCAGCGCTGGCGGATCCGTCATGCTTCCGGCAAGCAGTCCGCTAAGGTCCATAAAGTTCATTTTCAAGACGACTCGTGCAAAGATTCCGATCAACATCAGCGGTACAACCGTGACGCAGACACCTGCCAGCAGCCATTTGAGTCCGATTACGCTGAAGACTGTGGCAAAGAATTTTGTGCCGGCACTCAGTCCAACGGCTGCAAAGAAGAACGAAATGCCGAATTCGCGAAAAGCGACGTTGGTACTCACTGGCATGTGCCAAACGAGGCGACCAATGTGGCCGAGTCGACTCAGTACGAGTGCAATAATCAGCGGACCGCCAGCCAGGCCAAGTCGCATGGGCTGCGGCAATCCGGGTAACGCGATGGGCAACGTGCCCAGGACGATGCCCAGAACGATGCCAGTGAACAACGGAATAAACTGTGTCTCACCCAATTCCCGGATCAGGTTTCCAAGGGCAAGGCTGGCCTTGTCAAGGTCTTCTGCGGAGCCAACCATATGCACCAAATCCCCATACTGCAGTCGGAGTCCCGGCACTGCGGTCATCTCGATATCAGCACGGGTAATTCGGGTCACTGCAACGCCAAAGCGTTCGTCCAGTTTGAGCTGATCCACTGTCCTGCCCAGCACCTTACGATCCGTAACCACAACACGTCGAAAGGTCAACTGGTTTTCGGTCAGCACCAGGTCTTCATCGCTTCGCTGACCGACCACCCGCTGGAACTGGTCCAGACCGCGGCATGTTCCCACGACCGCCAGGCGGTCATCCTGCTGGATCAGTAATCGTTCATTGGCGACGCGTGTTTCCGCACCATGTTGCAGGCGGGAAATCGTTACACCGGATTCCAAGCGTCCTGGAATGGTCCCGATGGAGATTCCGAAGAGATTCGGATTCGTCACGATCATGGTGCGGCGTTCCAGCGGCTCGCCGTGTTTGCGATGGGCCGATGCGAAGATTGCAGCTTCCTGCACCGCATCAATGCGAAACATTTGTTTGAGCAGGAGCAGCGTTCCGATAATTCCTGCAATCGCAGCCGGGTATGTCACCGCATAGGCCAGCGCCGGAAGCGCGAGACGGTCGGCTGCGACGTCCGGAATCATTTCCAGTGTCTGTGATGCAGCTCCCAGGGAGGGAGTATTGGTGGTTGCCCCGGAAAAAATTCCCAGGACTGCAGCCATATCGAAGCCCGCGATCCAGCCGGTGAGCGGTGCCGTGATCGCTCCGCACAGGACGATGGCCGCAGCGAGTGCGTTCAGCTTCATCCCCTGCTGACGCAGCGTGGAGAAAAAACCAGGTCCAAGCTGCAAGCCAATCGTGAAGACGAAAAGGATTAGCCCGAGTTCCTTCACAAATTCGAGCGTATGATGGTCAATCGGATTTCCGAAGTGGCCAACAAGAATGCCCGCGAAGAGCACACCTGCAGTTCCCAGCCCCACCCCGCGCAGCTTGATACTGCCAATCCCCATGCCTAGCACGCAGACAAATGACAGAATACCAACGGCATGAGCAACCGGTTGCGTTTCATGGAGTTCAGAGAGCCAGTTCATCGATTAAGCACCCATTGGTAAGTTTTGGGGCATAACAATCGATTGCGCAAAAGGATCCGGAGACTGCCGTCTCGCGGCTCGCCGGGTTCCCGGCGAGCGGGGGACGTTAGTCCCCTGATTGGGATTCCTGCGATTATGCCATTTAACTTGTGCATGGGTGCTTAAACTTTTGGCGCAGCTGCCAGCACTTCATCGCTTGCGCCTGCGGCGTAGGTTTCAAAGTTCTTGTTAAACAGTCCTGCCAGCTTCTTCGCGGTCGCGTCATAAGCAGCCTTGTCGGCCCAGCTGTCTCGAGGACGCAGAATCTCAGCAGGAACTCCGGGTACTTCGGTGATGATGTCAAAGCCAAATACCGGATCTCGCTCCCGCTTTGCGCTGGCGAGTGCGCCGCTGTGGATGGCATCAATGATCGCTCGAGTGCTTTTGAGACTGATCCGTTTTCCAACACCGTGAGGTCCGCCGCCCCAACCCGTATTCACGAGCCAGAGACGCGAGTTGTGCTTGCGCATCTTGTCGGCAAGGATCTCGGCATATTTGCTGGGGTGCCACACGAGGAATGGTCCACCGAAACATGGCGAAAACGTGGCCTGCGGTTCATTCACTCCCATTTCCGTGCCGGCGACCTTCGCTGTGTAACCGCTCATGAAATGATACATCGCATGGGCCGGGGACAGAGAACTGACGGGTGGCAATACGCCAAACGCATCGCACGTGAGGAAAATCACGTCCGTCGGATGACCCGCCACGCAGGGGATCTTTGCGTTGGCGATGAACTCGATCGGATAAGCACCACGTGTGTTTTGTGTAATGCTCGTGTCTGTATAATCAACGCCATGCTCGTCGTCCAGCACGACATTTTCCAGCACAGCACCAAACCGCAGCGCCTGAAAAATATCCGGCTCGCTCTCCGGGGTCAGGTTGATCGCCTTTGCGTAACATCCGCCTTCAATGTTGAAAATCCCCTCGTCGCTCCAGCAATGCTCGTCATCACCGATCAGGTGCCGCTTCGGATCCGCAGAAAGCGTTGTTTTGCCCGTACCGCTGAGACCAAATAGCAACGACGACGCACCGGTCGCCTTGTTCGCGGTCGCCGAGCAATGCATAGAAAGCACACCGCGTTTCGGAGCGAAATAATTGACGACAGTGAAGACTCCCTTTTTCATCTCGCCGGCGTATTCCGTACCAAGGATCACAAGTTCTCCGTCTTCGAGACTGAGATCGACACTGGTTGTTGAGCCCATGCCGGTCGTCAGTCGATTCGCAGGGAACTCACCCGAATTAAAAATGACGAAGTCAGGTGTCCCAAAGGTCTTCAGTTCTTCTTTCGTCGGACGGATGAGCATGGTGTGCATGAAGAGGGCGTGATAAGGGCGTGAGCAAATCACCCGCACTTTAATCCGATACTTCGGATCCCACCCGGCAAACCCGTCAAAGCAATACAGCCGATCCCGAGTGTTCAGGTAGTCCAGTGCACGCTGGCGATTGATGGCAAAGGTATTGTGATCGCAGGGGATGTTCACAGGTCCCCACCACACGTTGTTTTCCGAGTCCGGATGTTTCACCACTCGTTTGTCTTTTGGCGAGCGCCCCGTCTTTTCGCCGGAGTAGGCCACCAAAGCTCCCTTCCCCGCAATGCGGGCATTTTTCTCCCAGCGGATGGCGTGTTCGTAGAGCTCACTTGGTGGCAGATTGTGATGAACTTCACCAACGTTCAGGCCGTGTTGAGAAAGACTGATCGAATGGTTCATGTAACGACCTTATGGATGGAGCACATGCAGGAAAGAATCGTAACTGAGATTATCTGAATTGTCGTGATCATTCAAACGTAGGGAATCCTGCTGCTCCGGCGTTCCAGCAATTCAGCATTTCTTAACGCAGAATTCTCAAATGACAAAACCCGCACTGCACAGCAAACAGTTGGAATCTTGGATTGCTGAGAAGATTTTAATTCGTCGAGGTGTCGCATTTGGGCATTCTGGCACCACCGACCCTGTGTCGGTGGACCACTGACTTGTGAGCTAAATCAGAAAACTTTTACTCCACGTTGGCCTGCACCGACCCTGCGTCGGTGTAGCCGCGACGAGTAGCCAAAAGTCGCCCAACCACCGACACGGGGTCGGTGGAGGGTGTCCTTCGTGTCGTTTTTTTGTTGTAGCTGATCAGTCTTGCTCCCACCGACGCGAGGTCGGATGGAGAGCGATTCGCAGTGGCGAACTTCGGTTGCGGGCGAAGCCCGCGCCAAGTTTTCTGGGCCGGTCGCCGATCAGAACATTTCGAACCAGGTACGCACAGTCCGGAGTGACGTTGGCGGGTTAGTAGACTTCCGACACAAACTTTCGGCCTTTAAGGGTTGCTGCATCATCGTAGATCCCCTTCTCGGATCGTTTGGGCAGCTTGATCTTGTCTCGGGACAACTTTTCGTACGGAATCAGACTCAGCAGGTGCGCGATGCAGTTCAGCCGCGCACGGCGCTTGTCATCGGAATGGACGATATACCAGGGAGCGTGCTCCGTATCCGTCGCATCCAGCATCTGGTCACGGGCCTTCGAATACTGATACCACTTGCTCCGCGAAGGCAGATCCATCGGACTCAGTTTCCATTGCCGCACAGGATCATCAATGCGTGCCTCAAACCGCCGCTTCTGTTCTTCGTCGCCGACCTCCAGCCAGATCTTTATCAACTGGATCCCGCCCTGGACAATGTAGGATTCGAACTCCGGGCAAATTTTTAGAAACTGTTCATGCTGTTCGGGCGTGCAGAAGCCCATCACATGCTCCACGCCGGCACGGTTGTACCAGCT
>Ga0209476_10001876_pt1 | contig 14070 bp, 13 predicted proteins | sample KloWWTrecipitate_FD_187179 | JGI IMG/M metagenome (GOLD analysis project Ga0209476, IMG submission 187179) | Active sludge microbial communities from Klosterneuburg, Austria, studying microevolution and ecology of nitrifiers - Klosterneuburg... | ecosystem: Engineered > WWTP > Aerobic digester... | reverse complement strand
CATCGACATCTTGTCCACTTCGTCGAGCAGGAAGACCGGGTTGACCGTGCCGGCCTTCTTCATCATCTGGATGATCTGACCGGGAAAGGCGCCGATGTAGGTGCGCCGGTGACCGCGGATCTCGGCCTCGTCGCGGACGCCACCGAGCGACAGGCGGACGAACTTCCTGCCCACCGCGCGGGCGATCGAGCTGGCGAGCGACGACTTGCCGACACCCGGAGGGCCGACGAAACAGAGAATCGAGGCTGGCGTCTCGGTGGTCAACTGGCGCACCGCGAGGAACTCGAGGATTCGCTCTTTGACCTTCTGCAGCCCGTAGTGCTCGGCGTTGAGGATCTCCTCCGCCTTGTTCAGATCCTTGAGCTCGCGGCTCGCCTTCTTCCACGGCACCGAAGCGATCCAGTCGATGTAGTTGCGCGAGACGGTCGCCTCGGCGGAGACCGGCGGCATCGACTCCAGGCGCTTCAACTCCTGCTCGGCCTTCTCGGCGACGGCCTTCGGGAGCCCCGCCTTCTCGATCTTCGCCTTGAGCTCGGCGATCTCGTCGCTCCTGTCGTCCTTCTTGCCGAGCTCCTGGTGGATCGCCTTGATCTTCTCGTTGAGGTAATACTCTTTCTGGGCCTTCTCCATCTGCTTCTTGACCTGGACGTTGATCCGGCGGTCGAGGTTCATCTTCTCCATTTCGACGTCGAGCAGATCGAGCAGGCGCTGCAGCCGCTCGTAGGGCGACAGCAGCTCGAGCATCGCCTGCTTCTCGGCGGTCGGAACGGTGAGATGGGAGGCCAGCGTATCGGTGAGCCGGTCGGGCTCATCGAGCTTCAAGGTCGGCAGGAGGCCCTCGAAGGCGAGGTGCTGCGACAGCTTGGCGTACTGCTCGAAAGCGCCCAGGACCTTGTTGACGAAGAGCTGCAGCTTCTCCGACATCGGGTACTGGATCTCGTAGGTCTCGAGGTGGCTCCAGAGTGTGCCTTCGCGCTCCTCGAAGTCCATCAGCTTGCCGCGCTTCAGCCCCTCGACCATCACCTTGATGTTGCCGTTGGGGAGCTTGAGATTCTGCACCACGCGCGCCACGACCCCGAAGTCGTAGAGATCATCGCGCATCGGCTCGTCGACCTTGGGATCGCGCTGAGCCACCAGGAAGATCCGCTTCTCGGGCGTTGCGAGAGCGATCTCCAGCGCGTGCACCGAGCTCTCCCGGCCGACGATGAACGGTGCCATCATGTGCGGGAAGACCACCATGTCCCGCAGCGGGACCACCGGGAGCGACTCCCTGTGAGTCTCGACGAAGCTCTTGCTCACGCTCACCCGGCCTTTCGCAGCGTGGTTACCGGTTGCGACCGTCGGACGACGGTGTCCTCGGTGATGACGCACTCCTGAATCTCGCGCTGCGACGGAATGGTGTACATCAGGTCGAGCATCAGCTCTTCGAGGATGATCCGCAGTCCGCGCGCGCCGACGTTGCGCTTGAGCGCTTCCTTGGCGACCGCGCGCAGCGCCTCGTCGGAGAACCGGAGCTCGACGTCCTCGAACTCGAACATCGTCTGGTACTGGCGCACCAGGCTGTTCTTGGGCTCTTTGAGGATGCGCACCAGCGACTCCTCGTCGAGCTGCTCGAGCGAAGCCATCACCGCCAGGCGGCCGACGAACTCCGGGATCATGCCGAACTTGATGATGTCCTCGGGCAGCGCCTTCTCGAGCGGATTCTGCTTCGACTGCTCCTTCTTCGACTTGATGTCGGCGCCGAAGCCCATGGTCTTCTGGTTCAGGCGCTTCTCGATGTGCTCGTCGAGACCGACGAAGGCGCCGCCGCAGATGAACAGGATGTTGGTGGTGTCGATCTGCAGGAACTCCTGGTGCGGGTGCTTGCGGCCGCCCTGCGGGGGAACGTTGCAGATCGTGCCCTCGAGGATCTTGAGCAGCGCCTGCTGCACGCCCTCGCCCGAGACGTCACGGGTAATCGACGGGTTCTCGCCCTTGCGCGCGATCTTGTCGACCTCGTCGATGTAGACGATGCCGCGCTGGGTCTTCTCCTTGTCGTTGCCGGAGGCCTGGTAGAGCTTGAGGATGATGTTCTCGACGTCCTCACCGACGTAGCCCGCCTCGGTCAGGGTCGTGGCGTCGGCGATCGTGAACGGCACGGAGAGGAGGCGCGCCAGCGTCTGGGCGAGCAGGGTCTTGCCGGTACCGGTCGGCCCGATCAGCAGGATGTTCGACTTCTGCAGCTCGACGTCGCCGGTGCGCGGACCCTTCTCCGAGAATTCGATCCGCCGGTAGTGGTTGTAGACCGCGACCGCGAGCTTCTTCTTGGCAAGGTCCTGGCCGATGACGTACTCGTCGAGGAGCGCCTTGATCTCGTGCGGTTTCGGGAGCTTGGTCTCCTGCTGCTGCTCGAGAAGACGGTCCTCGGCGATGATGTCGAGGCAGATATCGACGCACTCGTCGCAGATGAAGACCGTCGGACCGGCGATCAGCTTCTTGACCTCGCGCTGGCTCTTGTTGCAGAACGAACACCTGAGGGCGTCGTCGCCGGATTCTTTCTTGGGCATCTCTCCTCCGAAATCGCGAGTCGCCGGCCAGCCGTTGGCTGGCGATCCCGACCGCTACAACCAACTCGTCTACGCCGCTATTCCGTCGTCCGGATGGTGCCGGTCCCGACAGTCGAAAAGAGCTCGAAAATCATAGCAGAGCCGTCGAGCAGGGCCGCCCGAGTGGGTGCTCCCGGCTCACCGGAGGCGATGCGGAAGAGGGCGCGCGCCCGGAGCGGACTTCAGCCCGGGACGGCGGTCGGCTTGCGGCGCTGCATGATCTGGTCGACGAGACCGTAGGCGACCGACTCTTCGGCGCCGAGGATCTTGTCGCGATCGGTGTCGTCGTGGATCTGTTCCTTGGTCTTGCCGGTGTGGAAGGCGAGGATCTCGTCGATCTTGTCGCGCAGCTTCAGGAGCTCACGGGCGTGGATCTCGATGTCGGTCGCCTGGCCCTGCATGCCCTGCGTCCAGGGCTGATGGATGAGCACCCGGCTGTTGGGCAGGACGGTGCGCTTTCCCGCCTTGCCGGCTGCGAGCAGCACGGCCGCCATCGAAGCCGCCTGGCCGATGCAGAAAGTCGCCACGTCGGGCTTGATGTACTGCATCGTGTCGTAGACCGCGAGCCCCGCCGTCACCGAGCCGCCGGGCGAGTTGATGTAGATGTGAATATCGCGCTCCGGATTCTCGGCCTCGAGAAAGAGCATCTGCGCGATCACCAGGCTCGCGACCTCGTCGTCGATCGGCCGGCCGAGGAAGATGATGTTGTCCTTGAGCAGCCGGGAGTAGATGTCGTAGGCGCGCTCGCCGCGATTGGTCTGCTCGACCACCATCGGAATCAGCATGTTCGGACCCTCTCTAGCTCTTGGGTTCGTGCGCGTGCTCGTGCGCGTGATCGTGCGTGTGATCGTGGTCGTGATCGTGGGCGGGCGCGGTCTCGCCGAGTAGTCGGCGAACCGTCTTCTCGCGCCGCATCTGCGCCCGGAGACCGGCCAGCTGGCCCCCTTCGTCGAGGCGCTGCCGCAAAGCCGGCGTCGGAATCCCCTGAGCGCGGGCGAGAAGCGCCAGCGCCTGCTCGAACTCCTCCTCGCCGACTTCGATCTTCTCCTGCTCCGAAATCGCGTCGAGCAGCAGGCGCGCCTTCACCCGCCGCTCGGCCTGCGGCTTCGCCTGCTCGCCGAGCCGCTGCCAATCGAGGCCGGCGCCTTCGAGGTCGACGCCGCGGCGCGCGAGATTTTCGGCATAGTCGCGCAGCAGTTCGTCGACCTCGCGATGCACGACGCCATCGGGAAGTGGAATCGGGTGGCGCTCGGTCAACTGGTCGAGCATCGCGGTCTCGCGCTGGCGCATGGCATCGTCGCGCTTGGCGTTGCCGATCCGCCGGGAAATGTCGGCTTCGAGCTCGGCGACGGTGACGAACTTTCCGAGATGGGCGGCGAAGGCGTCGTCGAGCGCCGGCAGGATCGGCTCGGTGAGCTCCACCAGGCGCACCTCGAAGGTGCGCTCGGCGGCAGGCTCGGCCGGCGCATCCGGGCGCAAGTCGCCTTCTTCACGCTCCGACCGCGGCGCAGGTGCCTCCTTACGCGTGAAGCGCGAGCCCTGCCCGACGGTGAGACCGGCGACCGCGAGGGAGATCTCCTCCCAGATCTGCTGCGACCCGACCTCGATATCGACCGTCTGGGCTTCGGCGACGATCTCGCCGCCGGCCGCGCCGGCCACATCGCTCGCCGAGAGGACCGGCTTGAGCTCGATCTTGGCGCGATCTCCCGTCGCCGCGGGGCGCTCGGCGCTCTTCCACTCCGCGTGCCGCAGGCGCAGGTCGGCGATCGCCGTCTTCACTTCGTCGGCGGTCGCTTCGAGCGGCGGCGACGGCAGGCTGAAGTCCTTGTAGTTGCGCAGCTCGATCTCCGGTCGGACTTCGACGCGGGCGATGAAGGTCATGCCGGTGCCGCTCTCGACCTTGGCCATCTCGACCTCGGGAGCGAGCAGCGGATCGATGCCCTTCTCCGCCACCGCCTGGCGGAAATATCGCGGCACCAGCCGTTCGACGACCTCGCGGCGGATGTCGTCGCCGAAATGGCGCTGCACGAGACTCTGCGGGACCTTGCCCTTGCGAAAGCCGGGCAGACTCGCCTTGCGGCCGAACTCGCCGAGGACGCGCGCGGTCTCGGCGTCCACGGCCGGCGCGGGAATTTCGATCTTCAGCTCTTTACGGCACGGCCCGATCTCTTCCACATTCAGCACTACGCTCATCGGCGATCTCTGTCCTTGGGGCTGTTGAATTGGTGCGAAAGGGGGGACTCGAACCCCCAACCCGATCGCTCGGGACTAGATCCTAAGTCTAGCGCGTATACCAGTTCCGCCACTTTCGCGAGAGCGGGAGCCGAGCAACGGGGGAGGCGAGAGGAGTGGGCGATGGTGAGCCGCGTAGGACTTGAACCTACAACCCGCAGATTAAGAGTCTGCTGCTCTACCATTGAGCTAGCGGCCCCTCTTGAAGCAAAAATATAGCGGACGAAGCGCTTCGCTGGCAAGACCCCGCCCTGCGCATGCCCGATCGGGACGCGATACGCGCCGCGCGCGCCGCGAAATCCGCCCGCAGCTTCAGCCGCCCTGGACGAAGCGGACGATCTCGATGGCATCACCCGCGACGACCTGGGTGCCGGCGAGACGGGAGCGCCGCACGATCTCGCCGTTGACTTCGACGGCGACCGCCTGCGGATCGCAACCGACCGAGAGCACGAGCTCCCGCAGTGTCATAGCGGCAGGAATCGCGTGCGCGGCTCCGTTCAGCTTGATCTCGCGCTGTGTGCCGGGCGATGCGGTCATGGGTCCTTTCGGTTCGCTCACAAGAGCTGTTTGATCTCGGCCCGCCCGAGCTCGGACGAACCGGAGATGATCAGCGCCGCCGAGCCGCGGGCGAAGGCTGGGACATCGAGCCGCATTTCCACCGCCCCAACGTCGTCGGTCTCGCCGACCATGAGCGTCCGCGGGTCGGCAATCGTCGACAGCATCTTCACCGACACCTGTACTCCGGCCAAGGGCAGACCGCTCTTCGACGAGTAGGCGCGCAGCGTGAGGTTGTTGATCCTTCCGGGCTGAATCTCCTCCTGCCCGTCCATGGCGAGCATGAGCTGCTCGTGCTCGGCCTCGGTCGACAGGTATTCGAGGATCACCTGGTCGAGCGTCGGACCTTCGTCGGCATCGTCGAGGTCCGGCAGCTCCGGGACTTCTGCGAGGTCCGTCAAGGGCGGCAGTCCTTGGAGCGGACGAAAGTCCTGCGCCAGCATTTCTTCCGCAGCCTCCGGAGTCGCCAGGGTGCCGAGCGGGATCGCTCCCGTCTGCACAATCGTGTGTGCGTGGGCTTCGGGCGATTCGTGTCGCGCGGTGGCCTCCGCCGCAGCCGCGGGCTTCGCCGCGGTCGCCGCTCCTCCCGGCTTCTTCAGACCCTCGAGCTTGCCGTCGAAACGGCCGGCGCGGATGGCCGCGACGATCGTGCGGTGCTGATGATCCATGAGGGCGGCGATCTCGGGGTCGCCCTTGCCCTCCTCGAGCAGGCCGGCATAGCTCGACCGCTTGGTGGCGACCACGCGCCCGGCGACATAAACGACGCTCTCGATGAACGGGTTCCCGCGTCCCTTGTCCTCGGTTTGGACATGGACTACCGTCTCTACGTGACGAACGTCGGTGTTGTATCCGGTGATCATGGTTGAACTGCGGCCGCTCGCGGCATTGTAGGAAGGCCCCTGCCTGCGGTCAAGGCGACGGTGGACGCTCCCCCGGGCCCGTGCGAGAATCTTCCTCAACGAACTCTACCCCGCCCGGCGGCAGCCCGGCCGGAATCAGCCCTCCAGCCCCACAGACCCCAAGACCCCCAGGAGACGAGAGCAATGTCGCAGAACTCCGCTTCGCCCGAAGGAAACGCCGCCCGAACGCTGGTGCACTACGAAGTCCGCGACGGCGTCGCCTACCTCAAGCTCGACGATCCGCCGGCCAACACCTACACCCACGAGATGATGAAGCAGATCGACGAGAACATCATCAAGGCGCGCTTCGACAAGGATGTGCACGTGATCGTGCTCACCGGAGCGGGTGAGAAGATGTTCTGCGCCGGCGCCAACATCAACATGCTCAAGGCGTCCGACCCCTACTTCAAGTACTTCTTCTGCCTGCACGCCAACGAAACCCTGTCGCGCCTCGAGCAGACGCCGAAATTGGTCATCGCAGCGCTGAACGGCAACACCGTCGGCGGCGGTCTCGAGATCGCCATGGCGGCAGACCTGCGCCTCGCCAGGAAGAACGGCGGCAAGGTCGGCCTCCCGGAGGTGACACTGGGCGTCCTGCCGGGCACCGGCGGCACCCAGCGTCTCGTGCGCATCGTCGGCAAGAGCCGGGCGATCGAGCTCATGGTCACCGGACGACTGTTCTCCTTCGAAGACGCTCTGGGCTACGGCATCATCGACTCGATCATCGAGGGCGACGACTTCATGGGTCAGGTGCACGAGTACGCCCGCCAGTTCTGCCCGCCCAACAAGGCGGCGAAGGCGGTCGGGCGCATCAAGCGCGCCGTGCAGTCGGGCGCCGAGATTCCGTTCGAGTCCGCGATGACCCTCGAGCGCGAGCTGCAGCAGCAGCTCTTCCAGAGCGACGACGCCAAGGAAGGGCTCGCCGCCTACGTCGAGAAGCGCACGCCGCAATTCACCGCCAAGTGATGATGCTCGGTCCGGCGGGCGCGCAGCGCCGAGCGGCAGGCCGTCTGGCGCTCGTCGCGCCGGTGAGAACGCCGATCGGCAAATTCGGCGGCGGACTCGCCGGGCTCTCCGCGGCCGATCTCGGCACGCACGCGGCCGCCGCTTGTCTGCGGCGCGCCGGTCTCGAGCCCGCGCTCGTCGACCAGGTGATCTTCGGGCACGGCCGCCAGGCCAACGGCGGACCCAACAGCGCCCGTCAGGTATCCTTCCGCGCCGGCATTCCGGTCGAGCGACCGGCGTTTACCGTCAATCAGGCCTGCGGCTCTGGACTGCAGGCGATGATCTCGGCAGCCCGCACGATCCTCCTCGGCGAAGCCGAGGTCATTCTCGCCGGCGGCACCGAAAGCATGTCGAACACGCCCTATCTGCTCCCCCGGGCGCGCTGGGGCTACCGCCTCGGCACCGACGAGATCGTCGATGGCATGTACAAGGACGGCTTCAACGACCCTCTCTCCGGCCTGATCATGGGCGAGACGGCGGAGGAGTTGGCGGTCGAAGCGGGTGTCACCCGCGACGCCGCCGACGCCTATGCCGTCGAGACCCAACGGCGCTGCGAGGAGGCCCGCGCCCGCGGGCGCTTCACCGCCGAGATCGAGCCGATCCGCATTCCGGGCAGGAAGGGTGAGACCGTGATCGCCACCGACGAGCATCCGCGCGAAGGTGTCACCCTCGAGTCGCTCGCCAAGATGCCGGCGGTTTTCCGCAAAGGGGGCACCGTCACTGCCGCCAACGCCTCGGGGATCACCGACGGCGCTGCTGCGCTGCTGGTCACCAGCGAAGCGGCCGCCGAGCGCCATGGGCTGCAGCCAGCGGGCTATCTGCTCGACTGGGAAGTCGTCGGTGTCGACCCGAGGATCATGGGCATCGGGCCGGTGCCGGCGACGAGGCGTCTGCTGCAGCGCAACGGTCTCGACTTCGCCGACATCGAAGCCGTCGAGCTCAACGAGGCCTTCGCTTCGCAGGCGCTCGCCTGCCTCGCCCAGCTGCCGTTCGACTCCACGCGAGTCAACCCGGACGGCGGCGCGATCGCCCTCGGTCACCCGATCGGAGCCACCGGAGCGCGCATCGTCGTAACGCTCCTCGCCGGCATGGCGGAGCGTGGGCAGCGCAGGGGCATCGCCACTCTTTGTATCTCCGGCGGCATGGGCATCGCCGTGCTGATCGAACGACCCGCCGCTTAAGCCCGGAGACCCGGAGACCATCGTGCCCAATATCGTCGTCGCCTACATCAAGGAAGACAAAGTCGCTCCGTACCTCGAAGCGCTCGCCGCCGTCGGCGTTCCCGAGTCGGACATCTTCCGCGCCACCCCGCGGCGGACGGCGACGATCGACCTCGAGGCGGTGCTCGAGCGCGCCGACGGTCTGCTGCTCACTGGCGGTGCCGACATCCAGCCCTGCCTGTACGGCGAAGCACGCCTGCGTGCGGCCAACCTCGACAAGCCGGTGCCGGACCGCGACCAGCTGGAGTGGGACCTGCTGGTCGAGGCGCGCGCCCAGCGCATGCCGGTCTTCGGCATCTGCCGCGGGCACCAGATGATCAACGTTTTTCTCGGCGGCACGCTTTTCCAGGACATCGAGCTCCAGACCCGCCGCCAAGGGCACGACAACTTCATCGACCGCGGCTTCGCCCTCGATCATCTGGCCCACGACGTCTTCTCTACCGGTATCGATCATCCGTTCGCTGCCCGTCTGGCGCGGCACGGTCATCCGGCGGTCAACAGCCGGCATCATCAGGCGGTGCGCACGCCCGGACGAGGGCTCCTCGCTGCTGCCGTCGCCAGCGACGGCACCATCGAGGCGACCGTCGCGCCGGATCCCGCCTGGTGGATCGCGTCCGTCCAATGGCATCCGGAGAATCTGATCGAGCAGCCGTTTCACCGCGGCCTGTTCGAGGATTTTCTCGCCGCCGCCGCAGCGTTCGCCGAGCGCCGCGCGACGCGCATTTCCGCAGGAGTCCTGCGATGACCGAGCTCTCCGGTCTGCTCGCCGTCGAGCGCTTCGATCGCGCGGCGACGCTCACCTTCGGCCGCCCGCCGCTCAACATCCTGGATCTCGACCTGCTCGCCGAGCTCGACGCGGCGCTCGCCCGCCTCGCGGAGGACCGCGAGCTGCAGGTCGTCTTCGTGCGCGGCGCGGGCGAGAAGGCCTTCTCGGCCGGCGTCTCGGTGCAGGACCACACGCCAGACAAGATCGACCGCATGCTGCTGTCGTTCCATGGCGCCCTCGCGCGCCTCCGCGATCTCGAGGCGCTCACCGTCGCTCTGGTCGACGGGCACTGCCTCGGCGGTGGCATGGAGCTCGCGCTGGTCTGCGATCTCGTTCTCGCCACCGAGCGCAGCCGCTTCGGCCAGCCGGAGATCGCCCTCGGCTGCTACCCCCCGGTCGCCGCCGCGCTCTACCCGCAGCGCATCGGCGCCGGTCGCACTCTCGAGCTGCTGCTCACGGGCCGGACGTTCGACTGCACCGAGGCGCTGGCGTTGGGCTTCGTGCACGAGCGCTTCGCCGACCGCGCCGCGCTCGCCGAGCGGGCGCAGGCGCTCGGCGCCGCCGTCCAACGCCAGAGCGCCGCTGTCACCCGTCTGACCAAGCGCGCCGTGCGCGCCGGCGAAACGCGCTCCTACACGCCGGCGCTCGCCGAGGCCGAGCGCCTCTACCTGCGAGAGCTCACCGCCACCACGGACATGGCCGAAGGGATCCAGGCGTTCGTCGACAAGCGCCCGCCGGTCTGGCGCCATCGCTGAGGGCCGGCCGGCACACCGACGATCGCCTCCGACCCGACAAGGCCACGAGCCCGAGAAAGCCCAGATGACTTCGACGCCGCGCCGGCTCGCCTCTCCCCGGGTGCCGATCCTCGTCGCAGGATCGCTCCTGGCGGCGGTTCTCGCCGCCGGCGTAGAGGCCCCGCCGCGCGCGGCGACGGCTCCGGAGGCGACACGGCAACCCGAAAGCCCGGTGAGCTTCGCCTTCGCGCCTCCCGCCGGTGCGGCCTTCATGCAGCGCGAGGTCTTCGTCGAGACTGCCCGTCTCGGCGGCATTCACCAGCGCGTCACGATGGCCTCGCAAGCACGGGTCGACGTCTCGCAGGAGGCCGGGCGGTATTTCCTTCATTACCGAATCGACCGGGCGGCGGTGGCGCGTGACGGCAAGCCGAGCGATGCGGCGATGGTCGCCGCGCTGACCGGCGGCGAGACCGTGAACGTCGTGCGCACGGACGGTGTCCTGGCGAAAATCGACGGCCTCCGACGGCTCCACGAACGGCTGCTCCCGACCCTGCCGGCGGAGGAACGCGCCGCGCTGACGAAGAGACTGCGCGAGAACCGGATCGAGGACCGCTTGCGCGCGAACTGGTTCGAGGCGACCGAAATCCTCGCCGGGCAGACCCTCGAGCTCGGACGCGACTACTTCTTCGATTCCGCCTGGCCCACCGACGCGGGCTGGATCCGCCACCAGACGCTCCTTCGGCTCGGCCCCTGGGAGGCGACGCCGCACGGTCGAAGACTCCGCCTCCAGCTCGCCTACGTCGAGGACGCGCGCGCCGACCTTCCAGGCGCGGTGCGGATCGAACCCAGGGTCACCGGCGCCTTCTCGCCCGCGGCGCCCGGCAGGGCCGCCAAGGGATACTCGATCTCCGGCAATGCCAGCCGCCTCGTCGATCCCGCGACCCTGCTCCTGTGGAAGGAGCAGAGCGTGCGCCAGATCCGCAACCGGGTCGAGGTTTCCGAAGAGCTGGCCGTCACCGTCTCATCCGAAGAAAAGAGCGACATCACACTCGAACCGGCGCCGCCAGCTAGCCCGGCGCCTCCGGCGACCCACTGAAACCGACAAGGAGAACCATGTCCCAGACCGTACTCTCTGCCCGCGAAGGCCGCGTCGCCATCCTCACTATCAACCGCCCGGACAAGCTCAACGCGCTGAACGAAGAGGTGCGGGTGGAGCTTCTGGCCGCTCTGGCGGAGATCGAGACCGACGACGGCGTCGGCGCCGTGGTCATCACCGGTTCCGGCGAGAAGTCGTTCATCGCCGGCGCCGATATCGGCGAGTTCGCCGGCCGGTCGCCGTTCGACCAGCGCTTCGCCATGCGCAGCCCGCGCATCTTCGACGTCATGGCTTCGTTCCCGAAGCCGGTCATCGCGATGATCAACGGCTTCTGCCTCGGCGGTGGCTGCGAGCTCTCGATGTCCTGCGACATGCGCATCGCCTCCGACAAGGCGCGCTTCGGCCAGCCGGAAATCAACCTCGGCCTCATCCCCGGCGGCAGTGGCACCCAGCGCCTGCCGCGCCTCGTCGGCATGGGTCACGCGATGCGCATGATCCTCTCCGGCGACATGATTCCGGCCGCCGAGGCGAAGGAGATCGGTCTCGTCGACCTCGTCTTCCCCGCCGACGAGCTGCGCGCCAAGACCCTCGAGCTCGCCCAGAAGATCGCCAGCAAGAGCCCGTTGACGCTCAAGGTCGCCAAGGAGGCCCTGCGCGCCTCCGAGAAGCTCGCCATCGAAGACGGCATCACCTACGAGCGCGACCTCTTCTGTCTCTGCTTCTCGTCGCAGGACAAGGCCGAGGGCGTCGCGGCCTTCCTCGACAAGCGCCCGGCGGCCTGGACGGGCAAGTAGTCCTTCCTGTCTGGCGGTGCTGGTAGGGGCACTCCGGCACTCGGGATCCAAAGCGGGCTCCTATTTGAGGCGTGGTCGCCCACTTTGGATCCCGAGCGCCGGAGCGCCCCAGCGAGTCGAGTAGCTTCTCTCTGTCCTCTACCGACGAGGGGTGGCTGGACCGAGGGCTCCCATGGGGACCGGAGCGCGCCTCTTCAGCGCGAGGACCCCATGGGATACGGGCCAGACAGGACCCCGAGCAAGGTCTTCGCAGTAGTATCCGCTTCAACAAACCAGCCGGATCGCAATCCAAAAGGAGCCTGAGAATGCGCACCCGCGTAGCAGCCGCTGCCTTGACCTTGCTCGCCGCCCTGCCACTCGCCGCCGCCGCGCAGGACGCGGCAGCGGTCGCCCCGGAGTCCTACAAGAAGACGCTCGACAACGAGCGTGTGCGCGTCTTCGAGGTGACCATCAAGAAGGGCGCCGCGGTCGCGATGCACTCGCACCCGGACCATGTCGTCTACGTTCTCTCCGGCGGCACGCTCGAGTTCACCCTTGCCGACGGCAGCAAGCACTCGAAGGAAGCGAAGAGCGGGCAGACGTTCTTCATCCCCGCTGAGGCGCACAGCCTGACGAACGTCGGCAAATCGGTGGTGAAGCTGGTCTCCACCGAGCTCAAGGAGTCGGCCCCCACGGGCGCCCTTTCCGCCGCCGAGCGCAGCGAGCTCCTCGAGCTGTTCGAGCGCGGCCAGCGCGAGCTCGAGGAGCTGGTCGCCAGCACTCCGGAGGACCTATGGGCGCAGAAGCCGGCGCCGGAACGCTGGTCGGTTTCCGAAGTCGTCGAGCATCTCGGCGCTGCGGAGGGGCTCCTTTTCGGCATGCTGCAGCAAGCGCTGGCGGCGCCGGCGAGCAGCGACTGGGCGCTCGTCGAGGGTGGCATGTCGACAGAGGGCTTCCTCGGCATGCTGCAGGACCGCAGCAAGAAGTTCCAGGCGCCGGAGCCGATCCAGCCGAAGGGCGGCCTCTCGCGCGCCGATGCGCTGGCCAAGTTCGCCGGCGCTCGCGCCGTCTCCGCCGAGTTCGTCCGCCGGACGACCGCCCCGGTCAAGAAGCACCTCGTCGACGGACCGGCGGGGAAGATGACCGCACACCAGATGCTCGTGCTGCTCGGCGGCCACAACCTGCGGCACAACGCGCAGATCCGCGAAGCGCTCGAGGTTCTGCAGAAGAAGTAGCCCTCTAGTGGGCGCCGAACTCCGCCTCGTAGTCGGCCATCGACGCGAGCACGACCGCCTCGGCGTGCTCGCGACCGTAGGTCGCCGCGACGCTGACGACATTCGAGCCGCCGGGGATCTGCTTGTAGGTCGTGAAGTAGTGCGCCAAGCGCTCGACCATCTTCGGCGGCAGCCCGCGCAGATCGTCGACCTCACCCCAGTAGAGATCGTTGCGCAGCACGGCGACGATCTTGTCGTCCGCCTCGCCGCGGTCGATCATGCGCAATCCGCCGATGACGTGCGCGTCGAGCAGAATGTCGGCGCGCGTCACCGTGCGCTCGCAAATCACGCAGATGTCCAGCGGATCGCCGTCGCCGCGTTCGGCAGCGGGCGAGAGCGCCGCCATGCGGGAGCCACAGTAAGTGCGCGGGATGAAGCCGTAGAGGGTCGGCGGCTGCGCCGCCCCGCTTTGCGGCCGGTCGACCTTGAGGTAGCCCGAGACTTTGTCGATCTCGTACTTCACCGTGTCGAGCGGCCCGATCTCGATATAGGCGGTCACGAAGCGCGGCGGATCGGGACCGACCGGCAGTCCGTGCCAGGGGTGGGGGCGGAATTCGCGGAAGCGCTGGAACTTGGCCATCGTGCGAATCCTACTCGCCCTCGCTAAACTTCGCCGATGAGCGGCTCGCCTCCGGCTTCGATCGAGATCCCCATCGAAGTCCCCGAATGGCTGAATCTCGCCGACTGGTTGCTCGACCAGCGCCTGCGCGAGGGACTCGGCAGCCGGGTGGCCCTGCGCCTGCCCGACCGCGAGCTCACCTACGACGAGGTCGCCGCGCACTCTCGCCGCTTCGCCAACGTTCTGGCGGGGCTGGGCCTCCGCCCCGAGGAGCGGGTCTTTCTGGCCCTCCCGGACGGCGCCGATTTCGTCGGCGCACTGTTCGGCATCCTGCGGGCCGGCGGAGTCGTGGTCATGCTGAATCCCGAGCTT
>Ga0209476_10001875_pt1 | contig 14072 bp, 9 predicted proteins | sample KloWWTrecipitate_FD_187179 | JGI IMG/M metagenome (GOLD analysis project Ga0209476, IMG submission 187179) | Active sludge microbial communities from Klosterneuburg, Austria, studying microevolution and ecology of nitrifiers - Klosterneuburg... | ecosystem: Engineered > WWTP > Aerobic digester >... | reverse complement strand
TGGATCACTTGCCCTTGCCAGCGGTTCGGTCTTCGCCCAATCCACCACGGAGTCGGCCGATTCCGGCACGACTCTGGATGTCGTCACGGTGACCGGTTCGCGCATTCCGCGCGCCCAGGTGGAGGGGCCTGCACCGATCACCGTGGTCACGGCCGAGGAGATAAAGGCCGGCGGATTCGGCAGCATCCCCGACGTGTTGCGCTCGATCACCCAGAACGGTGGCGAGACGCAGAGCCAGCAATCCTCCAGCGGCGCGGATTTTTCGCCCGGCGCGCAACAGGTCGATCTGCGCGGCCTCGGTCCCAACCACACCCTGGTGCTCGTCAATGGTCGTCGCATCGCCGATTTCCCGATGCCGTTCAAGGGGCGCAGCAATTTCACCGACATCTCGAGCATCCCGATCGGCATGATCGATCGCATCGAGATCCTCACCGGCAGCGCCTCGGCAGTGTACGGTTCGGATGCGATCTCGGGCGTGGTCAACTTCATCCTCAAGAAAAAGGCGGATGGCACCACCGTCGATTTCCGCTATGGCGATACCCAGCACGGCGGTGGCGAGTCCTACAAGCTCAATCTGTCGACCGGCTTCTCCAGCAACGATTTCAATCTCGTCTTTGGTGCCGAGATCATCGACCAGAAACCGCTGTGGGCATATGACCGCGACATCCAGGATTCCACCGCCGATGCACCGACTGCACGCTCACGGACGCCGCGGCGCACTTTCCTCTATACCGACTACTACGACGATTACATTGATCCGGGCGAGGATGTCTGCGCCGGGCTGGCCCATCTCAACGGCGGCACCACCATCTACGCAAACCGCGCCAACTACGGCAATTTCTGTGGCAGCCGCGAGTCGATCGGCTATGGAACCATCCTCAGCCAGCGCCAGGGCATCAACACCTACACCTCGATGAACATGCCGCTCGGGGATTCACTCGACTGGTTTGCCGACATCCAGGCCGGTTACAGCAAGGTCAAGCTGTTCCGCGATGTCGAGCAGTGGAGCTACATGGCCGCGGATGGCAATGAGGAAGGCTACTTCTACAATCAGGCAAGCGGGCAGGTCGAATACTGGGGCCGCCAGTTCACGCCGGAGGAAATGGGCGGACTCAATCGCGGCATGATTGAAACCACGCAGAAGACCTTTGGCCTTACCACCGGCCTGCGCGGCTCGTTCGGGCAAAGCTGGGATTACGAGGCATCGTTCAGCCATTCGCAGTACGAGGCCACGATCAGCTGGCCGCAGATTGTCGCGGCGCTGGCCAACAACCTTTACCTCGGACCGCAACTGGGCGTTGACGAGGACAGTGGATACCCGATTTTCAACGCCGATCCGAGCCGCCTGTTCACGCCGCTGACCCGCGGCGAATACGATTCCATCGCGCAACGCACGGTCTATCATCCGCGATCCCAAAGTGACACGCTGGCCTTCACCTTTTCCAATCTGGATCTGTTCCAGTTGCCGGCCGGGGCGGCGGGGTTCGCCGGTGTCGTCGAATACGGCTACCAATCCTATGATCTCAAGCCCGATCCGCTGGCGACCCAGTACTACTACTACAGCTGGAAGGATTCCGATGGCAGCGGCAGTCGCAATCGCTGGGCGGCCGCTGGTGAATTGCGCATGCCCTTGCTCGACAGCCTGAGCCTCAGCGTCGCCGGCCGCTACGACGATTATCGCTTTGCCGGCAACAGCGCCGACAAGTTCACCTACAGCGCCGGCATCGAGTGGCGACCGCTCGAATCGCTGCTCGTGCGCAGCTCGTACGGAACCGCGTTCCGCGCGCCCGATCTGCATTATGTGTATTCCGGAGTCGGCAACGACGAGACTGGCGGCACTGATTATTATCGCTGCCGCACCGAAGAGCCGGATGAGGATCTGACCGATTGCTCCTACTCCGACGAGGGCTTGATCCGCACGCGCAGCGGCAATCGCGCCCTTGGACCGGAAACCAGCACCTCGTGGACAGCCGGGTTTGTCTTCTCGCCACGCGAGAATTTCGATGTGTCGATCGATTATTTCAATATCGATATGCGTAACCAGGTGCAGGATCTGAGCACCGATCGCCTGCTCCAGCTCGAGGCGAACTGCCGTATCGGCAGCGACGTCAACGGCAATCCCGTCGATGTCTCCTCCCCGAGCTGCATCGACGCGATCGCGCGCATCAACCGGCTGGCCAACGGCAACCTCTACGGCATCACGGTCAATCCGGTCAATGTCGCACGCGAACGCACCAGTGGCGTCGACCTGAGCGCACACTATCGGCTTGCCACCGGCATTGGCGATTTCCGTTTCTCGGGCAACTACACGTGGACGCGCGAACACCTGTTCCAGCAGTACACCGGTGATGCGGACGTCGACGAGTTCCAGGTCAACAGTGGTTTCGACATTCCGCGCAACAAGGCCAGCGCCAGCGTGTCGTGGGAGAAGAATGCATGGACGGTAACCCTGCATGGCGATCGCCTCGGCCGCCTGCCGAATTCCGATTCGTATGACCAGATCGTCGATACCGAAGCCGGCGAGGAGGCATGGATCGGCGCGACCTACCGCTACAACCTGTCGACCGAGTATCGCTTCAACGAGCGCATGCGGCTGTCGTTTGCGGTGACCAACCTGTTCGACAAGATGCCACCGAAAGACCCCAGCTACACTTCCTATCCGTACTACGACGTTTCCTGGTTCGATTCGATGGGGCGCAGCTACTACGTGCAGCTCACCACCAGGTTTGGTGGTGGCCCGCTGTAGGGGCGCAGCGGACGTGCCAACGCCCGCTCCGCAGCCAGCGGAGCGGGCATCCATCGGCAAAGCCGAGGCGGGGGGGTTCCCGCGTGGGCCTTGATGGATGGCGGATTTCCGCGCCTGTACCTTTGTCCGATGACAGCCGCGACTGCGCTTGCTACGGTGCCGACATGAACAATCCCTGCAGATTCAGCCTCGGCATGCTTGCCGCGCTCAGCCTCGCCGCCTGCGCGAGCCATCGCACTGCCTCGGAGAAAGCCGCCATGTCCGATGGGCTCGTCAGCGAGATCCGCGTCACCACGCATCAGGGCGATGACGATTTGCTCAGCGCCGGGCTTGGCTTGGCCGGGCTGCGTGGGTCGGCGCCGGCATTTGCCAGTCCGGAATTGCCGACAGCAGCCGAATTGCGGCGACGCGCGATTTATTCAAGCTGGCGTGGCATCGCCGATCTCGGGCCTCTGGGTGGCTACGGCGAAATCTATGGCGCCGTGCCGCTGGTGACGGGCCGCGAGTTCAGCGCGTTTGCACGCTTGCCGAAGGCGAAATCGCCGCATCGCGTGTTGCTGCAGGTGCCGGATCTGTTTGATCGCGACAAGCGCTGCGTGGTGGTGACGGCTTCCTCCGGATCGCGTGGCGTCTATGGCGCAATCTCGCTGGCGGGAGCCTGGGGTTTGCCGCGCGGTTGCGCGGTCGCCTATACCGACAAGGGCACCGGCTCCGGCTATTTCGATGTTGCCGGCAATACCGGTGTTGCCCTCGATGGCACGCGCGCTGTGCGCGGCAGCACGCAACTTGAATTCGCGCCGGATGCGGATGCAGGGATCGCGGGGCCGAACCAGGTACTGGTAAAGCACGCGCATTCCGGCGACAACCCCGAGGCCGATTGGGGACGTCATGTCCTGCAGGCGGCCCGCTTCGCGTTGCACGCGCTTGATCAGGCATTTCCGGAGCAGGCGCCTTTCACCGCCGGGAACACGCGCATCATCGCCGCTGGGATCTCCAACGGCGGCGGTGCCGTCCTGCGCGCCGCGGAAGACGATGGCGGCCTGCTCGATGGCATTGTCGCGGTCGAACCGAATGTATGGGCTGGCGAGGGTGGTCGTGCCTTGTACGATTACGCAACTGAAGCCATGTTGCTGATGCCGTGCGCGTTGCTTGATCCGCGTTTTGACAACACCCCGTTCGCCCGCGTTGCTGGCGCGCCGCCGCCGGCCTGGGTGACGCGTTGCGAAACGCTGAAAGGCGAGCGCTGGCAGTCCGCGGATTCGACGGCATCCATCGCCGCACAAGCACTCGACATCCTGCACGCAACGGGCTGGACCGACGAGGCCCTGGCCAGCGCGGCGACATCGACCGCACTCGATCTTTGGCGCGCCGTCAGCGTGACCTACGCCGCTGCCTATGCGCGAACCGGGGTTGGTCCGATGCCTTGCGGTTTCGGCTTCGCCGCAACCGACGCGAGGGGCAATGCGCGTGCGGCGTCTGCACTCGAACAAGCAAGCTGGTGGGCTGAAGCGACCGGCATTCCGCCCGGTGCCGGCGTCGGCATTCTCGACAGCCTGGCGGTGGGCAAGGATGCGACCTGGCCGGGGTCGGAATGCCTGAGCCAGTTGTGGAGCGAGTCAAGCGAGCTCGGCTTGCTCGTCTACACCGGCGCCGGAGAAACGCGCGCTGCCTTGCCGCGGGCGGATCTGCCGATGATCATCGTCCATGGCAAGGCCGATGGCCTGGTGCCGATGGCCTTCAGTTCCGAGGCTTATGTGCGCTGGCTGGAAGCAAACGGGCGCAAGCCGGTGTTCTGGAAAGTCGAACACGGCCAGCATTTCGATGCCTTCCTCGCCTTTCCCGGATTCGGTGATGCGCATGTGCCGATATTGCCGTACGCCTATGCGGCGCTCGACAAGCTGTGGGCCCACGTCGCTGCGGGCGAAGCGCTGCCGGCGAGTCGTGAGATTGCGACGACGCCGCGAGGCAATGGCCCGCTCGGCGCCCATCAGCTCGGCGAATACTGATCCTGCACGCTGCTCCGGGTCGCCGCGGCGCTGCGTGCCCCGTTATCATGGCGGCATGTGGCCCGCTGGCCGCAGCTGATCCGCAACCGGAGCACGAGTCATGAGCGAACTGCTGGATGTAGGCCAATGGGCGAAGAACTGGGAAGCGATGGCGCGCCAGGCTCAAGCCGCGATGAGTGGAAATCCAGGCATGCCTGCCTGGAGCAGTGCGCCAATGCCCGGCTCGGCGTGGATGGAGAACATGACCAAGGTCAGTCCCTTTGCCGGCGGCAAGCAGCAGAGTGAAGCGATCGAGCATTTGCTGGCCGGTGCACAGGGCTATCTCGGCATGCTGCAAAGTCTTGCCAATGGCGTGATGGGGCAGGGTGCGGGTTCAAGCCCGCTTGCCGATGCCTTGGCCGGCAGTGGTTTCGCTGGCGCATTCCCGGCCTCGGCCATGGGCAACCCGTTTGCTGCGGCGATACGCGGTTTCGGCAGCCAGGGTGCGCGAGGCTTCGAGCAGATGATGGAGCAGTTCGCCACAGCGGCCGGGCCGATGTTCGACAAGGCCAAGGGCGCCTTGCAGATGCCGGCTTTCGGCCCGCTTCGCGAGAAACAGGAAAACCTGCAGAAAACTGCACAGGTGTTCATCGATTACCAGGAGCAGAGCGCGCGCCACGACCGCCTGATGCTCAAGGTCGCCGAGCAGAGTTTTGCGCGCTTCCAGCTCAAGCTTGCCGAGCGCGAGGAACCGGGTCGGCAGATCGATTCGGCGCGCGGCCTCTACGACCTGTGGGTGGATGCCGCCGAAGAGGCCTACGCCGAAATTGCCTTGTCCGAGGAGTTCCGCGAAATCTATGCCGCCGTGGTCGATGCGCAGATGCGCGTGCGCCAGCAGGTGCAGGGCGAAATCGAGCGCTTCTGCAATCAACTCGGCATGCCGACGCGCAGCGAGGTCAACAGCATCGGCGAACGCCTGCAGGCCCTGCGCCGCGAGTTCCGCAGCGAGCGTGAAAACGCCGGTGGCGGCGAAGCCTTGCAGGAGGAAGTAGCCGAGCTGCGTCGTGAACTTGCCGCGCTGAAAGCGGCGCGCGAGGAAGGCGCGAAACCGCAAGCATCGCCAGCGCGCGTTGCCGCCGGGAAGACCGCAAAGACTTCGAAACCCGCACGACCCGCAAAGCGCACGAGAGTGGCAAGGCATCCAGCATCCGGCAAGGCAGCAAAGGCAAGTGTCCCGGCGCGCGCCCAGGTCGAACCGCCAGCCAGGAGCGTTGCCAGCAAGCCCGCTGCGGCGCAGGAATCGACACCCACGTCGGGCCATCGTGAGCAGCGCCGCAAATCCACCGCCGGCAAGGCGCAGCGCAAGGCCGTTGCCGTTACCAAGTCACGTGCCGCAAAGGGCAAGAAGACCGCCGCGAGCGGCAGTTTTGCCGCGAGCATCGCGCGCTTTGCACGCAAGTCCAAGAGCACTGCGGCCAGCACTGCAGTTCCCGGCCCGAAAGAAAAGGCGAGCAAACAAGGAGGTAGCAGGTGATGGACCCGCTCAACATCGAACCGTTCAAGCTGTTTGAGGAAGCGCAGAAGGTCCAGAAAAAGATCATGGCCGGCATGCAGGTGTTGCGCACGCTCGACGAGGTCGACTTCGGCTGCACCGAAAAGGAAGAGGTCTATCGCGAGGACAAGCTGGTCGTCTATCGCTTCCGCGGCGAACGCGAACCGACGGCGAAGACGCCGACCCTGATTGTCTACGCGCTGGTCAATCGTCCGTACATGGTCGACCTGCAGGAAGACAAGTCACTCGTGCGCAACCTGCTGGCACAAGGCGAGGATGTCTATCTGATCGATTGGGGTTACCCGGATCTGGCCGATCGCTGGCTGACCCTGGATGACTACATCAACGGCTATATCCGGCGCAGTGTCGACGCGGTGGCGAAGAAAGCCGGGGTGAAGAAGATCAACGTGCTCGGCATCTGCCAGGGTGGGGCGTTTTCGCTGTGCTTCACGGCAATCCATCCGCACAAGGTCAAGAACCTCATCACCATGGTCACGCCGGTCGATTTCCACACGCCGGACAACATGCTGTCGAACTGGACGCGCAACATGGACGCCGACCTGTTCGTCAATACCATCGGCAACGTGCCGGCCGACCTGATGAACTGGTGCTACCTGATGCTGAAGCCCATGCGCCTGTTGCAGCAGAAGTACGTCGGCATGGTCGATATCCTCGACAACAAGGCCGAGCTCGAGAATTTCCTGCGCATGGAGAAATGGATTTTCGATTCACCCGACCAGGCCGGCGAGGCGTTTCGCCAGTTCATGCGCGATTTCTATCAGGGCAACAAGCTGGTCAGGGGTGGGCTGAAGCTCGGCAAGCACGAGGTGGATCTGAAAAACATCACGGTGCCCGTGTTGAACATCTTTGCCGAGCAGGATCATCTGGTGCCGCCGGATTCATCGCGTGCGCTGAAGGGCGTCATCGGCAGCAAGGACTACACGCAAATCGCCTTCAAGGGCGGCCATATCGGCATCTATGTTTCCAGCCGCGCCCAACGCGAAGTGCCACCGGCCATCCACGATTGGCTGCGGGCAAGGGCCTGACTCGCGCGCGGATGGCCATTCCCGGGAAGTCGTTTCCCGAGGCGGCGAGACAGCGATTCGCGGGCAGCCCGCAGGCGGCCCGATGCGCACGTCTGGATGAGTGAAAGGTAGCGCTCTTGAGAGCGCTTCCTGCGGGAGCGGGGGTGCTGCACGTTAGAATGCCGCAACTTTTGCCGCTGCGGACCTGCGATGAACGAAGTGCTGTTCCATATCCACAGTATCGGCGTGACCCCGTGGAAGCTGGTGGGTTACCTCGGGGTGCTGCTGTTCACCAGCCGCTGGTTCGTGCAGATGTATGCGACACGCAAGCTCAAGCGCGTGCACATGCCGCGTGCGTTCTGGTGGTTGTCGGTCTGCGGCAGCGTGATGCTGGTCAGCTATTTCACCTTCGGCAAGAACGATTCGGTCGGCATCCTTTCCAACGCATTTCCGGCATTTGTCTCGGTCTACAACCTGGTTGTCGACTACCGCCACCGGCGCGACCGGGCCGGATCCTGAGCGGATGCGGCGGGTTCAGGTTCGTGCCAGAATCCGCCGGCCAGGCGCCCGCCTGGCAACAACCTCGGGGAGAGGCAAGCATGGAAAATCGTAGCAGTGCTCCGGTGATGTCGCTCGGCGACTGGATCATCACCATGATCGTCCTGTCGATTCCGATCGTCGGCTTCATCATGTTGTTCGTGTGGGGATTCTCCAGCAGCGCAAATCCGAACAAGGCCAACTTCTGCAAGGCCGCATTGATTTTCTATCTGATCGCTATCGTGTTGTTCTTCCTGTTTGGCGGCATGGCGATGATTACCGCCATGAACAGCATGCCCACATCGAGCATGTGATTTTCAGCGCGCCTGTCTTTTGGCAGGCGCGCTTTGCCCTTGCCCGTGGTCACTCCGGGTCGTAATCCAGATTCGATGCCAGCCAGCGTTCCGCTTCGAGCAGGCTCCAGCCCTTGCGCCCGGCATAGTCGAGTACCTGCTCGCGGCTGATCTTGCCAACCACGAAATACTGGCTTTTCGGATGCGAAAAGTACCAGCCGGAGACGGCGGCGGTTGGCACCATGGCGAAGTTTTCGGTGATGGTGATGCCGGCTCTTGCAGTCGCATCGAGGATGCGGAACAAGGTGGCCTTTTCCGTGTGGTCCGGGCAGGCCGGGTAGCCGGGGGCCGGACGGATGCCGCGGTATTCCTCGGCGATCAACGCGTTGTTCTCGAGGCTTTCATCAGGGGCATAGCCCCAATGCTCGCGGCGCACGCGCTGGTGCAGGCATTCGGCAAAGGCTTCGGCAAGGCGGTCGGCGAGTGCCTTGAGCAGAATTGCCGAGTAGTCGTCGTAATCCTTCTGGAAGCGCTCGATGTGCGCATCGATGCCGATGCCGGCAGTGACCGCAAATGCGCCGATCCAGTCCTCGACGCCGGAATCCCTGGGCGCGATGAAATCGGCGAGGCAGAAATCCGGGCGTTCGACCGGCTTGTCGGCTTGCTGGCGCAGGCAATGCAGGCGGGCGAGGACCGAGCCATCGGCATGCAGCACCTCGATATCCTCATCCAGGCTGTTGGCACGCCAGAGACCAATCACGCCACTGGCCTTCAGCCACTTTTCCTTGATGATGCGATCAAGCATGGTTTGTGCGTCGGCGAACAGTTCGCTGGCCTGCGCACCGACCACGTCATCGCTCAGGATTGCCGGATAGCGTCCGGCCAGTTCCCAGGCGTTGAAGAACGGTGACCAGTCGATGAAGGGAACTATTTCGTCGAGCGGGAAATCCTCGAACACGCTGATACCGGGTTGTCTTGGCGCGGGTGGCCGGTAGTTGGCCCAGTCGCCATCGAAGCGCTGTGCGCGCGCCTTCTCGAATGAAACCAGGCGCTTGCCATTGCCGCGATCCTTGTGGCGCTCGCGGATGTCGGCGTATTCGGCGCGAATCTTTTCCATGAAGGCGTCGACCAGTTCCCGGGTGATCAGCGACTGGGCGACGCCGACCGCACGCGAGGCATCCTTGACCCAAACCGTCGGCGATTTGTAATGCGGATCGATCTTTAACGCGGTATGCGCACGCGAGGTGGTGGCCCCGCCAATCAGCAAGGGCAGATGGAAATCCTGGCGCTGCATCTCGCGCGCGACATGCGCCATTTCTTCCAGCGAGGGCGTGATCAGGCCGGAGAGGCCAATCATGTCGGCGTTTTCTGCGCGCGCCGTATCGAGGATCTTCTGCGCCGGCACCATCACGCCGAGATCGATCACTTCGAAGTTGTTGCAGCGCAGGACCACGCCGACGATGTTCTTGCCGATGTCGTGCACGTCGCCCTTGACCGTGGCCATGACGATCTTGCCGTTTGATTTGCCGACATCGCCGGTACGCAATTTCTCCGCCTCGATGAAGGGCAGCAGCCAGGCCACGGCCTTCTTCATCACGCGCGCCGACTTGACCACCTGCGGCAGGAACATCTTGCCCGCACCGAACAGGTCGCCGACGATGTTCATGCCATCCATCAACGGCCCTTCGATCACATCGAGCGGGCGCGACGACTGCGTGCGTGCTTCTTCGGCATCGACTTCGGCAAAGGCATCGATGCCATGCACCAGCGCATGCGCCAGGCGCTTGGCAACGGGCAGGTTGCGCCACTCATCCCTGGCGTTGTCCGCACCGGCTTCGGCTTTTCCCTTCTTGTAGCTCGCCGCAAACTCCAGCAGTCGTTCGGTCGCATCGGCGCGCCGGTTGAGAACGATATCCTCGACGCGTTCGCGCAGTTCGGGATCGAGGTCATCGACGATCGGCAAGGCACCGGCGTTGACGATGCCCATGTCCATGCCGGCGCGGATCGCGTGATAGAGGAAAACCGCGTGGATCGCCGCGCGTACCGGCTCGTTGCCGCGAAACGAGAACGAGACATTCGAAACACCGCCCGAAACATGGCAGTGCGGCAGGGTCTGGCGGATGATCCGGGTCGCTTCGATGAAATCGACCGCGTAGTTGTTGTGCTCCTCGATGCCGGTGGCGATGGCGAAGATGTTCGGATCGAAAATGATGTCTTCGGGAGGAAAATCGAGCTGTTCGGTGAGGATGCGATAGGCGCGCGTGCAGATCGCCACCTTGCGCTCGCAGGTATCGGCCTGGCCTTCCTCGTCGAAAGCCATGACCACGGCGGCGGCGCCATGACGCATGACCTTGCGTGCCTGCTCGAGGAACTGCTCCTCGCCTTCCTTGAGCGATATCGAGTTGACCACGCCCTTGCCCTGCAGGCACTTGAGGCCCGCTTCGATGACCGTCCATTTCGACGAATCGACCATCACCGGAATGCGCGCGATGTCCGGCTCCGAGGCGATCAGGTTGAGGAAACGCACCATGGCCGCTTCCGAATCGATCAGGCCCTCGTCCATGTTGACGTCGAGGATCTGGGCGCCGTTCTCGACCTGCTGGCGGGCGACTTCGACGGCCTCCTCGAAGCGGCCTTCCTTGATCATCTTGCGGAACTGCGCGCTGCCGGTGACATTGGTGCGCTCGCCGACATTGATGAAGTTGAGCTCGGGCGTGATGACCAGCGGCTCAAGGCCGGAGAGCACGGTGTGACGTGGATGCAGGCTCATGCCGCCTGCTCCTGGCTGAACGCAGGCAGGATTCGTGGCGGCAGTCCGCGCACTGCTTCGGCAATCGCCTTGATATGCGCCGGCGTGGTGCCGCAGCAGCCACCGACCAGGTTGAGCAGGCCAGCCGTGGCAAATTCGCGCAAGGTCGCGGCCATTTCCTCGGGCGTCTCGTCGTATTCGCCAAACGCGTTTGGCAGACCCGCATTCGGATGCGCACTGACGAAGCTGTGGCTGACCCGTGCCAGGGTTTCGACATGCTCGCGCAGGTCGCTGGCACCGAGCGCGCAATTGAGGCCGAACGACAGCGGCCGGCTGTGTGCCAGCGAGGCGTGGAAGGCTTCGGCAGTCTGTCCGGAAAGCGTGCGCCCGGAGCGATCGGTGATGGTGCCCGAGATCATGATCGGCAGGCGACCGCCGCGTCGCTCGAACACTTCCTCGATCGCATACAGCGCGGCCTTGGCGTTCAGCGTATCGAAGATCGTCTCGACCATGATCGTGTCGGCACCGCCGTCGATCAGGCCTTCGACAGCCTCGCCGTAGGCTACACGCAGTTCATCGAAACCGGTGTTGCGGAAGCCGGGATCGTTGACGTCCGGGCTGATCGAGGCGGTGCGGCTGGTCGGTCCCAGCACGCCGATGACGAATCGCGGTTGATCCGGTGTTTTCGCGCTGAACGCGTCGCAACAGGCACGGGCGATGCGTGCACCTTCGCGATTGAGTTCGTAGACGATGTGTTGCAGATGGTAGTCGGCCTGGCTGATCGAGGTGGCGTTGAAGGTATTGGTTTCAATCAGGTCAGCGCCGGCTTCGAGATAGGCATTGTGGACGTTTGCAATGATATCGGGGCGGGTCAGCAGGAGCAGGTCGTTGTTGCCCTTGAGGTCATGCCCGCAGCCGGCGCCGTGTGCATGGCTGGAATCGAAGCCTTCGGCAAATCGCTGGCCGCGGTAGTCGCCTTCCTCAAGGTGATGGCTCTGGATCATCGTGCCCATGGCGCCATCGATGACGAGAATGCGCTTGCTCAATGCCTGTTCGAGTGCCTGCACCCGTTCGCCTTGCAGCCACGGAAGTTGTCGACTCATGATTTGCGTGCCAACAGCGAGATGACTTCGAAATGCGGGGCCTTGACCTCGCGGGTGATGCGCTTGCACGACAGCACCTCAAGCCCGGCGGCGCTGGCAAAGCCGGCAAGTTCCGCTGGTGTGAAGCCGAGGTTGCGATGATCGAACGGTTCCACAGCCGTGCGGTGCGCATGCTTGCCCAACGTTGCCGCGAGCAGGTGGCCGCCCTTGGCGAGCACGCGCGCAGCCTCGGCGACGACGCTCGCCGGTTGTTCGCTGTAGGTCAGCGCATGCATGAGCAGGACCAGGTCGAAGCGCTTGCGGCCAAAATCCAGCGCGTGCATGTCGCCGCTGACCACTTCGACGTTGGCAAAGGATTTCAGGCGTTCACGGGCGGCGGCGACCACGCGGGGACTGGCGTCGATGCAGACGATCGAACGCGCGCGTGGAGCGAGCAGTTCGGCGAGCACGCCATCGCCCGAGGCAATGTCGAGGACGTCACCCGGATCGACCAGCTGGGTCATTGCGCGGGCCAGGGTTTCCCAGGTGCGTCCGGGCGAATAGTGGCGCTCCATGTCGCCGGCCACGCTGTCGGCCCAGCCTTCGGCGCGCGCGCGCTTGGCCAGGATGCCCGGCAGGCGCCGCTCGTCTTCGGACAACAAGGCATCATCGACCGCGTCCTTCAAGGCATGCAGGAAGGCGTTTTCCTTCGGCGCAAGTTCGCCGTTGAAGCGGTAGTAGGAGGAGACGCCGGCGCGGCGGTCACGCACGAGGTCGGCTTCCTTGAGCTTGGCCAGGTGCGTGGAAACGCGGGGCTGGGCCAGGCGCAGGATCGCGGACAGTTCGGCGACGGTGAGTTCCTCGCGCTCGAGCAGGGCCAGCAAGCGCACGCGGGTCGGATCGGACAACACGCGCAACAAGGTCGATGTGGCAGTCAGATCCACAAAATATCCTTTCATCTTGATTGAAGGATGGATGCGCAATGTAGCGGTCGGCACCGGGAGGCGTCAACGCGGGCAGCTCCCTGTCAGCAGATCGGGGCGGGCCTCAGACGACGATTTTTCGTCGGAGCGCTATGCTTGCCGAGCTCATGCCAGCCTGTCTAACCCTGCGAATCCTCCATGCGCACCCGATCGCTGCCGGCTTGCTGGCCCTGATCCTGGGACTTGGCAGTGCCTCGACTGCTGCTGCCGTGGATGCGCAAGCATTTGGCAGATACCGCACGCCAGACGCTGATGCGATCGCCTATCGCGCCATGCAGACCGCAGGCCGACGCCATGGCGAGTTGTTGCCCTTGATCGTCTTCATGCATGGCAGCGGGCAGAACGGCAGCGACAACGAAAGCCAGTTGCAGGGGCGCGCCAACGGCGCGCTGGAACTGGTCGATACGGCTCAGGCGAACGGCATTCCGCTGGTCTTCGTGGCTCCCCAGGTGGACCGTGACTACTGGCCGCCGGCCTTGATTGCCGCGGTGGTCAACGACGCATTGCAGCGCTTCCCGGTCGATCCGCGGCGCATCGTGCTGAGTGGGTTGTCCGATGGCGGCACGGGTGTCTGGGCCACGCTGAAAGCCTATCCGCGCTGTTTCGCGGCTGGCATACCCATGTCGGGAATGACCGAGCTGGCCGGTCTTGCTTCGATTCGCGACGTGCCGCAATGGATTTTCCACGGTGCCAGAGACAACGATACCGATATCGAAACCGGCTACGGCGGCGCCATGCTTGGCTCACGTGCGGTGGTACGCGCCTTGCGCGCGATGGGCGGCCATCCGCGCTACACCGAATATGCCGACGCCATGCACGTGATCTGGCCTCAGGCTTATGCCACGGATGGCCTGCTGGTGTGGATCCTGCAGCGCAGGCTCAGCCATCCACCTTGCGATTTCAGCAGCACCCGCACGGCTGAATGAAGCGGCCGCCATGCCGGGCCTGGTCACGTCTTGTCTGCCGCCTCGTGCCTGATCACGGCGACTGGCACTTGGAGCCGATGCGGAATGCCTTTAGGGTAATCGGCCCGTACAGCTCGAGATTTCCCGTGAACGTCCAACGCCCATCCCTGCCTGGTCGACATGCCGCGCCAGCGGCTTCTGCCGTGATCGCCGTA
>Ga0209476_10001873_pt1 | contig 14082 bp, 11 predicted proteins | sample KloWWTrecipitate_FD_187179 | JGI IMG/M metagenome (GOLD analysis project Ga0209476, IMG submission 187179) | Active sludge microbial communities from Klosterneuburg, Austria, studying microevolution and ecology of nitrifiers - Klosterneuburg... | ecosystem: Engineered > WWTP > Aerobic digester... | reverse complement strand
TCGGTGATGGGCAGTCTGTCGCGCGAGGAGCGCCCGATTTTCGGGCGGCGGGCCAACGAAGTGAAGCAAGCTCTGCTCGCCGCCCACGAGACGCGCCAGGCCGAGATCCGCGCGCTGGAGCTCGAGCAAGCGTTGACAGCCGGCGGCATCGATGTAACCCTGCCCGGCGCGCCGGTCATCCGCGGGCGGTTGCACCCCAGCACCCAGACCCTGCGCCGGATCGCCAGCATCTTCGGGCAGATGGGCTTCGAGGTGTATCGCTCACCGGATGTCGAGACCGACGAGATGAACTTCGAGCTGCTCAACATGCCCGAGGAGCACCCCGCCCGGGATATGTGGGACACGTTCTACACCACCAAACCCGGGGTGATCCTGCGCACCCACACCTCGCCGGGCCAGATCCGGTCCATGCGCGATTTTGGCGAGAACGGCACCAAGCCGATCCGGGTGGTTCTGCCCGGGATGGTGTATCGCTACGAGCAGGTCACGGCCCGAAGCGAGATGCAGTTCAACCAGGTCGAAGGCATCGCGATCGGGCGCAATATCACGATGGCCGACCTGAAGGGGACGATGACCGAGTTCGCCCGCCGGATGTATGGCGGCAAGGCCAAAATGCGCTTCCGCGGCTCGTACTTCCCGTTCACCGAGCCCAGCGTCGAGATCGACGTGTACTGGGGGCTGGACACCGAGCGCGACAAGATGATAACCAAAGGCACGGGCTGGCTCGAAATCGCCGGGGCTGGGATGGTGCATCCGGTCGTTTTGCGCAACGGCGGCTACGATCCGGCCGAGTGGAGCGGCTTCGCCTTCGGGATGGGCCCTGAGCGCACCGCGATGAAGCTGTTCGGGATCAACGACATCCGCCACTTCTGGTCGAATGATCTGCGGTTTCTCGAGCAGTTTTGAGCGACCACAACCCGTTTCTTGATAGGGCCAAGCGCGCGTCGCGCCGCCCAAGAACCCTATGGCAAACCCAGTTGACCTCAGCATCTGTATCATCAACCATGAAACACCGGAGCTGACACGCAACTGCCTGCGTTCGATTGTTGTCACGCGGGACAACCTCAGCCTAGAAGTATTGGTCGTCAACAACACGCCCGACGATGATGGGAATTTCGCCCGCCTGATGACGGAGTTTCCCGGCGCGATTGTCATCCAGAATACGGCGGCGAAGTTCTTTGCCGCAAACCAGAACCAAATGCTGAAGGCGGCTGCCGGTCGCTATCTCCTGCCGCTCAATTCGGACACAGTGGTCCAGACCGGCGCGCTGCGGACACTCGTCCATTTCATGGACAGCAATCCAAGCTGCGGGATCGCCGGACCGCGGCTGATCAACGCCGACGGCAGTCTTCAACGATCGTGCCACAGCTTCCCCGGATTTCTCAGCACTTTGGTTGAGATGTCCGGGGCCTGGCGGATCCTGGCAAACAATCAGATCGCAGGACGCCTTTCGCAGATTTGTCTTCGACATGATGAGATCGCGGAGGTGGATTGGTTGACCGGAGCGTGTCTCATCGCCAGACGTGAGGCAGTAACCCAGTTCGGCTTTTTTGATGATGTCCTGTTCGAATCCATGTACGGTGAGGATGCGGACTGGCAGTATCGGGCGCGGCAGCACGGCTGGCAGGTGCTGTTTGAACCGCGGGCCGTGGTATCGCACCTGGAAAACCAGTCGCCGATGGTGGCCCGGACAGATCGCATCTACTGTGGTTATCTGAAATTCTGCGCAAAGCACTATCCGGCGCTCAAATATGCGGCGGTTAGAATGGCGCTTGGTCTGGCGCTGATCCCAAAGATGCTCTTTGGCCGGACGGCTGGCGCCCGGGCCAACTATCGCAAAGCATTTTTGTTGCGACGGCGGGACTGTCCAAACTAGGCCTGGTCGCGCTGAACGAAAAATCATGCCAAGATCTTTCCTGTCCGACCTCGCGACCCGCGCGCTTACCCGCATCTACGCTCGAAAACTGTCGCTGCAGCATCCGCCAACCGATATAGATTGGATGAGCGCTGCGACCTATGAGCGCGATTGCGTGCGCTACAGCACCCTCGCGCTGGCGCTGCGCAGGATCGAGTCCGAGCGAGTGGAAGGCGCTTTCGCGGAGGTCGGCGTTTACCGGGGGTTGACCAGCCGGTTTTTTCGCCAATTCGCGCCGAAACGGAAACTCATCCTATTCGACACATTTTCCGGATTCCCCGAGCAGGATCTCGATCGGGCCGATGGGCGTTTTCAGGACACCGCCCTCGAGACTGTTAAGCAGACTATTGGCGATGTGAACGGGGTTGTCTTCCGTCCGGGATACTTCCCGGATTCGGCCGCGGGCCTGGAAGAGGAGGTGTTTTCGCTGGTCATGCTGGACGTTGATCTCTACAAGCCAACGCTGGCCGGACTCACGTTTTTCTATCCGCGACTTTCGCCCGGAGGCTACCTCTTCATCCACGACTACACAAATGTGGAGTCGGATCACGCGGTATCCAGGGCGACTGAGGAGTTTATGGCTGACAAGCCTGAAGCGCTCATTGAATCGCCCGATATGTGGGGCACCGTCATTCTGCGCAGGAACCGCGTATGAACATCCGGATGTTCTCCTCGTGGCAAGTGCGCTGTGGCATTGCCGACCCACACGCCAGAGAGATGTTCAAGGAGTTGAACGCCCTGCCGGACACGCATCTGGAGATGGTGCCGTTTGATCGAAAGCCGCATCCGCGATCGGACTACGCCGCCTGGGGACGATGTCTCAACGAGGGAGATGTCGCCCACATCCAATTCGACTACAGCTTCTTCGACTATCTACTGCCCTGGCGCGAGAAATTCACTGCGATGCGCCGCGAGATCCAAAAGCCGCTGGTCATCACCCGGCACGTGAGTTTTGATGGCCCATTGCTGCTCGCCGACCGCAGCGCGAAAGGTTGGATACGAAGGGCCAAGTGGCGGCTGTATCAGCATGCGCTGAATCCCTATGCGACATTTCTGAATAGGACGATCTTTGAGCAAGCAGCGCATGTGATCGTGCTCACCACCCGGCTCAAGGAACAGCTCTTGCGACGGGGCATCGGCGCAGACAAGATCAGCGTGATCCCCGCCGGTGTTCGAAAACCGCCTGCGATCACGGGTGGCGACCAGATTCGGGCCAAGTATGGCTGGCAGGACAAACGCATCATCGGCCAGTTTGGCTTTATCGCCCCGCCAAAGGGACATACGCTAACGCTTGAGGCCCTGGCTCGGTTGCCCGAAGATCGCGTGCTATTGATCGCGGGCGGTCTTCGGCTCGCCGAGCACCAACCTTTCCTCGATGACTTGAACGCCCGCATTCGGAAGCTTGGTCTGGAAAACCGCGTGCGCATCACCGGCTTCCTGGAGGAATTCGATGTCGCGGCGCATGTCGGCGCATGCGATGCGCTGGCCTTCCCATACACACATGCCGATTTCTCGCAGTCGGTCGCTGATGCGCTGGCCTTCGCGCATGCGCCCGTCGTCGCGTCGGACATCCCCGGCCACCGCGAGATCGCCGGCTATTGCCCCGCGCTGCGTCTGTTCGCATCCGGCGACGCCCAGGCGCTGGCAGATGCACTTGCGCGCGCCGTCAACGACCTTTCGCGAATAGCAGACGACAGAGCGGTGATGCGCCAATACGCCGTCGAGTACAGCTGGAATTCCATCGCGCGACGAACGCGCGACGTTTATGCGGGCTTGCTTCGCTGACGGCGCGCAGCTCGTCACACGCGGCGGAGCGCGTCCGCGCGATCTCCGAAGCAGGCTCTCGCAGAAATTCTCAGGGCGCAAGCTTCCAAAGATTCATCTGCCCGCCTTCGATTGTCACTGCGGCGAGGGGAAGCGCAATCGTTGCGCGAGAGCGATACGGGTCGAGCACGGTCCGGGGCAAACGCAGGCGCTGCCCGAAAAATGGCTCCCACTCAGGCGCCGACATATCGAGAAGCACGTGAAAGTACACGCTGCCGCCGGCGCTCTGCACCGCCGAAATCGCGCCGGCAAGCCGATCCGCGGTGAGCTTCGGGTTCAGACGCGCCTCGACAGCAGTTTCGACGAGCGACAGCGTCGGAAACGGCGCTTCAGGCGCGCAGGCCAATCCTCCCCAGTCGCTCACAAGCAAATCTCGCGGACCCAACAGCGCGGCGATCTTTTGAGCATCGACACCGCAGGCCTGCGGTGTGTTGTGGTCCGGGATCATATTGGCCGCCAGACCCACGACCGAGACGGGCACCACCCACACACCCATGAACAACGCGGCGCCGACCCGCCATGACCCCCGGAACTGCGTGGCCTTTCGCTCCAAGGCCTCCAACAGGACGGCGACAATGAGCAGGATGACCGCTAGCGCCAGCACCCAAAGCTTTGAGTAACGCGCCCCAAAGTAGAACGCCAGCCCGAGTTGCGGCACGAGCCACGCCACCAGGGCAAGCAGGACGCGGCCCTCACCCGCCCGACGTTCCCCCGGTTTGACGCGAGGCAGGCGCGCATACAACAGGCTGACCGCCGCCGGCACGAGCGCGGCACATCCGGTCGCGACAAGGGCGATGATCACCTCACGGGTCAGTCCGCGCGCGAACAGATTTGTGCCCAGACCCTCAACGCCGCGAATGCCAAACAGCGAATCCGCGAGTCCAAAAACCAGCACTCCCAGCCGGCGCAGACTTATCTCCGCGTACACGCTTCCGTAGCGCTCATTGACAGTTTGCAGGCTGGCCTTGAATGCTTCTCCGAGCGTTTGGGCGCCGCCCAGCGTCATGAACGCGGTGAGATAGACCGCGGCGGCGGTCGATCCGGCGGCCAAACCGATGAGGGCCGTATCGAACCACCTGGCGCGCTGGCCGCGGGCCGGCCCGGCCAACCCGACGAGCGCGCAGGCGCCGATCACAGCGATGATGTTGGCCTGGTAGATCGCCCCGCCGAGCCCGATCAGCCCGCCTGCCAGAATGAGCCAACCGCGACGCCCCGGCCGGAGCGCATGCCGGGAGGCCAGCCAAATGCCCGCCATCACACACGCAACCCCGGGCATGGGCTCGGTCATATCGACCCCGTGCAGCGAGAACGCCCGCGACAGGCCAAGCGTGATCGTGGCCGCGAGGGCGAGCCAGACCCGTCCGGTCCAAGCCTGGACGATGGCGCAGAAGAAGCCCAGCGCCACGCCACCCAGCACCGCGTTCATCGACTGGGCGAGGGCGTAGCTGGCCGGCAGGCCCAAGGACGTCCATGCCAGGAACCAGGCATGGCCGACGAGCGGGTACAGAAGGTGGTTGGTCCCGCCCAGTTCGATCGGCCGCAGGCCCGCAATCGCGCCATACCAGCGCAGACCATCCCCGATGTATTGCTGGGTGAGCAGCGCGAGATAGAGCGCCGCAAAGGTAAACCCAGCTGCCCACGACAACATACGATTCTTTGAGATCACCATAACGTGCGATATTGTCTCAACTCGGCGCCAAAGCATGACACGACAAGGTCGACTCACTCAGATAATCGCCAGCAATATACAAGGAAGCCAACTCCCCAGTGTCAGACCAAGTTCCGCGATACGACATACCGGTCAGTCCTTTATGAAGACCGCGGCTGCCTGCCTCCGTGTTGAAAAGCTTGACGCAGATCCTCTTTGGCGACCCATGTATGCCCTTATCCTCTTGCCGGCAAGCACCAGCGGATAGAAGACGCCGACATCGTTGGCGATTCGACGCGCACGCATGATTCGAAGATCTCGGCACGTAACGTGTGGGAGACCCAGTTCGTCAAGTGCTGATTGCGTTGGCGCGCCATTGTCGAGGGTCTGCTTGATGCGACTTGGCCATTTGCGGTCGTATTCAGCCAAGTCAACGCTCTCATACCTCAGATTCGACGCTTTTGCCAACTGTTTCAGCGCCGATATCGTAAACCACGAAAAGTGAACGGGGGGGAGATCCGTTTGCCAGATCGAAGTCGACGAGTGCGCGTCTCGATTCGGAGTCGTGATCACGATGATTCCCCCGTGTGTCAACAGTCTAGCAACGTCCTGCAAGAACTCGACTGGACTAGACACATGCTCAATAACCTCACTGAGAACAACAGCCGAATACCCCCCAGTTTCGAGATCACTCAGATGCGCGACACCGAAGTAGTCACCGAAGTCTGATCGAGCCTGATTTACGGACTTCAAAGAAACGTCAACACCAATGCACGAGATCTCTAGCTTGTTTATCGCGAAGGTTAGGTATCCCAGACCGGACCCGACTTCGAGAACTGGTTTTATGAGGTCGATTTGATGTCTGTGAAGCGCTTGAAAGATGGCCCAATATGCAGGCTCGATACTTGCAAGAAAGCCGGCCGGATCTTTGCATCTCTTTACGTGTTTGGCGTACATCGCATATCTGTCATAGCCGGGCATACGATTTGCGTGCGCATAGATCTCGTCGTATACACCGTGTAGCTCAGTCCGCGGTTCAACGTACTGCATTCCGCAGTTGGGACACTCGTAGACTGTGTAGTCAGGAAGACCTTTTCTGAACGCTGGTAGGCTATCGTAAATCACAGCCGTCTGTGATCTGCAAGCGGGACAGATGCTTTCGAGACCCAACACGGGAGTTTCAGTGCTCAGCATTTGAGGATTTCCTTCTCCTTGCAGTAGTGACCTTGAAAATGTTCGTGATCAGGCAGTATGTCACCGGAATGATTTCGCGACGATTATGTTCCACTTGAGACCACGTCACGTAGCCGAGCTCGAGTCAGGGTTCTCATTTGGCTGCCACAGCATCCATAACTTGGCGCGCGCTACGAAGTGGTAGAAGCCCATGAAAACCGCAAGGATGAATCCATGTCCTCCATCGCGATATCCCTGCAAGCGGACGTACTGACCCAGAAAGACTCGGACCGCGCCCAGGGCCGCGCGCCCTAGCCCGACCGACTGCCCAGTGGCCTTCATCGTGCGAGCCTCGATTTCGGTGTAGACGTTGAGCTTGGCGATGAAGCGCTCGATCGTCAAATGGGAGAAGTGCAAAATTGGGCTGCCAAGCTCACCGACCTCCCCGTCAAGGCTGATTGCCTCGTGCACGGCCCCGTCCCAGGTCGCCCGCCCGCGCCGATACAGGCGCGGGTGTCGCTGGCGAGGCCACGAGCCATGCTCGACGAACTTGCCGAACATCCAGTCGCGGATCGGAATACGCGCGCCGGCGACCGATTCTGGCGCTGCGGAGATGAAGGTCAGAATCTCCTGGCGCAGCTCCTGAGTCGCCCGTTCGTCGGCATCCAGGCTGAGGATCCAGTCGCCGCTCGCCTGCGCCTGGGCGAAGTTCTTCTGGGCGGAATAGCCCTCCCATGCGTGCTCGACCACGGTTGCGCCCAGCCCGCGAGCGATCGCCACGGTGTCGTCCGTGCTGCCGGAATCCACCACGATGCGCTCGTCGGCCCAGGCAACGCTGCGCAGACAGCGCGCGATGTTGGCGGCTTCGTTGCGGGTGATGACTAGCGCACTGATCCGGCTCATGCGCGGCCACCGGGTGCCAAACCGAGCGCCGTCTCAAACCGCCCGGCGATCGCGTCCCAGTTGTACTGTCGGCGCACAGCCTCACGCCCGGCTTCACCCATCTCGCGGGCTCTTTCGGGATGCGCCAGCATTTGGAGGATGGCCTGCGCTACATCTTCTACTGACTGAGACGTCATCACGCCGCCGCGCGTGTGTTCAATCAACTCCCGTGATACAGGCGTATCGGCCGCGATCACAGGTTTTCCAAAAAGCCATGCCTCCGTGTATATCAGGCCAAAGCTCTCGGAAACCGAAGGCACGCACATGACTGCGGAACGCTCCAGGAGCGGGACGCGCGCCTGATCGATAGAATCGACATCGTGAAAGCGAGTATCGTGCTCAAACGCCCGTTTGTCGATCCGCCACTCGTCGGTTGGCGGCCCCGCAAAAACAAAATGGGCCTCGGGGAAAGTCGCCCATACAGTGCGCATTGCACTCAGAACCGGACGATATCCCTTGAATGTCACTTTGCGCGCAAGAAACAGAATAACTGGCGAATCGGACGGGATGTTGCGGGCGCCCTCTGGCAGCTCAGTGGAGCGTGAACCAGGCTCCAGCAGCGCATAGTCCGGACCCGCACCAAGGACATGCGTGTTTTGTGGCGGCACGCGGGCTTTCTCCACCAACCAATCTGCCTCCACCTTGGTTGTAGGAAGAACGGCATCGAGCTTCCGATAGAGCGCGCGAAACCTTGCGCCCGTGTTATCGCCGGTGGTGAGGTGGCACAGCGGCACTGATCCGCATTTCACATTCGCGCTGACGCACTCGCTGAGGAAAGCCTCGTTGTAGTAAATCAGGCTCGTACCGAATATGATCACCCAATCCGGCTTGTGAACGGCTATCTTCTGTCGATATAGCGGCTTCATGGCGCGAATGTAGGCGCGCCGGACAAGGGGCCTGAGCATCCGGATCTGGTAGAGCTGAAACAAACGCTGTAAATGATCTCGTGTCGATCGGTCGGGCTCGACCCAATCCAGGCCGCTCGGCACCGTCATGATCATCCCCGCGGCTTTCTCCCCTTCAAGAGTCGAGACAGCGGATCCATGTGTGTCCGACGCCTCCCAGGCATGACTTACGATGCTAATCTCGTGGCCACGCCGGCGTACCCCGTCCACGAGTGACAGCATTTGCCGGGCACTCCCGGCTGGCAGGCGGACGTCACCGCCGATGAAGAAGAGTATCCGGCTCATCGTCACTCACTCGGATTGCGGGGCATCAATCTTCGGGCCGCCAGCCTGGGTTCTAGCGAAGCAGATGAGATCGCGCTGGATGTGTGCATCCTGGCTCCCTGACATTGGCTCGTTATCCAATCCGCCATCCGCGCCGATGACGTGGATCACATAGTCATTCGCGCGCAGAAACGCTGAAAGCTCGGCATAGGTATAGCCAAAGTCCTGCATATAGGCATCCACCGCCTCAAGAATAAGCGTTGGATGATCTTCACGAAGGACAGTTACGGCACCCCGAAGCGCGAGCAACTCAGCGCCTTCAACATCGATCTTGATAAGCCTAATGGGCTGGCGTCGCGCGGCAAGCAGCGCGTCGAGTGTCGTAGTGAGCACCGAGATTTCCACGCTAGAAGATTCATGCGGAGAATCGATCGTCAAACGCCCCCGCGCGGTGTTCATCTCGGGATCGTCCAGCGTGAGGTTGGCCATTCCGATCCGATCGGAAGCCGCAAGACTATGGAGGTCAACGATCGAATCCATTTTGTTCAACGATACATTGGCGCGAAGCCTTTCGAAAACACTCGGGTTTGGCTCAATCGCAATGACTCGCGAGCCGCCAGAGCCCGCCAGCGCAATGCGCTCCGCGCACCGGAGCGTGAACTCGCCCACATTGGCGCCGACGTCAACGACCCACCCGTCACCGATCGGCACGCGCCCGAGGACTTCGCGTATCTCCGACTGGGCGGTACCGAAATAGAAGAGGGCGAACTGCGTGTAGTCCGTTGTACCAACGATTGCGCGCGCCGTAGAGTCGGAAAGCGTGCACTCTACAAGCTCACCAGATTCGCGCACCAACGAATCCACCCAAAATAGCACCGGCAAACCAACTCGCCGGAACCCGGGGGAGGCCCGCGCGATGCGCTGCATCAGCGGGCGCAACCACAGCAAACCCGCGCGCCGCGGACGCAGATAGATCCGCAAGCGCGAGAAAAAGCTGCGCCGCGGCAAGGGCTGATCTGGTGGAGTGGTGTGTCCCATGAATAAATCCGCGAAAGTCCATTCACGACGGCTGAGTCGCCAACTTTATCACGCCCGTCTTGATGCCGCGTGTACTGCCTCACGAAAGCGCGCGACAACGGTCAAGAAGACATTAGGCAGCGCGCATTGATCAGTAAATTGGCCGGCTACCGTCCGAATCGCGCTTTTCGACGCGCAAAGGCTGCACCGGCCCGAGCAATTTCAAGGAGCTGCGTCGGCTTTACGATTCCCAGCGCGAACGTCAGAGCAGCCATCAACAATAAGGCTACAGCCCTGTGCCAAACCAACCATGGCAAGGGCTGAATTGCGAACAGAATAACGATCGATCCGTGTCCTAGGACGAGCGCCATCGCGCGAAGCCATCGATACGGAATCGGGTAGACAAACCTGGCAAGCCAATACAGAAGCGCTATCTGAGTGACACCGGCAAGCAGAGTCGCGGCAACAGCCCCCCACACTCCGTAGACCGGCATCAACAAGAGGTTTAGCGCGATATTGACCGTCGCCGACACGATGAATGCGAGGCTGATGTATCCTGTTCGCTTTCTCACGACGGGCGCGATCTGCATGAAGCCGAAGGCGAATCCGATCGGACCATTGTAGGCGAGCAAGGCGAGAGCATATGGCGCCGCCCCGATATAGGCATCTCGCGCAAAAACCTTGAGAATTTCTGGGGCGAACAGCCCGATCCCAAGTGCGAGCGCAGAACTGCCTGCCACAAAATACTCGAATATCCGCGCAAATTGCCGCGGCGTATCCGGCCGATCGGCCATTTCAAGCGCAATTGGAAGCCAGGCCGTTGTGGCCGGCGCCATCAAGACAAACACCATGCTGGCCAGCTTGTTGGCTATGGAGTACAACCCGAGATCGGCCGGGCTGACAAACTGCGTGAGCAGCAATCGATCGACGTTATTGAAGACGAGCATCCCAAGCGCGCCCGGCAGCACCCCGATCCCCACCCCCAGCAGCGAGCGCCCCAGCGCCGGCGACGGGCGTCCACGCAACGGGCCGGCGGCCAGAACAATGCCAACCACACTCGCCGCGACGCTGGCCAGGGCATTGGCCGCGACGATTCCCGTCGCCCGCATGCGCAGGCCCAGCACCATCGTCACGGCGGCCGCGATCAGGGTAAATAGATAGGTCAGGCTGACCGCATTCGCCCGGGCGATCTGCATGCGCAGACGCAGGGCATGGATCGTCAGGTTGTAGACCGGCAGAAACGCGACATTGACGGCGACCAGCAGCACGGTCACCCGCCGGGCCGGATCGTGAAAGAGCTGGGCAGCCAGAGGTTCAGCGAAGAGGGCCAGCCCCAGCGCCGCAACGATCGCCACGCCAGTGACCACCATCAGGGCGGTCGTCGTGAGATTGCGGCGCCAGGCATCCGCCTCGGGGGAATCGCCCTTGTCAAAGAAGTGCGCGCTCAGGGCCTGGTCCATGCCCAGCATCGAGATCGCCACCAGCAGGGCCGAGAGCGTCATCAGCACATCGACGACGCCGTAGTCGGCCGGCTCGAGGGCCCGGGTGTAGAGCGGCGTCAGCAGCAGGGTGAAGAGCGGGCCGATCAGGGCGCTCAGGCTGTAGCCGGCGGTGAAGCGCGCGAGGCGCTTGAGGGTTTCGCGCATGGGTTCACGCCCCCATCTCGCGAAACGCGCGGTGAGCGCCGCTGGCCCGCTCGGCCTCAGCCTCGTGATACTCCTGCTCGGGGTCATAGAAAATGACCTGACTCCCAGAAGATTCCATCCGAAACGGCACATGAATGTGCTCGCGCAGGGCCTCGCGCACGGCGGCCCGGCGCTCGGGCGGGGCGAAGATCAACACAAAGCCGCCCCCGCCCGCGCCGAGCAGCTTGCCGCCCCAGGCGCCCGCGCCCAGGGCGGCCGCATACATCCCGTCCACATCGGCGTTCGAGACCAACGCGCTCAGCCCGCGCTTGAGCCGCCAGGCCTCATCCAGAAGCACCCCAAACTCGCGCAGCGGACGTCCCGCGCTCAGGATCTCCGCGCCTTCGTCAACCATCTCGCGGAAGCGGCCAAGCTGGGCCCGCTTCTGGGCGATGCTCGGCACAAACGACTCGGCCACATCCGAGGCGGTGCGCTTGATCCCGCTGTAGAACAGCATCAAGTGCGAATCGAGTTCGCTCATCCGCTCGGCGGACAGGATCAGCCGGCGGGCCACGACCTCACCGGTCTGCTCAAAGACAATCGTATTCAGCCCGCCATGCGCGGCGGCAGCCTGGTCCTGCGAGCCCACGGTCTCACGCAACAGATCCTGCTCGACATGCAGCGCCTCGCCCAATAGCTGGTCCTTGCTGCGCATCTCGCCCCGCAGGCCATGCAGCGCGTGCAGAAGTCCCACGGTGAAAGACGAGCTCGAGCCCATCCCGCTGCGAGCCGGCAAATCGGCGTCGTGATGGATCTCCAGTCCGCGCTCCCAGCCCAGATGGCGCAGCACCCCCCGCACCGCCGGATGGGCGATCTCGTCGATGGCGTTGCAGTTCTCCATCTTCGAATACACCACCCGATAGCGGTGCTCGAAGAAGGGCGGCAGATAGCGGCAGGTCAAATAGCAGTACTTGTCGATCGTCGTCGACAGGACCGCCCCGCCATTCTCGCGATACCAGCCCGGATAGTCGGTGCCCCCGCCAAAAAACGAAATGCGAAAGGGGGTGCGGCTGATGATCATTACAGACCGTCGATCTGGTAGCTGCGCCCAAACAGGGTGAAGACCACATTGCCGGCCGGCGGGCGGGCAAAGTTGAGCTGGAAGGCCAGGGTCTCGTTCGACGGGATCGTCCACGGGAAACCCGGCAGCGCGGCATTGAGGGCGACCGGTGTGCCGTTCCCGGTCAGCGAAACATCCCGCGGCGAGACCGCCAGATCCCGGCCGGTCAGGTTGCGGATCTGACCCACGATACGGACCTCGTTGCCCTCGGGCGACAGGTTGACCGCCAGCAAATCGACATCGGCAGCCGGCGCGGCCGTCGGCGCGGCCGTCGGGTTGACGATCACCGGCCGAAACGGGATCGACACCCGGGCGACGAAGGCGTTGCTGGCGTCGGCCGAGAAGTCCAGCTCGATCTTCGGCCCGGCCATCGAGGCGGGCACGTCGAAGCCGGCGGTCACGTTGATGGTCGCCCCGGGGGCCAGCGATCCACTCGCCCAGCCCTTACCGCCACTGGCAAAGGCAGCCTGGGTCGAGAGCGGATAGCGCGCGCCGGATCCGTCGATGAGCTCGGCCGTGAAGGGGCCGGTCTCGAGCGTGCGGGTCAACAGGCTGACAATCTCAACATCGACCTGGTAGTAATTGCGCCCGGCCGGCAGCCCCACCCGGCTGCCTTCGAGCAGGCGCGGGTTGGTGGCCTTCACCCGCAGGTCGACCAGGTTGATCGGCGCGCCGACTGAGGCCAGAACGTTGGGCGAGCCTTCATCAGTGTATTTCGCGACAACCGCCCGGCGCTGGTTGGGCGTGTTGGTGTCGCCCAGCAAGAGCAGCGTGATCTGGGGCGAGGACTGCTCGCGCAAGGTAGTCGCGTCGTCGATCTTGAGGCTGGTCAGGGTCGCCACCCGATAGCGGAACTGCCCGGCACCGGTGTCGAGGACGAGCAAATCGCCGACCTTGAGAGCCTCGAAGGCCGTCCGATTGTCGGTCGAGTTGTGCAGGCCAATCACATAGTTGATCAGCGTGCCAGCCGCCCAGAAGGCCGTCTTCTGCGCGTCCCGGTCATAGGTCCACTCGTTCTTCGGGCTGAGCTGCACCGGATTAACGGCGAAGGCGCGCCCGCCGATCTGCAATCGATTGGGGATGCCCGCCACCGGGCTGGGGGCCGGGGTTCCGGCCACGCTCACCGAAAGGCCGATGGTCGAAGTCACTGGCCGCGAGGCCACGGCCGTCGCAGTGCCCGACGGGGGCGGCAGCGTTTCCGGGCCGCGGTTGGTCAGGGCAGCCAGGGCAAGAACGAAGCACGCCAGGGCGCACACGCCAACCACGCCGGCACCCGAGAGCAGCACGAGCGGCCGGCTGCGCGGGTCGGCCCACAGGGCCACCAGAGGCTCCTTGAGCGCGTTGGCGACGGATGGCGCTGGGGCCGCGGCGGGCGCGCCCGCCGCGCGCGGACCATCCCCCTCCCACGAACCCGTGGTATCGCCCGGCAATGCCCAGTCTTCCGCGGGGGTTGCGGTGGCCTTGGGCGGCGGCACAGGTGTGGGTGCAGGTGCGGGGGCGGGGGCCGGGCGCGTCGGGCGTGCGCCACCTTCTTCCCACGAGCCGATACTGTCGCCTGGCAACGCCCAGTCTTCGGCGGGGTTATCGGCGTCGTTGGGCGGCGGCGCGGGCGGTTGCGAGGACATGAAATGTGATTATAGCGACGATGG
>Ga0209476_10001870_pt1 | contig 14113 bp, 13 predicted proteins | sample KloWWTrecipitate_FD_187179 | JGI IMG/M metagenome (GOLD analysis project Ga0209476, IMG submission 187179) | Active sludge microbial communities from Klosterneuburg, Austria, studying microevolution and ecology of nitrifiers - Klosterneuburg... | ecosystem: Engineered > WWTP > Aerobic digester... | reverse complement strand
CATCCACCAGCACCGGGTCGGCGCCCAGGTAGCGCACTACTTCCACGGTGGCGGTGAAGGTCAGCGTAGGGGCAATCACCTCGTCGCCCGGGCCGATGCCCAGGGCCTCTAGGGCCAGGTGCAGGCCCGCAGTAGCCGAATTGACGGCGATGGACTGCAGGCCGTTGCCGCCGAGGTAGTCGGTGAAAGCCTGCTCGAATTCCTTGGTTTTGGGCCCGGTGGTGACCCAGCCCGAACGCAGGGCCTGGGTGACGGCGGCAATTTCTGCTTCACCGATGTCGGGGCGGGCGAAGGGGAGAAAAGGGGGTGTGCTGTGCTGCATGGTCAATGAGGGGCAGGCCGTGTACCGGGTGTGCCGCGCCCGATGGCGTGGTACTCCAGCCCCAGGGCCTGCATGTCGGCGGGTTCGAAAAGGTTGCGGCCATCGAACACCACGGGTTGGCGCAGTGTGCGTGCCAGGTGTGCAAAGTCGGGGCTGCGGAATTCCTTCCATTCGGTCACGATGACGAGCGCGTCTGCACCTTCGAGCACGGCATGGGCCTGGTCCAGCAGGTGCAGGCCGGGCCGCGCGCCTAGCACGGCTCGCGCCTGTGCCATCGCCACCGGATCGTAGGCAGCGACCTCAGCGCCCAGGCTCAGCAGGCGTTCGATGATGGTCAGGCTGGGGGCCTCGCGCATGTCGTCCGTGCCCGGCTTGAAGGCCAGGCCCCACAGGGCAAAGCGCAGGCCTCGCAGGTCGGGCCCGAAGCGTGCCACGATCTTGTCCACGAGCACCTGTTTCTGGTGTTCGTTCACCGCTTGCACGGCCTGCAGGATGCGCAGCCTTTGCCCGGCCTCGCGTGCCGTGTGCACCAGCGCCTTCACGTCCTTGGGAAAACAGGATCCGCCGTAGCCGGTGCCCGCGTAAAGGAAATGCGTGCCGATGCGCGGGTCGGTGCCGATGCCAGTGCGCACCTGTTCAATGTCGGCCCCCAGTTTCTCGGCCAGCAGGGCCAGTTCGTTCATGAAGCTGATGCGCGTGGCCAGCATGGCGTTGGCGGCGTATTTGGTGAACTCGGCGCTGCGCACGTCCATCACGATCAGACGGTCGCGGTTGCGCATGAAGGGCGCGTAGAGCTGGTGCAGCGTCTGCGCCGCCTGGGGGTCGTCGGCGCCCACCACCACGCGGTCCGGGCGCATAAAGTCCTGCACGGCCGAGCCTTCCTTGAGGAACTCGGGATTGGATGCCACCGAAAACGCCAGCGCTGGCAGGCCGCGCGCCTGCAGCACCTGTGCTATCGCCTCGCGCACCCGGTCCGCCGTGCCCACCGGAACGGTGCTTTTGTTGACGATGAGCCGAGGCTCCCGCATGCGCTCGGCAATGGCGCGCGCCGCCGCGAGCACATGCTGCAGGTCGGCCGAGCCATCTTCACCCGCAGGCGTGCCCACGGCGATGAACTGCACGCTGCCATGTGCCACTGCATGGTCCACGTCGCCTGTGAAGGCCAGGCGCCCGCTGTGTGTGTTGCGCAGCACGATGTCGAGCAGGCCGGGTTCGTGGATGGGCAGCTCGCCGCGCAGCAGGGTGGCAATGCGTTCGCGGTCGCGGTCCAGGCAGACCACCTGGTTGCCCATCTCCGCAAGGCAGGCGCCCGTCACCAGGCCCACGTATCCGGTTCCAACGACGGTGATTTTCATGGGGCAGCGTTCACAGGGGTTTGACCGCCCAGGTCAGGCGGTGTGTGCGAAAAAAAGGCGCCAGCCGCGAGGCCGGGGCGATCAGCGCCGCTGGCAGGCGCCGTGCAAGGGGTGGGGCCAGGGTGAGCCGTAGCGAATGCAGCCTGGCCTCGGGAAACAGCACGCGCAGGTCGGCCAGCGGGACTTTGCGCACATCGGGATTGTGCGGGTTGTCCACCACAAAGTCGTACACCAGCACACCACCGCCCGGTGCCACCCAGCGCCACAGCGTGCGCGCGAACTGCTGCCGGTAGGCGGGGTCCAGCAGCGAGCTGAACACGGTGAAGGCCAGCACGGCCTGCTGGCTGACGTCTGCCACAGGGGCTGCGCAGGCGTCACCTTCAATGAGCGGCACACCTCCTGGCAGCACGGCGCGCGCGGCAGCGGCGCGCTCGGGCAGCAACTCGATGCCGGTCAACTGCGGGGGCGTGGCGCCCAGGCGCAACAGGTCCAGCAGGTTGCCGCCGCTGCCGCAGCCCACTTCGAGCAGGGCCTTGTCGGCCAGGCTGTGCCAGCCGTGCGCGCGCCACAACCGTGCCATGGCCTGCAGGCGCTCCTGTTGCGCCTGCAGGGCTGCCGAATTGGCGTACAGGCTGTAGCGCTGTGCGTCGGCGCCGTGGTCGCGCCGGGCGTAGCGTGCCTGCACGGCGTGCGTCTCGGGCGTGCTCATCGCGTGATCCTCGCAAAGCGCTGCGCCGGTGTGCGTTTGCGCAGCACATCCCACAGCCCTTGCCAGGTGCCCCAGCCGTAGCCCAGGTGGAAAGCTGCGATCACGGCGGGCAGGCGTGGCAGCAGGTACCAGGAGCCGGCAGCGCGCGCCGCCGCCACACTCGCCAGCGCCAGATAAGCGCCATAGAGCGCCAGCAGCGCTGCGGCGGGCCAGGGCGTCCAGGGCAACAGCAGGACGCTCACGAGGAGGGCGGCGACGAACAGCGCGGGCACCAATTGGCGCAGTGAACCCGGCTGGCCGTGCTTGCGTACCACGAAGGGTCGCCAGTAGCCGTACTGCTGTTGCTGGGCGAAGAGGTGGCGCAGTGAGCCGCGCGGATGGTAGACCGAGCGGATCGTGCCGCTCTGCCAGATGCGGCCGCCGCCCAGGCGCAGGCGCAGGTTGTGCTCGTCGTCCTGGTTGCGCACCAGCGCCTCGTCGAACAGGCCGAAGCGCGCAAACGCCTCGCGCCGCCAGCAGCCCAGGTACACGGTGTCGACTAGGCCCTCGTAGGCTTGGTCGCGCGAGCGCGCGCCACCCACCACCCAGGGGCACTGGAAGGCCGCAGCGATGGCCTCGCCCATGGGGCCAGTGCCCTGCGCGACCCAGGGGCCACCCACGTTGTCGGCGCCGCTGCGTTCCAGGGTGTGAATACAGCGCGCCAGGTAGTCAGGGGTGAACACCGTGTGGATGTCGAGTCGTGCAATCACTGCGCCCTGGGCGCGTGCGATGCAGGCGTTCAGGCCGGTGGAGACGATGCGGCCGGGGTTCTCCACCAGCACTATCCGGGCGTCGTGTGCGCAGCGCTCCAGCAGGCGCTCGCGCGTGCCGTCGTCGCTCAGGCCGTCGGCGATCAGCACTTCCATGTCCCAGCCGTCCGGGAGCTGCTGGCGCAGCACCGAGTCGCAGAAGGCGTCGATGAAGGCGGCTTCGTTGCGGCAGGGGGCGATCACGCTGAGCAGGCGGGGGGTAAGGGCGATCATGGCAGAAGCTCCCGATACAGCCGGTCGACATGGTCCATCTGCGCCTTGCGGTCGCCGTCCAGCACGATGCGTTCGGCATTGCGCTCGCCAGCCTGGCGTGCATGCACGTCGTCGGTGGCAAGCCGTTGCAGTACCTGGGCCAACGCCTGCGCATCGCCGACGGGCACCAGCAGTTCGGGGGCTATCCACTGGCGGTTGGCCGGCAGATCGCTGGCCACCACGGCCAGGCCGCAGGCCATGCTTTCCAGCATGGCCACGGAGGTGGCATCGCTGGCGGGCACGGTGACCGAGATTTTGCTGCGTGCCAGCACGGCGGCCATGCCCGCATCGTCCAGGCGGCCATGGAATACCACGCTTTGCGCCAGTCCCAGCGCCTGCACCTGGGCGCGGAGCGCCGGTTCGAGCGAGCCGCCACCCAGCAGGTGCAGATGCAGCGGTGCGCCGCACAGTTGCTGGCGCAGCAGGGCGAAGGCGTCGATCAGCGTGGCGATCTGGTAGTTGGGCTCCCAGGCGCGCAGGCTCACGATGTGCAGTCCATCCTTGTGCTCCCAGGGCGTGGGGGTGAAGCGCGCGCGGTCCACGCCCCAGTGGATCTCGTGCACCGGGGCGCGCGGCCGGTACTGCCGCGCAGCCTCGACCAGGCTGGCCGAGTCGCCGGTGATGAGGTCAGCGCGGCGCAGGATCCAGCCAGTGAGCCAGCGCATCCAGGGATGGGTGTGCGGCGTCACGAGCAGGTCGCTGCCCCAGGCCGTCATCACCAGGGGATGGCGACCGCAGCGCGCAGCCAGGTAGCCGTAGGAGGTGAGGTAGTGCGCGTGCACGATGTCGGGCGCCAGATCGCGCACATGGCGGCGCGTCGCGCCCGCGCGCAGCAGCCAGTCGGTGGAGCGGCGCACGGGCAGCAGGGTGCGCTGCTCCACACCATCGAGCGGCTCGGGCCGCGCCGTGACGAGGGAGACGCGCCATCCGCGTGCGCGCATCTCCAGCGCCCAGCGCCGGGTGTGGGGGCTGTTGGCGTCGCCCAGCAGGCACAGGTGGGGGGGGGCATCAGCCATGCCCGGACTCCATTCGGGGCAACTCACCCGCCCAGGCGGCGTACTGGCCTGCCAGTTCCGGGTGCTGCGCCAGCAGGCGGGCGTCGCCTGTGCGCACGTCGCCGATGAGGACGGCGGGCGAGCCGGCCACGATGGCAAAGTCCGGCACCTCGCCGCGCACGCGCGAGTGGGCGCACACCACCACGCCCTTGCCGATGCGGCTGCCCGCTTCGACCACGCTGTGTGGTCCGATGAAACTGTAGGCGCCAATCTCGATGGGCGCGCGCACATAGCCGGGTACCGCCTCGGTCTGGCTCGCGTAGGCGCGGCCGAGCAGCCGAATGCTGCGGTGGGAGCTGTGGGTGACGATGCTTACAAAATTGGTGATCTGCACCCCTTCGCCAATGTGGAGTCCTGCAGAGGCGTCAAGGAAATTGAACTGACCGATGAACACATGGTCGGCGAGTTCCAGTCCGGCCCCGCCTTCGATGCAGGTGCTGGGGGCGATGCGCGTGTGTGGCAAGGCTTGGCCCTGGGAGCCACGCTCGCCAAAAACCATTCGGTAGAAAAGCTGCCGCCAGAGCCAGCGGCGCCAGCGGTTAAGCAAGACTCTCATGGGGGATCTCTCTCCAGTGCGCAAGCGCCCAGAAATAATAGGCGAAATACGCCAGCATGGCCGCCGATACGCCCCAGGCAGCACCTTCGATACCGCCCCAGTACAACCCGGATCCGAGGCCGAAAAAAAACACCACCTGCCCGGCCAGAGCCAGCCGTAGTGCCCAGGGCTGCGCCCGCCACGCCAGCGTGACTACCGACAGCGGTGAAGCGATGAAATGCAGGGCGATGTACAGACTCAGGCCACGGGCCAGTGTGCCCGCACCGTCCCACTGTGCGCCAAAGAGAGGGCGAAACAGTGCCGGCCCCCACAGCAGCAGCACTACCGCCATGGGGGTGGCCAATGCGGCCAGGGCCAGCATGCTGCGCCGCACCAGCGCCCGCGCTTGGGGTGCACTGTCCGCTTGCAGCAGCATGGGGTAGAGCGCCTGCGACAGCGCACCGCCCAGCAAGGTCGCTGGGGCCTTGAGGTAGCGCAGTGCAAGTGCCCAGAAGCCCGCTGCAGCATCGCCCGCCCATGCGGCGATGAGCACCAGGGCCAATGTGTCCTGGAGTGCTCCGATAAAGGCGTGTGGCGTGTTGTACAGCGGGAAGTCGCGGTGGTGTAAGGCCATGGATTTCAGGCGTTTTAGCGGCTGGCGCCAGAGCTGTGGCCATCCGCCCTGGGGTGCCGGTCTGGCCAGCAGGCCAGCGGCGCTCAGGCCGGCCACGATGGGGCCGATCAGCAGCCCAAAGGCACCCGCCTGAAACAGGCCCAGCAGCACCTGCAACAAGGCGCCACCACCCTGCTGCACCAGGCGTGCCATGGACAGCAACCCGAAGCGCTGCGAGCGTGTGGCCCACAGCGTCAGCCATTGGGTGGTGCCCCCAGCTAGCACCGCCAGCGGCAGCAGCCAGGCCAGGGGTGTGCCTTGCCAGAGCACGAGCACTGCAGCAATGGCGACGGACGTTGCTGTAACGGCCAGCAGCAGGCGGGCACACAAGGCCATCAGCACCGATGCGCGCCCGGGTGATTTTTCGAGCGGCAGCGCAAACTCGTAGCGTGCACAGCCCACCACGGCCAGGTTGGTAGCCACCGCCCAGAGCAGGGCGAACTGGCCGAAATCCTGCGGCGTATACAGGCGTGTGAGGAGCGGGCCCAGCAGCAAGGGCAGGGCATGGGCCAGCACACTGCCGGTCAGCAGTGTGAGCGTGGCGCGCAGCAAACCCGTTTTCATCGGGGGGTGGCAAGGCCCGGCTGGTAACCCGGTACCAGCTGTTGGAGCAGCCGCTTGATGGTGGCGGTGTCATCTGAGAGGGCCGCAGATTGCAGGGCCTGCAGGGTGGCTTGCATGCCATCCCACGGCATGTGCTCCTCACGCGCCCGCAGAATGCGCGGATGCGCGGTGGGCATGGGGTGGTCGCCAATCAGCAATTCTTCGTACAGCTTCTCGCCGGGTCGCAGGCCGGTGAATTCGATGGCAATGTCGCCGCCGGGGTGCTGCTCATCGCGCACGGTCAAACCTGTCAGCGCCACCATACGCCGGGCCAAATCCACGATACGAATGGGCTCGCCCATGTCGAGCAGGAACAGGTCGCCACCCTCGGCCATGGTGCCGGCCTGCAGCACCAGTTGCGCGGCCTCGGAGATGGTCATGAAGTAGCGAGTGACGTCAGGGTGCGTGACGGTGACCGGGCCGCCCGCGGCAATCTGGCGGCGAAACAGCGGGATCACGCTGCCGCTCGATCCCAGCACGTTGCCAAAGCGCACCATCGAAAAACGGGTAGGGCAGCGCCATGAAGGTACCGCGGCTGTGTCAAAGGGGGTGTGGCTGGATGCGGCGATGGCCTGCAGAATCATTTCGGCCACGCGCTTGCTTGCGCCCATGATGTTGGTGGGGCGCACGGCCTTGTCGGTGGACACCAGAACAAAATGCTGCGCTCCATGTTCCAGAGCCATGCGCACCATGTTCAGCGTCCCGAACACGTTGTTCAAAATGCCCTCGCCTGCGTTGGCCTCGACCATGGGGACATGTTTGTAGGCAGCCGCATGGTAGATGGAGCCTGGGCGGTGGGCGCGGAAGATGTCGGCCATGCGGCGGGCGTCGCCCACGCTGGCCAGCAGGGGTTTCAGTGCGCAGCCATGGGCGCCTTGTTCGTACAGCGTTTGCAGCTCGTGGTGGATGCGGTAGAGGGCAAATTCGCTGTGATCGACCAGCAGCAGACGGGCAGGTCCTTCGTGCACGATCTGGCGGCACAGTTCGCTGCCAATGCTGCCCCCGGCGCCGGTCACCATCACCACCTGGCCTGCCAGGTTGTGGCCCAGCAGGCCGGGTAGCGGGGCCACAGGTTCGCGGCCCACCAGATCCTCGATGTCGAGGTCCTGGAAGTCAGCCACCGTGACACGCCCACTGGCCAGGTCGGACAGACCCGGCAGGGTGCGGATGCGCACGGGCAGATCGTGCAGGCTTTCAATGATCTCGCGCCTGCGCTGGCGCGTGGAACTGGGGATGGCCAGCAGAACGTCCGTCACGTCCAGGCGCTGCACTACCTCGGGCAGGGCCTGTGGTGCATACACACGCACCCCATTGATGCTGCGCCCGATCTTGGTCGTATCGTCATCCACAAAGCCCTGCAGAAGGTACTGCTGCATGCCGACCAGGCCTGCGGCGGTCTGTGCACCTGCGCTGCCTGCGCCATAGATCAATAGCCGCTGTGAAGCTTTGCCAGGGGGGCCGGCCAGCCACAGCCAGCCTAGTGCGCGACTGGCACCCACCAACAGTAGGAATATCAGCGGTTGCAGTGCGCCTACGCTGCGGGGTACCCCTTCCCACTGGACCAGCAGCAGGATGGTCAGCAGTAGCAAGCCATACAGCGCCACCGCCTTGCCGGTGGTGATGAGGGCGTGAACGCCGGTGTAGCGGAAGATAGCGCGGTACAGCCCCAGGTTCATGAAGATAGGGAAGGCGAGCAGCGGGCCCAGGGCGTACACCAGCCATTGCATGCCTTCGGGCCTGTGCAGTGCCTCCAGGCGCAGGGTAAAAGCCAGCCACATGGCCAGCAGGCCCATGCCGGTGTCCATGGCCACGACGAACAGGCGCTTGGCAGTGCGGGGCCATTCCAGAATGTGGTTCAGTAGGGTGCGTTGCAGAGCCATCGGTGTTTCACAAAGGGGCAATGCCGGTGCGTTCCAGCACGTCGCCCACCAGTTCCAGCCGCACGAGCGGGTTGTCGAGTTGCATCAGCCGTTGCTTGAGCTCTAGCGGCACGGGCAGCAGTTCGCACCAGCGGTTGGCGATCCAGCCAGCATCGTCCAGCTGCGCGGGCGTGGGCCAGATCGCGGCCGGGCTCGTCGGGTCGCGCTCGCGCAGTGAGGCCAGCAACTGTTCCAGTGCACGTGCCGCGGCGGCCAGGTGCTCGGGTACGGTAACCCGCAGGTCTGCCGGCAGTAGCGCGACATCGGCCACCCACAGGCCATGGGGGAGCAGGTGGCTGTGGGCGATGCGAAAGCGCTGATCCCCCCGGCATTGCAGCGTGATCAGCCCAGGCTGCGGGTTGTGCAACTGGTCGATGGTCGCCAGGGTGCCCACATCGTGCAATTGTTCCACCGGCGCACCCGCACGGCGCACTTCCTGCCCGCTGCGCAGGCTGACAACGCCAAAAGGGGCCCCAGCCTGATGGCATTTGCGCACCATGTCGAGATAACGCACTTCAAAAACGCGCAAGGCCATCGCGCCGCCCGGGAACAGCAGGGAGGCGAGCGGAAACAGCGGCAGACTGGTCAGTGTGAGGGACTGCGACATGGGGGAGCTGGAAACGATGGGGCTATCATCCCATGCCGCAGTGCGACCAAGGATGTATCCGTTCAATGCTCTACCAGATTGTTTCTTTTTTGCTGGATGTCGTGGCCGGGCTCCTGTGCGGCGCCTGTTTGCTGCGCATCTACATGCAGTGGCAGCGCGTGCCATTTGGTAACCCGGTCGGGCGGTTGGTATTTGCCTTCAGCGACTGGATGGTGTTGCCGCTGCGCCGAGTGCTGCCTACCGCAGGCCGCTGGGACTGGGCCAGCCTGCTGGCCGCGCTGCTGGTGGAACTGGCGCAGTACGGCCTGCTGTGGTTGTTGCTGGGCGCGGGAGCCGGGTGGCAGTGGCTGCTCGGGCTGGCGCTGTTTGGCGTGGTCCGGGTGGCCATTACGGGGCTGATCGGTCTGATGATTGTCTATGCCGTGCTGTCCTGGGTGCAAACGCGCTCGCCTGTGTCAGACGTGATAGCGCGCCTGTGCGAACCCATGCTGCGCCCCGTGCGACGCATCATTCCGCTGGTCGGCGGGATCGATCTCTCGCCCCTGGTTCTCCTGGTGCTACTGCAGGTCGCCATGATGGTGTTGGGAAATCTGCAGGCCAGCGTGCTGCGCTAAATATTGATAAAAATAGGCTCTAGCGCTTATGCATAAAGCGCTAGTAGCTATTAATATTATAGCATTTGATGGATGCTTACGCCACGGCGTCTGCGGGCAGGCGCTGCAGCATGGCCAGGCTGTTGGCGATGGTGTTGCGCAGCTCGCGGCGGTCGCAGATCAGGTCCACGGCGCCTTTTTGCATCAGGAACTCGGCGCGCTGGAAGCCTTCGGGCAGGGTCACACGCACGGTCGATTCAATCACGCGTGGGCCTGCAAAGCCGATCAGTGCTTTGGGTTCGGCGATCACGATGTCGCCCAAGAAAGCAAAGCCAGCGCTGACGCCGCCCATGGTCGGGTCGGTCAGCACGCTGATGTAGGGCAGGCCTTTCTTGGCTAGGCGCGTCAGCGCTGCGTTGGTCTTGGCCATCTGCATCAGCGAGAGCAATCCCTCTTGCATACGCGCGCCGCCCGTGGCGGTAAAGCAGATGAAGGGCACCTTCTGCTCAATGGCCGTTTCGACGCCGCGCACAAAGCGTTCTCCGACCACGCTGCCCATGGAGCCGCCCATAAAGTCAAATTCGAAACAGGCTGCCACCAGGTTGATGCTTTTGACGGCGCCACCCATAACGATGAGCGCGTCGGTCTCGCCGGTGTTTTCCAGCGCTTCTTTCAGGCGTTCGGGGTACTTGCGGCTGTCCTTGAACTTGAGGGCATCGACCGGGATGACTTCCTGACCGATTTCATAGCGACCCTCTGGGTCGAGGAAGGCGTCGAGCCGTGCGCGTGCACCGATGCGGTGGTGGTGGCTGCATTGCGGGCAGACGCATTGGTTTTGCTCCAGATCGGCCTTGTAGAGCACCGCTTCACAGCTAGGGCACTTGACCCACAGGCCCTCGGGCATCTGGCGGCGCACCGTGGGATCGGTCTGCTGAATTTTGGAGGGCAGAAGTTTTTCAAGCCAGGACATGTGTATTCCTCTGTATGAATGGGCCAGCTGCGCGCGGCCTGTGAAACTGGTACGCCCCATGCGAGGGACACCGTGGCACTGGCTTTGCCAGGCCACCGGCGTCCGTCACCCTTCCCGCAAGCCAAGCGCGGCGAGAGAAGGGGGAAGCGGTAAAGCCGCTCAGGGGGACGACCTCTTATTATGCGTCGAGCGCCTTGCGGATACCGCGCAGGAAATCGATGGCCAGGGGCACGACCCGTTCATGGGGCTGGTCGTCCAGCAACTGGATGATACGGCTGCCAATGACGACCGCATCGGCCACCCGGCCGATGGCCTGGGCGGTGGCGGCATCGCGGATACCAAAGCCCACGCCCACGGGGATGCTCACATGCTCGCGGATGCGAGGCAGCATGGCCTCGACGGCCGCAGTGTCGAGTGCGCCCGATCCCGTCACACCCTTGAGAGAGACGTAGTACACGTAGCCGGTGGCCACACGGGCCACCTCCTGCATGCGCTCGGTGGTCGAAGTAGGGGCCAGCAGGAAGATCAGATCCATGCCCTGCGCACGCAGCTTGGCGGCGAATTCGGCGCATTCTTCGGGGGGGTAGTCCACGATGAGCAGGCCGTCCACGCCCGCCTCGGCGGCATCGCGCACAAAGGCGTCCTGGCCGTGGATCTGGTCGTAGCGTTCCACCGGGTTGGCGTAACCCATCAGTACGACCGGGGTTGTCTTGTTGCGGTTGCGGAACTCCCGCACATGGCCCAGAACCTGGCGCAGGCCCGTACCCAGTGCCAAAGCTTTCTCTCCGGCCTTCTGGATGATGGGGCCGTCCGCCATGGGGTCCGAGAAGGGAACCCCCAGCTCGATGATGTCGGCCCCCGCCTCCACCATGCCGTGCATCAGCACGGGTGTGATGTCGGCAAACGGAAAGCCTGCCGTCACGTAGGGAATCAAAGCCTTGCGGCCTTTGGCCTGGAGTTGTGCGAAGGTGCTAGCGATGCGGTTCATGGTTTGTCTCCGCCTTTGACCTTGAGGCCACGCATCGAGGGGCGGTCGTAGAAGTCCTCGCCCGACAGGTCGGCCACGGTGCCGATGTCTTTGTCGCCCCGGCCCGAGAGGTTGACCAGAATGGATTGGTCGGGTCGCATCTCCTTGGCCAGCTTCATGGCATAGGCAAAAGCGTGACTCGATTCCAGCGCGGGGATGATGCCCTCGGTGCGGCACAGGTGGTGAAAGGCCGCCAGCGCCTCCGTGTCGGTGATGCCCACGTACTGCGCACGGCCGATTTCCTGCAGCCAGGCGTGCTCGGGGCCCACGCCGGGGTAGTCCAGCCCCGCGCTGATGCTGTGCGTTTCGGTGATCTGGCCGTTTTCGTCCTGCAGAATGAAGGTGCGGTTGCCGTGCAGCACGCCGCTGGAGCCGCGTTGCAGACTGGCCGAATGCTTGCCGCTGTCCAGGCCTTCGCCAGCCGCCTCGACGCCAATCAGGCGCGTCTTCTCGAAGGGGATGTAGGGGTGAAAGATGCCCATGGCATTGCTGCCACCGCCCACGCAGGCCAGCACCACGTCGGGTTGCTCGGCGGGTATCTTTTGCTCGGCCAGCATGGACGGCATTTGGGTCAGGCACTCGGTACCGATCACGCTCTGGAAGTCACGCACCATCATGGGGTAGGGATGGGGCCCGGCCACGGTGCCGATGATGTAGAAGGTGTCGTCCACGTTGGCCACCCAGTCGCGCATGGCTTCGTTCAGCGCGTCTTTCAGTGTTTTGCTGCCCGAGTCCACTGGTACCACGGTGGCGCCCAGCAGCTTCATGCGGTAGACGTTGGGGCTTTGGCGCTTGACGTCCTCGCTGCCCATGTACACCACGCATTCGAGGCCGTAGCGCGCGCAAATAGTGGCGGTGGCTACGCCATGTTGGCCCGCGCCGGTCTCGGCAATGATGCGCTTCTTGCCCATGCGGCGTGCCAGCATGGCCTGGCCGATCACGTTGTTGATCTTGTGCGCGCCGGTGTGGTTGAGGTCTTCACGCTTGAGGTAGATCTGCGCGCCGCCGATTTCGTGGCTGGTGCGCGCAGCGTGGTACACGGGCGAGGGGCGGCCGACGAAGTGCGCCAGTTCGTAGTTGAACTCGGCGATGAACTCCGGATCGTTTTGGTAGCGGGCGTAGGCATCGCGCAGTTCACGCAGTGCAAAGGTCAGTGTTTCGCTGGCGAAACTGCCGCCATAGGGGCCGAAATGGCCCGAGGAATCAGGTTGGTCGTACTGGTACATGGAAATTCTTTGCAAATTGCTCGTCGGCCGCGCGCACGGCGGCCACGAAGCGCTGGATCTTGCCGGCGTCCTTGGTGCCTTTGATGGGTTTGCCGTCAGGGCCCTCAAGCTCCACGCCGGAGCTGACATCAACCGCCAGCGTTGTGCAACGCGGGCGTACCTGCAAGATGCCATCGGTCACGTTTGCAGGCGTGAGTCCACCACTTAAAACGAGGTGAGAGGCTACGCTTGGAGGAAGAAGTGACCAATTGAATGCCTTGCCGCCACCGCCATAGCCTTCGACGTGGGCGTCGAGCAGGATGGCCTGGGCGCGGGAGTGAACATGGACATATTCTACGAGGTCGAAGTCCAGGCCCTGGTCTCCCAGGGGAATACGCGCCGCACGCAGGTAAGGGCGGGCGCCCTGGCCGCTGGCCGCCCAGCAGTCCTGGGCTGATTCGTCGCCATGAAATTGCAGTGCAGCGCCCGTAACACAAGCGCTTGCAGCTATTACATTGGTAGCTGTTTCATTGACGAACAAAAGCACTGGTGTCACAAAGGGTGGCAATCGCGCTGCCAGTTGTGCCGCACGCTGGGGTGTCACCGCACGCGGACTGGGGGGGTAAAGCACAAAACCCACGGCATCGACCCCCGCGTCCACGGCGGCGTCCACGTCCTGCTCGCGTGTCAGGCCACACACCTTGATGCGTGTGCGGTGCTGGGAAAGGGGTGATGGCGTGGTGGTGGGCTGCGGGCTGCTCATGGGAGCGCATCATACGCAGCCGTGCGTGTGGGCAGTCCCCACTGTTCATCGTAAACCGGTCCCAAAAAATACAGACCGTCCGGAGAGAACGTGGGTGCTGCCACCTTGCGTGAACGCGCAGCCAGGACCTGTGCCACCCATTGCGGCGCTTGCGCGCCTTGGCCCACGGCGACCAGGCAGCCCATGATGTTGCGGATCATATGGTGCAGGAACGCGTTGGCTTCGAATTCAAAGCGCCAGTAGCAGGGGCTCCAATCTTCTCCTGGCTCCGGGTGGGCGGGGCCCGTGCGGGTAATGTCGATGCGCTGCAGTGTCTTGATGGGCGACAGCGCTTGGCAGGCCGATGCGCGGAATGAGGTGAAATCATGTTCGCCCAGCAGGTGTGCTGCTGCTGCACGCATGGCCTCACCGTCGAGCGGGCGGAACACCCAGCCCACGCGCCCGGTTTCGACACTAGGACGCACCGGGGACTGCAGCAGCACATAGGCATAGCGCCGGGCCGTGGCACTGGCGCGGGCATGAAAGGCATCGGGCACGCACCGCGCCCATTGCACAGCGATGTCGGAGGGGAGAAAGGCGTTGGTGCCGCGCACCCAGGACGCGGGGGTGCGATCCACCGGGGCATTAAAGTGCACCACCTGCATGAGGCCGTGCACGCCCGAGTCGGTGCGGCCCGCGCACAGGGTACTGACAGGCACCGTAGCAAAACGGCCCAG
>Ga0209476_10001860_pt1 | contig 14156 bp, 15 predicted proteins | sample KloWWTrecipitate_FD_187179 | JGI IMG/M metagenome (GOLD analysis project Ga0209476, IMG submission 187179) | Active sludge microbial communities from Klosterneuburg, Austria, studying microevolution and ecology of nitrifiers - Klosterneuburg... | ecosystem: Engineered > WWTP > Aerobic digester... | reverse complement strand
AGAGGCCGACCAACTGGCCGACCACATCGTGATCATCGATCACGGTCGGGCCATCGCCACGGGTACCCCGACGGAGCTGAAGTCGCAAGCCGGGCTCGACGTGGTCGAGGTTCGCGTGCAGCACGGCACCGACCTCGGTGTCGTCGCCGAGATTCTCGCCCCGCTGGGCCACGAAGCGCCACATCTCGATGAGCCGGCGCGTCGCGTCGCGGTGCCCGTCACCAATGGCACCGAATCGCTGGCAACCGCTGTTCGCCTCATCTCTGAGCGTGGCATCGCCATGGACGACATCGGTCTGCGCCGCCCCACCCTCGACGAAGTTTTTCTCTCCCTCACCGGAACCGGAGTCCCCGAATGAGCCGCCACGCAGGAATGCTCGCCACCATCACGCCCCCGTCGCAGCCACCCACCGCGTGGGCGACTGCCAGCACGTACGCGGGTCGTACGGTGCGCCAGTTCGTCCGCACGCCACAGCTGCTCGTTGTCAACGCGGTCACGTCGATCATGTTCTTGCTGATCTTCCGCTTCGTGTTCGGCGGCGCCATTCAGACCGGGTCGGTTGCGTACGTCGACTTCCTGATTCCCGCGCTGGCGTCGGTCAGCGGTCTGTTCTCCAGCGGTGCCGTCGGCGTTGCGGAAGACTCCGAGACCGGCATGTTCGACCGCATGCGTTCGTTGCCGGTACCGCGCGGCGCGGTGCTGTTCGGCCGTTCGCTGGCCGACACAGCGCTCATCACGTGGGGCACGGCTGTCACCCTCGTCGTCGGTGTCGTCGTCGGCTTCCGTATCCACGGTGGCGTGCTGAGCGCGCTGGCAGCGTTGGGGTTGTGCATCCTGTTCGCAGCAGCGTTCAGCTGGTTGCAGATCTTTCTCGGACTCGTTGCGGGTTCGGCGCAGGCAGCGCAGGGCATCGGCTTCTCGGTGTTTCCGCTGATCTTCGTCAGCAGTGCCTACGTTCCGGTGGCATCGATGCCCGGTTGGCTGCAGCCATTCGCGGAGAACCAGCCGGTGACGGCGATGGTCGGATCCGTTCGAGCGCTCGTCCTGGGTGGCGACACCGAGGCCCTGTTGGGCCACAGCACCACATGGTTCGTCGTTCGGGCGCTGGCCTGGTCGGCGCTGATCCTGGTGCTCTTCGCCTCGCTGTCCACCCGCAGGTTCACGAAGGTCTGAGCATCTGGCTCACTGATCAGACGAGCCCTTCCACAGATTGATCTCGGCCTCCGTGGCGTAGTGGTCGATCTCCGCCAGTTCATCGTCCGACAGCGCCATGTTGGCCAGCGCGGCGACGTTGTCGTCGAGCTGGCGAATGCTGCTGGCACCGATCACCAACGACGTCATACGCGGGTCGCGCAGCGCCCACACCAGGGCCAGTTGGGCCAAGGACTGCCCGCGGCGGTTGGCAACTTCGTTGAGCCCGCGCACGCGGGCGAGGCGGTCGTCGGTGATGCTCTCGGCGCTCAGCGCGCCGCCGGTGGCCGCACGTGAACCGGCCGGAATGCCGTTGAGGTACCTATTCGTCAGCAGGCCCTGGGCCAGGGGCGAAAAGGCGATGCAGCCCGCACCGACCTCCTCCAAGGTGTCGAGCAGGTGATCGTCCTCCAGCCACCGGTTGAGCATCGAGTACGACGGCTGGTGGATCAGCAGCGGCACCTTCAGCTCGGCGAGCAGTCGCGCGGCCTCGAGCGTGCGGGCCGACGAGTACGACGAGATTCCGACGTACAACGCCTTGCCCTGCTGCACGATGGAGGCGAGCGCTCCAACCGTTTCCTCGAGGGGCGTGTCGGGGTCGACGCGGTGCGAATAGAAGATGTCGACGTAATCGAGACCCATGCGCGCGAGGGACTGGTCGAGCGAGGCGATCAGGTACTTACGCGACCCGTGGTTGCCGTACGGCCCGGGCCACATGTCGTAGCCGGCCTTGGTGCTGATCACCAACTCGTCGCGGTACCGGCCCAGATCGCCGGCCATGATGCGCCCGAAGTTGGTCTCGGCGGCGCCGTAGGGCGGGCCGTAGTTGTTGGCGAGGTCGAAGTGCGTGACACCGAGATCGAACGCGCGGTGGCAGATGTCGAGCTGCGTGCTCAGCGCGCGAGTGTCACCGAAGTTGTGCCACAGCCCGAGCGAGACCACCGGCAGCTTGAGTCCGCTGCGCCCACACCGGCGGTATTCCATCGTGTCGTAGCGGGCGGGGTCGGCGACGTAGGGCGGCGAGATCGGCATGCCGGTGATGATACGCCCGGCTGTCGAGTCGGTCAGGAAAGCTGAGCGATCGGCCACTGCTCGGCGAGTAGTTCGATGCTGCGGATCCGGGCCGTGAGGTCGTAGGCCACGGATGTCACCATCAGTTCGTTGGCACCGGTGCGGGCGACAAGAGTCCGCAGTTCAGGAATCACCGTGTCGGGGGCGCCGACGATGCGACCGCTCGGCAGACGGTTGGCCTCAGCCATGTCGGGGTGCACCGACGCGTCGTGTGGCGAGGGCAGCCGAATGAAGCGGCCCGTTCTGCGACCGAGCGCAGTGAGGCGGCCGGGCGCGGAGTGCCAGTCGGCCTCCTCGCGAGTGTCGGCCGCCAGCACATTGGCGGTGACGACGAGGTACGGCTCGTCGAGAATGTGCGACGGTTGGAACAACGACTGGTACAGCTCTGCTGCGTGCAGCGTGCCGCCCATGTCGAAGTGGTGCGCGAAGCCGAACGGTAGGCCGAGTTGGGCGGCGAAGCGAGCGCTGTAGTCGCTGCTGCCCAGCAGGAAGATGCCCGGAAACGTGGTGGCAGCGGGGGTGGCCTTGAACTGGTCCCACAGCCCGGTCTCGGTCCGCGGATCGCCCAACATCCCCATCAGGTCGATGAAGTCACGGGGGAAGTTGTCGGCGCCCAGCAGATCCGTCGAGCGTCGCAGCGCGGCCGCCGTGCGCTGGTCGGTCCCCGGTGCGCGGCCGACGCCTACGTCGATGCGGCCGGGGTGCAGGCTCTCCAGCAGGGCGAACTGTTCTGCCACGACCAACGGCGCATGGTTGGGCAACATGACGCCGCCGGACCCGACGTGGATGCGCTGGGTGACCGCCGCCAGATGGGCCATCAGCACCGTCGGCGAGGTGCAGGCGACGCTGGGCATGTTGTGGTGCTCGGCCACCCAGAAACGGGTGTACCCAAAACGGTCTGCGGCTTGTGCGAGCGCTGCCGTCGTCTGCAATGCCTCACCGCTGGTCTGGCCGTCGTTGACCACCGTCAGATCGAGGACCGAAAGAGGAACCTGCTGCGTCTCCATCACGGCTCCACCGTACGAGCCATCTGGCCGATTCCTCGTAGGGTCGTGGGAGTGAGCGGTGTGACGAGTGCGGTGAGTCGACTGGTGCAGGCGATGCCGAAGGCCGAGCTGCACCTCCACCTGGACGGGTGTCTGCGGCCGCAGACCGCTCTGGACCTCGCAGCACAGTTCGGCGTCGATGCCCCGGTCACGTGGGCTGCGATGTTCGAAGCGCTGGTGGCACCAGCGCACCCCGGCTCGCAAGCCGAGTTGCTGAAGTCGTTCGAGTTGCCGTTGCAGCTGATGCAGTTCCCCGAGGCGCTGACCCGAATCACCACCGACCTGGTAGAGGACAAAGCAGCGGACAACGTGCGCTACATGGAGCTGAAGTGGGCGCCCGCCGTGCACATGCAGGCCGGCATGTCGCTCGACGAGATCATCGAGTCGGTCGCGCACGCTGCCTCGGCCGCAGCCGACCGGCTCGCGGTGGTCGTGCGCCTGACGGTGGTGGCGATGCGATCCGCCGATCCGACCGTGAACGTCCAGGTCGCTCTCGCGGCCGTGCGCCACCGCAGCGTCGGCGTCAGTGGGTTCGACCTGGCTGGCTTCGAAGCGGCCCATCCCGACCCGACCATTCACGCGGAAGCGTTCGAGGTGGCGCGAGCCGGCGGCCTCGGGGTGACGGTGCACACGGGTGAACTGCTCGACGACGGGGCGTTGGTCTGGCGGGCATTGGAACTGCAGCCGGACCGAATCGCGCACGGCGCATGTGCAGCCAACGACCCAGCGTTGGTTGCCGCGCTGATCGCCCGTGGCGTCACCCTCGACCTGTGCCCGACCAGCAACGTGCAGGCCGGCACGGTGGCGACCTTTGCCGATCATCCGCTGGTCGCGCTGCTCCGACGTGGTGTGCCGGTGACGATCAACACAGACGACACGACCATCTCGGACATCACGCTGTCGCAGGAATGGCTCTCGTGCATCCGTGAACTGGGCTTGACCCTGCCCGAGTTGTGGGCCTGCAACCTGCATGCGCTGGACGTGGCCTTCGTCGACGAACCGAGCCGAGCAACGCTGCGTGCACAGTTCGAGACCTGGGCTCGCCGAATTCCAGAGCTGCACCGAACCTGACAGAAATTTTGTCTGGACCCCAGGACCCTGTGGGTGGATACTGAATGCAGCCCGTCGATCACACCTCGGTCAAGTCGGTGGCTCTCGCAAGACCGCCCCGCGCCGCATGGCCCTACGGCCAGGTGATCGGCGGGCGCTACGCGCCGGCGCGCAGGACGAGCAGGAACTGGCCGCCGCCGGCTTCGACATCGGCGGTGGCGCCCAGGTCGGGCGCGAGCCGAGCGACGCGGCCGCTGAGCCACGTGGCTGCTTCGTGCGCATCGCCGCGGGTGGGGCAGCGGGCCATGATCTCGCGGCCACCCTTGCGTTGTAGGCGGTCGACGGCGGTGATGATCGGTGCGGGATCGCCGACGAAGAGATGGTTGGGCCAGGCGACGACGGCAGCGATGGCACCCTTCTTGGTATTGCACCCGCGGTGCGCCAAACGATCGGTGCTGCCCGGTGCCATGCCCTTGCTCTTGGCCTTGGTGATGCGGCTGTCGAGGCTGGGCCCGCGAGCATCGTTCACCGACATCTTCGGGTCGACTGGCTCGTCGCAGAGCCAGCAGCGCCAGCCGTCGCGTTCACCGATGTCGTCGAGTCTGCTCATGACTCCACGCTACGGCTCGCAGTTGCGCCGAGTGCGGGGTCGCGCAACACGTCGAAGGGGTCCCAGTCCTGCTCCCAGAACTGCTCGAGGCCGTGCTCGGCGATGAACTGTCGCTCTGTCTCGTGAATCGGATAGCAGCCGACGATGTTGATCGGCAGCTCGTCACCGACGTCGATGTTCAGATAGTCGGCAGGTTCCAGCACCGCGGGAGCGAAGAAGACCAGCGACGACATCGGCGACTCTTCGCTCATCGGGCCGCCGAAATCGAGCATGCCGCCGTACACGAACGGGCACTCGCCACGCATCTGCTCGGCGATGAAGGCAACCGCCAACGCCCAGTTCGCGTCCACGCTCTCCACACAGATGCACAGTTCGGGTGTGCCGACGGTCCACTGCGGGTGAGAGGCCAACGAGAACCCGTAGGTGACCGCCATGATGTAGCCGGGCTCGGGCACCTCGGAGTAGACGACGGCGGTGACGCCGTTGAGACCTTCGTGCGTAGTCGCGACGGGGAAGAAACGCGGCTCGATGCCACCGGTGACATCGTCGAGGTGCGCGAGGAACATTTCGATGCGCGTGCGGTCCGTCTCGGTGTACCGCTCTTCGTCTGGCATGGTCAGCTCGCGTTGGGGCGGATCAGGAACTTCTGACCGGTGGCCTGCTTGGCATAGGTCTGCGCGGCGTCGACGCTGAGCACGCCCGCCAGCGACACCTCGTCGGTGTAGTGGCTGGCGAACGTGGTGGTCAGTTCGTCGGAGACCCGCTGACGCAGGCGCAGCATGCCGTCCAGACCGAGCTTGCCGAGGAACGGGGTCAGCAACCAGCCGCTGAGGCTCCACGAAAGACCGAAGTTGCGGGTCAGTTCGGTGGTGCCACGGTCGAGGCCGCCGTAGATGAAGACCTGCTTGAAGACGTCGCTGCCGTAGCGGCTGTACTCGGTGGCCTTGGCGTTCGCAGCGGCCTCCATGCAGGCCAGGATCTGGCCGGCCAACTTGCCACCACCGATGGCATCGAAGGCGATGGTCGCACCGGTGGTGATCAGCGCTTGCGTGAGGTCGTCGAGGAACGTCGGCGAGCTGGAGTCGACGATGTGCGTTGCGCCGATCTCGCGCAGGATCTCCGCCTGCTCGGGACGGCGCACGATGTTGACCAGTTGCACGCCGTCGGCGATGCAGATGCGGTTCAGCATCTGGCCCAGGTTGGAAGCGGCGGCGGTGTGGACGAGCGCGGTGTGCCCGTCCATCCGCATGTTCTCCACCATGCTCAGGGCGGTCAGCGGGTTGACGAAACACGAGGCACCCTCAGCGGCGGTGGCACCTTCGGGCAGTTCCATGCACATGAACGCGGTGGCGGCGCGGTATTCGCCGTAGGTGGCGCCACCGACGAAGCCGACCAGCTTGCCGAGCAGGGCTTGAGCCTCGGGCGAGTCGCCGGCGGCAACGACGAGACCGGCGCCTTCGTTACCCACTGGCATCGGCTCGCCGACGCGGGCAGTGAGGCCCTTGAACATCGCTGGCGGGATCGGCGCGGTGAGCACGGTCGCGTCGCCGGTGCCGCTGGAAGTCGCCTGCGAGATATCGGCCATGCCCAGCAGCAGTGCGAGGTCCGACGGGTTGATCGGCGCGGCGTCGACGCGGACGAGCACCTCGTGCGCCGCCGGCACGGGCATTTCGACGATGCCGATGGACAGCTCCAGCCGGCCATCGCTGGTGACCAACGAATGGATCTGGCGCATCGTCGTGGGGAGAGTCGTGGGGAGAGTCGTGGGGAGTTCGGTCATGAGGGGTCCTTTGCGGGTAGTTCGGCGATGAAGGTTTCGATGGCGGTGGCGACGTCGGGCGCGTGCGTGGCCTCGTGCATCGAGTGCTCGCCACCCTCGATGACCTGCAGGCGCGCGGCCGGCATCTTGCGCTGCAGGTACTCGCCCGACGACGTGTATTCGGGGCGATCGGCAGAGCCCGCCAGCACCAGCGTGGGGGTGTGCATCTCGGCGAGGCGATCCATCACCACCGAGTCGTGCTGCAGGTTGAGCTCGGTCACCTGCACGGGCACGCCGAAGCGGTGCGCGTTGCGACGCGACCGTTCGTTCCAGCCCTCGCGCTTCTCAGGGTCGCGGTAGCCGGGACCCGTGTTGAGTACGACGATGGCGCGATCGGCACCCGGGCGAGTGGCCGCGTGGGCAAGGGCAAGGTAGCCACCCAATGAGTGACCCACCAGGACGGCCGGCTCGCCGAGCGTTGCCAGCACCTCGTCGATGTCGGCCAATGCCCGGTCGCGTGTGTATTCCGCCGGGTCGGTGGGTACCGGTGATCCACCGTGTCCGAGAAGATCGATGGCCAGCACTCGATGCCGATCCCGAAGGAGCGCCATGCACGTCGACCACGTAGCAGCCGACATGCCGAGACCGTGGATGAACACGATCGGCGGGCTGCCCTGCCCCTCGCTCACCACATGCAACCGCGTCACGCGCACTCCTCTCGATTCCCTAGGGCACAGCTTGGCAGCTCGACCGACATCACGCCTAGCGTCGGCGCGATGAGCGCTACCACCTCCGAGACCGGTCAGCGCGTGACGCTGACATCGTTGCGCCGTTGGAACATTGTGATGGCCGTGCTGCACTTCGCGCAGGCAGCCGCGATGATCGCACTGACCAAGGCTCGGTCGCTGCCGGTGACCGCCGTGTACAGCACAGGCCCTCCCGGCCAACCCGAGCGGGCTGCGGAGATCACGACGCTGTTCACCTACAACCTGGGCTGGGCAGTGGCTGGCTTCATGCTGTTGTCGTCGCTGTTCCACGCCATCGTCGCCAGCCCGTGGGGCTACCCGCGCTACTGCACCGAGATCAAGAACCTGCGCAATCGGTTCCGGTGGGTGGAGTACTCGCTGTCGGCGTCGTTGATGATCGTGCTGATCGCCGGCATCGTCGGTATCACCGACGTGGCCGCCCTGATCGCGTTGTTCGCAGTGAATGCGTCGATGATCCTGTTCGGCTGGTTGATGGAGACTGGGTCGAGGCCGGGCAAGAACGCGATCTGGACGCCGTTCATCTTCGGTTGTGTCGCGGGTGTTGCGCCATGGGTTGCCATCACGATCTACCTGGTCGGTACCGACGGTGTGCCCGGCTTCGTCTACGGCATCTTCGTGTCGCTGTTCATCTTCTTCAACTGCTTCGCGATCAACCAGTGGCTGCAGTATCGAGCCAAGGGTCGCTGGGCCGACTACCGCTACGGCGAGAGGGTGTACATGATCCTGAGCGTGGTGGCGAAGTCGCTGCTGGCCTGGCAGATCTTCACCAACGTCCTCATCTGATTCGCCTCAGTCGGCCAGCACGTGTTCCAGCGCGTGCTGGGCTTGGTGGACGATGCCCGGGTTGGTGTCCCAGTAGTAGGGCAGCGCGACGATTGCCTGGCACAGCGCCCACCCTCGCCCGCGCAACCACGAGTCGTCATCCACCTGCAGTGCGTCACGAAATCGGTCACGGCTCGCGCCAGAAAACACGTTCCACGCCGGTTGTAGATCGCAAGCGGGGTCGCCGACGTTGAGCCCGCCGAAGTCGATGACGGCCGAGAGTCGCCCGCCGACGACGAGCAGATTGCCGGGCAGCAGGTCGCCGTGCACCCACACCCCCTCGTGCTTCCATGGCATCGCGCCAGCGACTGCTCCCACGACCGGAGCGCGGCACCCCCGTCGATGCGCGTACCGAGTTCAGCGATCGACCGACGAACCTGCTCGTCGAGATCGACCAGCGGGCCACCGCGACGGTACCGCGGGCGGGAATGCGCTCCGGTCATGTCGACATTGCGGAGGGCGAGGATGAACGCAGCGAGATCGGCGGCGGCCTGGTCGAGATCATCGATCGTGCCGACGGCGTTCTCACCCGGCAGCCATTCGTAGATCGACCAGTCGAACGGATACCCCTCGGCGGACCGACCCATCGCTCGCTGCACCGGTACGGCGAGCGGCACGTGTGGCGCGATCCTGGGCAGCCACTCGCGTTCCTTCGCTGCCTGCGCGGTGGCCCAGCCGATGCGCGGCAGGCGGGCGACGAGTTGATCACCCATTCGGTAGATGTCGTGGTCCGTCCCGTACGACTCCACTTTCGTCACGTGGAGATTCGCCAAGTGGGGAAACTGATCGGTGAGCAGGCGCTGGACCAACGCAACATCGGTGGTGATCTCGTCGGCATGCATCTTCATCGTCGCCATCCTCGCCTGACCCGTTGCCTGCGGCAAGAATGGGGTATGGGATTGTTCAGCCGAGGTCCAGAGAAGGTCATCAATGACGGTCAGCGCGTGCGGGGTCGCATCGTGGCCATCGAGGTCAGCGAGCGCAACGACAACGACTCGACACGACGTGTCGATGAGTACGTCATCGAGACGACTGTCGCAGATGGTGGCCGCCGGCTCAGCGTTCGCCAAGACCTCATTCCAGATGCGTACGTTCGGTACGGCATGGAAGTGTCGGCGTGGGTGCGCGGCAATGACATGTACATCGACTGGAAGGCCACGATGGCCGAGAAGGGCATCGACGGCACCAATGCGAAAGATGCGTGGAAGGGTGAGCGCGATGCATCGCGCACCGGCATCACAGACTCGAAGGTGGGTGTTGCCGACGCGCTGAAGAAGGGTGAACGCGGCTCGATGATCATCAAGGAACTGCGCTGGGACAGCAAGTTCGGCGGGCTCATCAACACCCTCACGATTGCAGGCACTGTCACCCTCGGCACCGACGAGCCGTATGACGTGGAGATCGGTCGCCAGAACATCCCTCACTACGCCTCACATCTACCCGCCGTGGGCCGCACTGTGCCGGTGGTCGTCTCGGTGAAGCGGTTGGACAAGGTGACCATCGATTGGCCGAGCGCTGCGATGGCGGAGCCGGGCATCGGGGCCGATCCCTCCACCGCGATCGAAGCAGCGCGCGAGACGCCGCGCACCATGATGTCGATGGGCGGGGGCGACGCCGCGTGGACGCCTCCCGCCCCGTCGGCTGCCTTCGTTCCACCCGCCCCCATCGAGGGTGTGTCGTGGGCGCAGTACCTCACGATCGAGAAGGCGATCCTCGACGCGGGTGGGTACAACCGAAAGACGGGGGAACTGGTCGAGACCTTTGGCGTCAGTTTCGCGACCTACACGAAGGCATCGGCGGCGTTCGGCAAACTGCAGCGCCGAGACGTCGTGCTGCAGCAGTCGTTCACGGCGGCCGTGCGATGACGGATTCTCTGCCGCCACCTCCCCCCGGCGTCGAGCCGCCGCGCACTCGACGGGTCGTGCGCACCTCGCACACGCAGCCACTGCTGCGTATCGGGTTCATCTGTGCGGCCGTCGGCCTTGCCGCGGTGATCGGTGGCGCGGTCATGTATTCGGCGTTGCAGGCGGCGCAGGTGCTGACACCGATTGCCGACGCAGACGTTGGCGACACGCTGACGTTCGACGGTGACGACGGCAGGTATGCGATCGTGCTCAAGCGTGGCGAGGTCAGCGATGAGAACATCGTCGAGCGGCTGGTCCGCGACACGACCTGCACGGTTGTCGCCAGCGACGGCACCACGCGGACAGTCGACGGGTCGCGCCAGGCAAGTGCCTCGCAGACCGACTTCGGTGCCAGCATCGGCACGTTCACCGCGCCCGATGGGCCGACCCAGGTGACGTGCATCGGAACCGGTTCGCGGCTGATCTTCGATCGCTACGCAGTCGCTCCGGAACGCAAGCGCACCCTGTACGTTTCGTACGGGATTCTCGGTTTCGGTGTGATCGTCGGTCTGCTGGGCATGTCGCTGATCAAGCGAGCGTGGAACGGCACCAGCGTGGTCGAGCGCGTGCCCGCGTGATCAGGCGTCGGTGACGAGCCGCTCGAGCTTGTCCAGGCTTGCTTCCAGCATTTCGACGGGAACGATCGGCCAGGTGCGGCCTGCTGCGCGCAGGCCGTCCACGATGTTGGTCCAATCGCAATAGTTGGTGACGTCGGTGGTGTTCTCGTCGACAGCGTCGAGTTGCCATCCGTAGACGTGCCCGAGTGGCGGCTGATCGACAGCGCCGATGGTCCACTCGATGAGGTGACCGGGCTCGAGCTGAGTGACCGTGTTGCGCACGCTGTACTTGACGAGGCCGGGAATGTCGTTGAGGGGCGTGCGGTCCATCGCGATGTCGAACGTCTCGCCAACGGCGGTGATCGGCGTCGCGTCGGGTGCCGCTTCGAGCATGCCGGAGCCGTCGATGGCGACGTGGCCGGCCGGGTCGCTGACGAGCGCATAGATGGCAGCTGCGGGGGCGCCGATGCGGCGCGATACGGACACTCGTTCTTCGGTCATGGTCCTCACCATACGTGCCGCTCAGCCGTGGTGCTCAGCCGGTCGGCAGTCCGAGGTCGCGGCCGAACTCTTTCATCGCTCCACGGAAGTCTGCCCAGTACTCGCGGGTGGCCTCCAGTGGAAACTGAGCGGCGAGCGTGTCGGCCCACGCACCGCGCCCGGTATCTCGCAGACGCTGTAGGTAGCGCGGCAGATGGCCTCGAGTGTGGAAGGGACCACCTTCATCTAGCACGTCGTCCATCGGGTCCGGTCGACCTGAGCGCCCGAGTTGCTCGGCCAGCCACATGTCCAACAGCTTGCGCGCCTCGTCGACGAGCGCCGCGTGTGCCGGGTCGGTGGCCAGATCGACGGTCTCGTGCGGGTCCGCCTCGACATCGAACAGCATCTCGTCGGCCCAGTCGTGGTAGCCGTTGTGCGCCGTACGCAGGTACAGGTGACGGCCGAAACGGACGCCGCGCTGGCACGACCATGCGCCCTGTGTGACCACGAGATGGTCGCGCCCGGAGGTCTCACCCGCTCGCAGTGCAGGCGCGATCGACTCGCCGTCCCACATGGTGGTGGGTACCGATGCGCCGGCCAACTCGACGACCGTCGTGGCGATGTCGAGGTGGTAGTGCAGCCCGCTGTCGACACGCGGCGCGAGACCCGGCCAGCGCAGGATGGAGGGGATGTGGGTTGTGGCCTCGTCGGCTGCCTGATGGTCGGCGTAGACACCGAGCTCACCGAACGCCTCACCGTGATCGCTGCTGAGGAGGATGGCGGTGTCGTCCAGCACGCCGATCTCGGCGAGGCGGTTGACGATTGCACCGACCGCATCGTCGGCGTAGCGGATGCCCACGTCGTAGCCGTCGAAGATCCGCTGCACGTTGTCCATCGAGCTGGCGTCCCACGGTTGCCTCGCCGGTGGCGGACCCCACTCGTCGGGGCGGAATCCCCACGGCTCCTGCGCCGAGTGTGGGCCGGGGCGAGACCAGTTGCGTTGACGAACTTCCTCGGTGTGCCAGGCGGGGATGGGGTCGTGGGCGAATGGGTTGCCGTACTCCGCGGGAGTGTTGTACGGCGTGTGCGGATCCCAGAGGTGCACGTGGAGGAACCAGCGATCGGCGCGACCGCGACGATCCAGCCAGTCGAGTGCGCCGGGCAGTACTTGGTCCGCGCGCTCACCGCCGGCGCCGCGCATCAGGTTCATCGCCTCCATGTAGCCGTTGTTCCACCAACTTGCAGAGTGGCGGAAGGGAAAGCTGGAGATGGAGGCCGTGTTGTACCCCGCGTGATAGAGCCGCCAGGCCCACGACGAACGCATCATCGAGCTGATGAACATTCGATTGCTGCCCTCGGGGTACGGGTCGGCTGCTGCCCCGCCGTGCGAGATCACCCCGTTGCGGGTGCCGAAGGTGCCGGTGGCGAGCGCGGTGCGGCTGGGCAGGCAGGGCACATCGGAGGCGTAGACCCGCTCGAATCGGATGCCCTCAGCGGCGAGCGCGTCGATGTTGGGCGTCGTGTTGCGGTGATAACCCGAGCAACCGAGGTGGTCGTTACGCAGCGTGTCGATGTCGATGTAAAGAATTCGCATGGGTTCCCCCTTGCGGCGAACCTACTACCACCACCGCCGACCGCAATTCTGGGCGGCGCCGATTGCGGTACGGTTCGTGCATGAGCGCCAACCTTCGCCTGTACACGTCCACCGTCTACGCCTTCGAGCATGTGCTGAAAATGGCGAAGCCGACCGCCTTCTCGCGCAAGGCACCGTGCGCTGGCTGGACTGGCAAGGATGTTTACGAACACGTGGCAGGCAACCTGGCGATGATCAAGAGCTACGCCACCTCCGGCAAGGGACCGAAGTCGACGCCGAAGCTCGGTGCCGACCCGTTGGGTGCGTGGATCAAGCTGCGCGACCAGACGTTGGAGGCGCTCGATCATGAGCACGTGCTCGAGTCCGTCGCCCACGATCCGTTCGGTCCCGGCTTCGGCCCGATGTCCATCGACGCCCTGGTTGGCTTCATGGCCGCCGACATGGTCCCCCACATCTGGGACATGGCGCGCACCGCGAAGGTGGACGAGCGACTCGATCCGGCGCTGGTGAAGTACTCGCTGGCGACGTGGAAGGCGCTGCCCGCAGACGTGCTGCGTATGCCCGGGATGATGGGCGCGGCGGTCAAGGCCCCCGCCGGCGCCGACGCGCAAACCAAGATGCTCAGCTTCCTCGGCCGCACCGTCTGAGCCGCCCGACGGCAGGTGCGTCGTCAGCGTTCAACCGTCTGTGGCACACCACAGACGTACGTGCGTCTGTGGTGTGCCACAGAATCAGCGGCGGGACCCTGTATGTACGTGGCTATTCGACGTGGAGCAGTTCGCGTAGGCCGCCCGGGGCGACGATGCCGGGCTCAGTGGTCGCGAGAAAGTGGGTGAGCACTTCCAAGAAACGGTCCGGTGCTTCGGCGTGCGGGAAGTGGCCGACGCCGTAGAGCACGCACAGCCGACTGCCGGGAACGGCTTCGTGTGCGGCGTACCCGTGCGCGACCGGAATGATGTCGTCGTGCTCGCCCCACACGATCAGCGTCGGCAGATGTGCCGCCATATAGAGGCGGTCGAGTGCATTGACGGTTTGGCCGCCTGGCTCGATGACGCCACGGATCGTTCGGACGAAGGCCTTGCGGTTCTCGGTGCCCGCGAGCGATGAGTACGAACGCCACATCTCGCCAAGCCGCGGAGCGCTGCAGCCGAGCCGGCCCAGCAGGCGGCCGAGCTCGTTGCCCCGGTCGGCCACGATGCGCGGGAACATCAACGGCATCAGTTGTTCGGCACCGGGCAGGGTGACCAGCCGCAGCAGCCAGCTGACCTCGCGGCCAAGACCGCCGCTGCCCACGAGCACCAGTCG